>Ga0255769_10002094_pt1 | contig 21867 bp, 7 predicted proteins | sample 041ome_9_FD_179637 | JGI IMG/M metagenome (GOLD analysis project Ga0255769, IMG submission 179637) | Coastal salt marsh microbial communities from the Groves Creek Marsh, Skidaway Island, Georgia - 041413US metaG (version 2) | ecosystem: Environmental > Aquatic > Marine > Intertidal zone > Salt... | reverse complement strand
CCATTTTTTCCAGCTCTGCGTTTGAGAGCACATAATCTGGAAGGTGAGAGGCTACTGCTGTAATGGCTGCTTTAATCTTCGTCATAGGTTACTTAAACACTTTACGAATGCGGTCAGCAAGTTTTGCTTCAGCAGTATCTACCGATAACAAAATCATGTTTTTAACTGCATTTTCATTTGAAATACCGTGTCCAATGATAACATTTCCATTTACACCAAGCACAGGTGTTCCACCATAAATTTCATAGTTGAAACGTTCAAAGTACTCATCTTCTACGCTTCGCTTGCGGATCAGTGTATAAAGTGCTTCTGCCTGTTTTAACACAATATTGCCAGTAAAACCATCACAAACAATTACATCAGCTTTACCATTGAATAAGTCACGACCTTCAATGTTGCCGATGAAATTGAAGTCCTTGCTGTCTTTCATCATTTCATGAGCGGCCTGACTAAGCATATTACCTTTTTCTTCTTCTTCACCAATGTTTAATAATCCAACTTTAGGATTTTCAATATTGTAAATCTGTTCAGCCATTATGCTTCCCAAAATTCCAAATTGGTAAAGCACATCTGGCTTGCAATCAGCATTAATTCCAACATCAAGTAAAACACTCACACCACCATTAAGCACGGGGAGCGCGGTCGTAATACTTGGTCGAATTACTCCAGGAATGGTGCGTATGGTATACATTGCTCCAACCAACATTGCCCCGCTATTACCGGTACTCGAGAATGCGTCAAGCTCACCGCTTGCAAGCATTTTAAAACCTAGAGCAATACTAGAGTTTGGTTTTTTAAGAAATGCTTTTGTAGGATGTTCGCCCATATCAATGGACTCATCGGTGTGGACTATTTCAAAATAGTCCTCATCAAAACCTTCGCTTTGAAGGATTGGGATTATATCTGCCTTGTTGCCAATGAGACAAATTTTGGCTCTGTCACCTAATTCCTTTTGTGCTAAAATGGCACCAAGGACATTGGCTTTTGGAGCAAAATCGCCACCGAGAACATCAAGGCCTACTTTCATGGCCATGGCGCTAAATTAGGCCATTGATTCTTTTTCCATCACCACTTTACCTTTATAGTAAAGTTTTCCCTCATACCAATGAGCTCTGTGGTAGAGGTGAGGCTGACCTGTTGTTGGACAAGTAGAAATCTGAGGCATCTCAGCTTTATAGTGTGTTCTACGCTTGTCTCTTCTCGTTTTCGATATCTTCCGTTTAGGATGTGCCATGGTCTAAACTTTTATTTTTTCAATTTTTCTAACGCTTTCCAGCGTGGATCTTGCTTTTCTTTTTCCTCTTTAATTGGTTCTTCAGATTGGAAATAGGATTCAACCTCGGGATTACACTCACCTTCTAGATGAACTTTTTTAGCTGGGATGTTTAACATCACGAACTCAAATAGATATTGTGAAACATCTAATTTGTATTCGCTATTGCCAAGGTATATCACTTCATCTCCTGTTAAATCGGTGTCAGGGGCAAATCGAGCGATCAGCTCTTCATTGCACGTAAGCGGCAACCATAGGTCATCTCCACAGTGGTCGCAAATAACCTTCACCTTTCCTTCTATATTGAATAGTAAGGTCATCATTCGGTTATTCTTGTCCAAGTTCACCTTAGAAGTTAATTGTGCTTCTAAGATTTCTTCACTACTCCTCTCTTCAAAGAACGCACTATCTAAACTCCATTCAAAATCATGAACGCCAGCAGCTAGGCCACTGAACTGTATCTCATATTTCTGTTCGGAATTCAAAGAGCTCTGTCAAAAGGGTTGCAAATGTAAATATTAGGCCGACACAAAAAACTATTAATATGCTTTATCTGAGGCGGTTTGAAGTTGATTGCTTTGAAGCTCTCGTTGAAACTTCCGACAGTTGTATATATCGCAAGCTAGGAAAATGGCATTTCTGAACGATGTCGGATCTGCAAGACCTTTGCCAGCAATGTCAAATGCGGTTCCATGATCAGGTGAGGTCCGAACGATAGGTAATCCAGCCGTAAAATTTACTCCGTCAAAAGCTAATGCCTTGAAGGGGGCTAAGCCTTGGTCATGATACATGGCTAAGACTCCATCATAATTCTCTCTTTGTTTGGAACCAAAAAAGCCATCTGAGGCAAAAGGCCCAAAGGCCAATATTCCGCGATCCTTAGCTTCCGCAATGGCTGGTGCGATGATTTCTATTTCTTCCTCACCTAATAACCCCTTGTCACCGCTATGCGGATTTAAACTGAGTACGGCAATTTTAGGTCGATTAATGCCGAAGTCTATGTTTAATGATTTGGCGAATACTTCAAGCTTCGTAAGGATAGATTCTCGAGAAATACTCCTTGAAACGTCCTTTAATGAAACATGGCCAGTCACTAAGGCTACACGCAATTCTTCGTGAGCTAAGATCATGAGTGGATTATCCTCGTTGGCATAGGCAGCCAGAAATTCTGTGTGTCCAGGAAACTTAAATTCCTCCGATTGAATGTTTGATTTATTGATGGGCGCTGTTACAATTGCATCCACTTTATTTGACGCCAGATCCTCCACAGCCGCCTTGAGAGACGTAAAAGCACATTGACCAGCTTCTTGCGTTAATTGGCCGAATTCTGTGCGTACATTTTCTGCGAATACATTAATAACATTTACTTTATTGGCATGTGATTTATCTGCATTAGCACATACATGAAGTGGTAGCTCCAATTCCGACCTTTTCATATGGAACTTTACCGTTCGTTCATTGGCGTAGATGATGGGCGTACAGTTTTCAAAGATCCGAGAATCGGACAGAGATTTTAATGCAACTTCAAGCCCAACACCATTGATGTCACCACATGAAATGGCAATTCTTATTTTTTCCTGACTATTCATTCGTTAAATTATTCTACCATTTCCGCGATATCGCAACCTTTGCTGCTTCATTTTGTCTTACTTTGAAATAGCGCAGCGAATGTACTCAATGGCGAATCAACGTCATAAGTGATTTCTGCGTCTACAACAGTTCAATGAAGTATCTAGTTTCTTCTTTATTAATGATTCTGGCGTTGCTTTCGGTGCAAGAGAGCTTTGCCACGCACAATCGTGCGGGAGAAATAATTTACAGAAGAACCGGCAATGGTTCATTTGAGTATGAGATCACCATTATTACTTACACCAAGACAGGAGGACAGAGCAACGAGGCGGATCGTTGCGAACTCGACCTCTTTTTTGGTGATGGTGAAACAGAAACAGTTCAACGTGTCAATGGAAATCAACAGGGTGACTGCCCTCATTTTGGAGAACAAATAGGCAATAGCACTAAGCGAAACGTTTACGTTACTACACATACTTATCCTGGTGTAGGAACGTATAAGGTTTATACTCAAGATCAGAATCGAAATGCAGGAGTTCGGAATATACCAAGCTCAGACAATGTGTGGTTTTATGTTGAGAGCGAAATCGTGATTGATGTTTCCTCTGGAGGAAATACTGCGCCAACTTTACAAAACCCACCTATCGACAATGGGTGCGAAGGAGAAGTATATTATCACAATCCAGGCGCGGTGGATCCCGATGGTGATAGCCTTGTGTATAGTCTGGTAAAATGTAAGACGGTGAATGGCCAGACTATCCCTGGCTTTACCTTTCCCAACACAGTTTCGGGAGCGGCTGAATCGTTGACCATTGATCCAAGAACTGGTACGTTGATTTGGGACTCTCCGCAGGAGCAAGGCGAATACAATATTGCAATTCGAATTGAAGAGTGGAGATACAATGATTTTAGCGGTGATCTAGTTTTCGTGGGTTCGATTTTGCGAGATATGCAAATTGATATTCGAACCTGTGAGCCAAAAGAGCCGCCAATTATCCAAACTCTGAGCAAAGTTTGTATTGAAGCAGGTAAAATGCTTGCAATGCAAGTCATGGCTACGGATGCGGATGATGACCCACTGGATTTTAGTGCAACAGGCTTTCCGTTAAATCCTGGCGAAGGAGGAAGTTTAAATCCAAATGAAATAATTGGTGAACCACAGCCTGTGGTGCTCGATTTCACTTGGATTACCCGATGCGATCACATTCAGTATGAGCCATATTGGGTTTATTTCAAGGCAAAGGAAAATCTAGGATTGAGCGATGAGGAGTTGGTAGATTTCGAAGAATTAGAAATACAGGTTATACCGCCTGCTGTAACCATTACGTCCATTGATCCAGTAGGCGCTGCATTGAGAATCACGTGGACAGAAGCTCCGTGTGATGGAGCAAATGGCTATGACATATATAGATTCAATGATAGCTTAGGATATGTGGCAAGCAATTGCAATGTGGGCGTTCCCGCAGCGCTGGGTTATGAGTTTATCGGTAGAAACGAAGGACAAGATAATTTGACCTTTTTGGATGACAACGATGGTGAGGGACTGATTCATGGAGAGAAATACTGCTATATGATTGTAGCAACCTATCCTGACCGATCTGAAAGCTATGCAAGCTTGGAAGAATGTTCGGAACTTATTCGTGACGTACCCATCTTGAATAAGGCTAGTATTAATATGACCGACAAAGAACTCGGTTCAGATTCGGTGGCGTGGTATAAACCCATAGAATTGGATCCAAGCAATTTTGAAGGGCCGTTTAAATATAAATTGACAAGGACTTTTGTTTCAAATGGGCAGAGTGAAGTCGTATTCGAAAGCGATGCTAGTAGTGACTTCCTATCGTTAGATACTGTGTTTGTGGATCAAAACTTAAATACCGAGGAGGATCAGTTCACTTATTCGATTGATCTCGTTTGGGGGCCAGAGGAGATATCGGTTGGCAAATCACGAAATGCGTCATCGATATTTTTGACTTCAGTTTCTGCGGATAATCAATTAACATTGAATTGGGATGTTCAAGTTCCGTGGACAAATTCGGAGTATATCGTATATAAGTTCAAGACAGATTCAGATTCTTTGGACGTGTTTTATGAGTTAGCCAGAACTTCTGAAACGACTTATACGGATGTCGGACTGGTAAATTTGGATGAATACAAATACTTTGTGAAGTCAATCGGGACTTATACGTCAGGGGACTTACCTGACACATTGATTAACCTGAGTCAAATACATACTGGAATTCCTGAGGACAAAGAGGCTCCATGTGCACCTCCTGGCAGAAAGATCACGGGCGATTGCAACCTAGACCAAACGGATATCATTTGGAATAATGCAAATCGAGCTTGCGCAAATACAGATGATGTGGTTCGTTACAATATATACTACGCTCCAAGATTAGGTGAAACAATGGAATTGGTTCAAGTCAACGAAAGCCCACTGGATACCACATATTTCAGACCTACAAGTGAATCAATTGCTGGTTGTTACATGGTAACTGCAGTAGATAGTTTCGGAAATGAAAGTGATTCGGGCAGCACCTTGTGTATCGATAATTGCCCAATTTATGAATTGCCAAATGTGTTCACTCCAGGAGATGATGGTAAGAATGACCTGTTCACTCCATTCCCATACAAGTTCATTGAAAGTGTCGATGTCACTATTTTCAACCGATGGGGGAATATCGTTTTTGAAACGAAAGATCCTGACATTAACTGGGATGGAAAAGAAATGAAATCGGGCAAACAAGTTTCAGATGGGGTGTACTATTATATGTGTACAGTCAATGAAATCCGATTGGTGGGAATTGTGCAACGGGAGCTGCGCGGTTCGTTCACAGTTTTCAATCAGCATAGCGAAACTCCAATAGCAAAATAAATGTTTACGGGAATTGTAGAGGGCTTGGCTCAGGTGGAAAAAATGGAGCGAGAGGGGACGAACATGAGTATTTGGTTCAGTGGACCATTCACTTCAGAATTGAAGATCGATCAAAGTGTAGCCCATAATGGAGTTTGCTTAACGATTGATCGATTGAACGAAAGTGAATATCGAGTTACAGCCATTAAAGAAACCATCGATAAAACAAATTTCGGGCAGCTAGAAATGGGTGCAAAGGTGAATGTTGAGCGCTGTATGAAGGCGGATGGTAGATTTGACGGACATGTGGTTCAGGGTCATGTGGACGGAACCGCTACGGTCAAATCGATTAAAGCGGAAGACGGATCTTGGTTTTACACGTTTGAGTTAACCAAGCCTCATGAAGGTTTAATGGTAGAGAAGGGTAGTGCGTGCTTAAACGGCACAAGTCTTACGCTCGTCAATGTGCTGGATCAATCATTCTCAGTTGCCATTATTCCTTATACCTATCAATTCACGAATTTCCATGAATTGAAAGTTGGTGATGTGATTAACGTGGAGTTTGACATTCTTGGAAAGTATGTAGTTGCCGCCACTCAAAGGATGAAGCAATAATTAGAATACTTCAGAAGCAATCTTTCGAACAGCTTCTGAGCGGCCCATAGTATAATAATGTAAACAGGGCACGCCTTGATCTCTCAGCTCCTTACTTTGCTCAATTCCCCATTCAACACCCACTTTTGTTACATCCGCGTCTGTTTTGCAGGTTTCTAGAGCATCGGACAACGCTTCAGGAAAGCTGATATGGAAAGTACGTGGAATAAACTGAATTTGCTTTAATGATGTCACCGGTTTTAAACCGGGGATGATGGGCAAATCAATGCCGTGCTCTCGGTACCTAGCAACAAATTCAAAATATTTTTGATTGTCAAAAAACATTTGAGTCACGATATATTCTGCTCCCAAATCAATTTTGCGTTTGAGATTTTTAAGATCCGCTTTGAGACTCATGGCCTCAAAGTGTTTTTCTGGATATCCCGCAACACCAATGCAAAAATTGGTAGGACTAGCGTCTTTCATCTCCTTTTCCAAATACTCCCCTTTATTCATGTCATGAATTTGGGACACCAAGTCCGAAGCATATTCATTTCCATTCTCTTCTGGAACGAAGCTGTTTTCTGCCTTCCGTGCATCTCCACGTAGGGCTAGCACGTTTCGGATTCCAAGAAAATCTAAATCGATCAACGCATTTTCAGTGTCCTCCTTCGTAAATCCATCACAGATCAAATGAGGCACAGCTTCCACGTCATATTTATTCATGATGGCAGCACAAATCCCAACGGTTCCAGGCCGCTTCTTTATACTCACCTTTTCTAGGTAACCTTTTTCACGCTTCTTATATATGTACTCTTCAGTTTGATAGGTCACGTTGACATATTTTGGATTGAACTCCATCAAAGGATCAATTCCAGCGTAAAGTGAATCGATTCCTGCCCCTTTCAAAGGGGGTAGTATCTCGAAGGATAGCACAGTATCAGTGTGTTCTTTAATTGCGTCTATAACTTTCATAAGAATTGGCAAATGTACGCGTCAGAGTCTAGTCTTAAATAAATTCAAACTTCCTTTTGCTTCTGTTTTCAAGCCTCATTTTTGATGTAGTTTTGCGCCCAATTTTTAAGTGCATGGAGCACATTCGAAACTTCTGTATTATCGCCCATATCGACCACGGCAAAAGCACGCTGGCAGATCGTCTATTGCAGGCTACAGGCACTGTAAGTGATCGTGATCTGAAGGAGCAGACCTTGGACGACATGGATTTGGAGCGTGAGCGTGGCATCACCATTAAAAGCCATGCCATTCAGATGAATTACCATCAAGATGGTAAGGACTATGTTTTGAATTTGATTGATACTCCGGGTCATGTTGATTTTTCCTATGAAGTTTCCCGCGCCATTGCTGCTTGCGAGGGAGCACTTTTATTGGTTGATGCAAGTCAAGGAATTGAAGCACAAACAATATCCAATCTCTATCTTGCGATGGAGCATGACTTGACCATTATTCCCGTTTTAAACAAGATGGATTTACCATCGGCTATGCCTGAAGAGGTGAAGGATGAAATGGAGGATTTGTTGGGATGCGAGCGGGACGAAATTATTGGAGCAAGTGGAAAAACTGGTCGGGGAGTAGATGAGCTATTAAGAGCAATTGTTGAGCGAATTCCGCCACCTGTTGGTGACCCTAAGGCCCCGCTTCAGGCACTCGTTTTTGATAGTGTATTTAACCCATTTAGAGGGATCATTGCATACTTCAGAATCATGAATGGAACGATAAATCATGGGGACGAGGTGAAATTCTTTTACACAAAAAAGGAATATTTAGCTGACGAGATTGGAGTTCTGAGGATGAAGCCCGAAAAGCAGAAGCAACTCAGTGCTGGAAATGTTGGGTACATTATTTCTGGAATTAAACAAGCAAAAGAAATTAAAGTCGGAGATACACTTACGCACAAAGCGAATCCTACACTTACAGCTATTGAAGGGTTTGAAAACGTTAAGCCTATGGTATTTGCTGGTATTTATCCGGTTGATACAGATGAATACGAAGAGCTTCGAGATGCAATGGAAAAGCTGCAATTGAATGACGCTTCATTGACGTTTGAACCTGAGTCATCTGCAGCACTTGGTTTTGGTTTTCGATGCGGATTTTTAGGAATGCTCCACATGGAGATTATCCAAGAGCGTTTAGAGCGTGAGTTCGACATGACGGTAATAACTACAGTGCCAAACGTGAGTTATTATGCTTATTCGACCAGTGGAGACAAGCAAATCGTAAACAACCCCTCTGATTTACCTGATCCTGCAAAATTGGATAAGGTAGAAGAACCATTTATTTCTGCCCAAATCATTTCGAAATCTGATTTCGTAGGGCCGATTATGAATTTATGTATCGAGAAACGGGGAATATTGAAGAATCAAGTATATCTCACCGCTAACAGGGTCGAAATGACGTTTGAAATGCCATTGGCGGAGATTGTTTTTGACTTCTATGATCGATTGAAATCCATATCAAAGGGCTATGCTTCATTTGACTATCACCCTATCGGCTACCAACAGTCCAATTTGATTAAGTTGGACATAATGCTCAATGGTGATCCAGTGGATGCTTTGTCTGCATTGATACACAAGGATAACGCCTTTTCTTTGGGTAAAAAGATATGTATCAAGCTGAAAGAATTAATCCCTCGACAGCAGTTTGAAATTGCTATCCAAGCTGGAATCGGTGCGAAAATTGTTGCTCGAGAAACGGTGAAAGCAGTGCGTAAAGATGTGACAGCCAAGTGTTATGGTGGTGACATTTCGCGAAAGCGTAAGCTGCTCGAAAAGCAGAAAAAAGGTAAGAAGCGCATGCGCCAAATTGGAAGTGTTGAGGTGCCCCAAGAGGCTTTCTTGGCTGTGCTGAAACTGGATTAATTTCTCACATCCCTTGCTCTAATTTTATTTGTCGACTCAGGCTGAGTCGAAATGCCTTGGATATCGAAGATGGTTCAATATCTGACCATACTTTAATCATAAATGTGCAAGGTATATTCCGCTAAAAAAGTTGTTCATGCACCCAACCAATAACCCATGCATTGCGTGAAATACTCGCAGGCCGCAAAACCAGCGGTTTTTCCAACTAAATTTGGATTTTCTGAGATGAAACGTATGATACACCTATTGACTCAACTGAAACAAGTTTTTACTGTTTCCGCAATCCTATTATTGTCGGCACTTTCTGCCAATTCACAAAACGCTGCTGGGGCCTACGCAGGTGGGGATATAACCTACCAGATGGGCAATGGCGATACACTCGACATCACCCTCAATTATTACATTGAGTGCGGTGGGACTTCTCCTGGTTCAAACCCAATATTGGTGCTCAGAAACTGCAGTGGAACACCTATCAGTACGGTAAACATGGGCGCGCCTACCATTACTGAAATTTCAAACACTACCGCCACAACCAATTGTGGTGCTGGAACGGTTTCAGGTAGAAGAAGGTATCAGTACACTGCACAAATTGACATCTCAGATGAGTTCACTACTTCGTGTAACTTTTATCGAATGACCATTTTTCCAACGTCAAGAAACCCTTCTGGAAACTTGGCAAATGCCACGACACAGAGGCTTTGGCTCCAAGCAGACGTGTATTTGCAAAACGATGCTACCAATTCGTCACCAACATTTACGGCTCAAGCCATCCCGTATCTTTGTAAGAACTCAACCACAACTTTTTCACCTGAGGTTTCTGATGTGGATGGAGATAGCCTAGTGTTTTCTCTGGTTTCAGCCAAAACAGGTACAACAAGTGCTACGGCAATAACTTATTCTACAGGATCGGGAACATCTCCCATTGCTGGAATCACAATTGATCCAACCACTGGTTTATTGACATTCACGAGCCCAGATTCCTTAGCTCATCAAGTCGTGATTCTAGTTCAGGAATATGACCGCACATCCGGTAATCAAATCAGTGCTGTATACCGCGATTTTCAATTTTATGTTGATACTAATTGCACCAACCCTGGTCCAACCCCGAATGCCTCCTTTTCCAATTTAACCAATGTAAATAGCTCCGTTGGGAATGATACGATCTATTTAGACACAAACGTTGCAGCTTCATTCAGGTTGACTTTTACAGATGCAAATGGTATCAGTGGATACACATCAAATGCGGTGTCAGTGCTTGGTGGCAATGCTACATTCAATTCCTCCAATGCACAAGTTTCTTGGACGCCAAGTGGAGCAGACATAGGAACGCATATTTTCACCATTTCAGCAGAGGATAATGTGACCCCGACCTCTGGTAAAGGAGCCAAGAAGGTCGTAGTTGTTGTTAGGGACGAGGTTTCTCCTTTTGTACTTACCGGGGCGGCCATATCCAATGTAACTTGCCCTAATCCAGAAAACGGGACATTAGTGGTCCAATTTACTGGAGGTACAGGCCCATTTAGTTTTCAAATACAAGGTCAATTTACAAGTACGGATATAACGCAAACATCAACATTGTTTACTGGTCTTCCTTCGGACAATTATAAAATCACGATGGTGGATTCAGGTACTGGTCAGGATACTACTGAAATTGCCTTTGTTCATTCAATTCTAGGCTTTCCATTCGGAATTAATTCAATATCAACATTATCAACAATAAGTTGTGATGATGCTTGTAATGGTAGTTTAAGAGTTAACCCAAATACATTGGGGGCAGGTGGAATAAGCAATTATTCATATCTCTGGTCTAATGGGCAGACATCCAGGACTGCGACAAATTTATGTGGAGGAACGGTTGGTGTTACTGTAACTGATACTTTTGGATGTCAGTTGACGGATACCGCTGCCTTGTTTGAACCACCTGTTGTATTTGCAGTAGTTGATAGTACAGACAGCGCGAGTTGTAATGGTGCAGCCGATGGAGCTGCGTATATTAGTGCGAATGGTGGTGTTGCCGCTTCTATATCTACGTCAGAGTATATAATAGATCAATCTGAAGGCAGCTTTGAGCCATATCCATATGGCGAGGCAGCTAATGTGTCAAATTACTCCAGTATTACGTTAGGTGACGATGCTTTTTCAGCAGCCATAAATATTGGTTTCAGTTTTGAATTTTTTGGAGAAACATTTACACAGTTTAGAATTTCTTCCAATGGTTTTGTGCGATTAGGAACAGCTGGTGGTTCTACTGGTGTTGGAGCTCAAAGCATTCCAAATGCTGCTGATCCGGATAATTTAATCGCTGGATATTGGACGGATTTAAATCCAGCTAGTGGAGGTACGATTGAAACTTACCGTGCTGGAACTGGCTCAAATGAAATACGGGTAATCAATTTTATAGATGTCCCTCATTTTTTAAATGTAGGAGCGAACACATTCCAAATTGTACTCTATGAATCTTCCAACATTATTCAAGTTTATTTGGATAGTGTAACTACTGATGGTGGTTTCATTACGCAAGGGATTGAAGATAGTAATGGTGATACAGCCTTGGCTGTCACTGGCAGAAATCAAGCAAGTTTTTCCGCGATAAATGATTATGTCTCGTTCATTCCAAAGTCGCAAGATTTCAATTACACTTGGTCAAGCATAGGTACGGGCGCATCGGCCACCAACTTAACGGCAGGTACTTATTCGGTTATCGCTGCTGATGACGATGGTTGTGGAGATACCGTGAATTTTACGATTGAGGAACCAGCACAAATTGATATTGACACCGTTGTCACTCAGCCTGCTTGCTCAGGTGATTCAACGGGAATCATCGCAGCTTCCGCCACAGGTGGTAGCGGTGGAACCTTCACTTTTGCGTGGAGCAATGGCGCTGCGACTGCTACCATTACAAACCTTCCTGCAGGAATATATACTGTGACAGCCACAGACGACACAGGCTGTGAAGATTCACTAACTGTGATTCTAACAAACCCGGCCGCATTAGGCGTAACAATGACACCTACCGATGCGAATTGCCTTGGAGGAAACGATGGACAAATATTAGCCGCTGGAACAGGAGGCACTTCAGGAACGTTTACATACCTATGGAGCACAGGTAGCACTACAAACCCACTAACTGGATTGACAGCGGGCACTTACACGGTTACAGCTACCGATGGAAATGGATGTACTGCAGTTGATTCTGCAGATGTGGATGAACCAGCTACTGCTGTTGCTGTGGTTGCAGATTCAACCGATGAGTCTTGTTCAGGTGCAGCAGATGGCGAGGCCAACGCAACTGGAAGCGAGGGCACAGGAACCATCACCTACGCATGGAGTAACGGGGGCACTTCACAAACCATTACAGGATTAACCGCAGGAACATATATAGTAACTGCAACCGATGCCAATGGATGTACTGCAGTGGACACAACCACTGTCAATGCACCTGCTTCCTCAGTGACAGTGGCAATTATTGACAGCACTGATGTTACATGTAATGGCGGAAACGATGGTGAAGCCGAAGTGGGGAATGCATCTGGTGGTACCAGTCCATATACCTATTTATGGAATACAGGTTCTACCGCACAAACCATCACTGGTTTGACTGCCGGTACATATACGGTAACCGCTCAAGACAACAACGGTTGCGAAGCCACGGATCAAGTGATCATCGATGAACCAGCAACAACTGTAACGGTTTCAATCACCCTTGATAGCAACGCATCATGTAATGGCGCAGCAGATGGTGGTTTAACAGCAGTCGGATCAGGTGGCACAGGAACAATAACATACGCTTGGAGTAATTCGGGAAATACGGCATCAATCATCGGTCTAACAGCTGACACTTACACTGTGACCGCCACGGACGCTAATGGTTGTACCGCGACAGACGATCAAATCATCACAGAACCAAATGCAGTTGTTGCTTCAGCTACATCAACTCCAGAGACATGTGCGGGCGATGATGATGGAACGGCAACCGCATCAGGTGCAGGTGGGTCAGGAACATTTACATTCTCTTGGAACACAGGCGCGACAAGTGCAGCCATTTCAAGTTTGCCAGCAGGAACGTATAGTGTTACTGTGACTGACGGCAACGGTTGTACGGATTCAACCTCTGTGGTGATAGATCCTGCAAATGCCATTTCAATCACCATGACTCAGGACAGTGTAAATTGTCTGAATGGTAGTGATGGACAAGCAACGGCATCAGCAACTGGTGGAAGCGGAACGTTCACATACGCTTGGAGTAATTCCGGTTCAGGAGCAACCATCACAGGACTTACTGCTGATACTTATACAGTAACAGCGACTGATGGGAACGGATGTACAATTACGGGAAGTATTGATGTTGAAGAGCCAGCATCTGGTGTAACAGCTTCTGTAACATTAGATAGTAATGTTTCGTGTTTTGGAGAAACTGATGGAGGCCTTACTGCTGTTGGCGCAGGTGGTTCTGGAACATATACCTTTAGTTGGAATACAACGGCTACAACGGCAACCATCGATGGCTTGGGAGCTGCCACTTACTCTGTGACGGTTACTGATGCAAATGGATGTACAGATTCAGCATCAGCAACGATTACTGCTCCCAATCAATTATTCGCGTTTACTTCCGTTTTAACTACGCCAACATGTAACAACACTGCAGACGGTTCGGTTCAAGGATTCGGAGCTGGTGGAACTGGAACTTACACATATGAATGGAGTAACGGAGCAGCAACGCAAACTATTAGCAGTTTAACAGGTGGCACATACACAGTCACTGTCACTGATGCTAATGGATGCACGGACGATGAGGATGAAACCCTATCTGCGCCAAATCCGATTGTTATCACTAAAGATTCAATCAATGAATCATGTTCAGGGTCTGCTGATGGCGAGGCATATATTGCTTCTCTGACTGGTGGTTCAAGTCCATATACCTTCATTTGGAACACAGGTTCTACGAATGATACAATTACTGGTCTTACGGCTGGAAATTATACGGTTACTGTCACAGATAACAATAGCTGTACAGAAGAAACAACTTTCGCAATTGACGCTGGTGCGGGAGCAACGGTTAGCGCAGATAGTACAGATATCACTTGTAATGGTGATGACGATGGAACAGCCACAGCTACAGCCACAGGCACCGGCATAATAACTTATGCGTGGAGTAATGGCGGAACGGCAGCATCAATTAATAGTCTAGCAACTGGTGCATACACCGTTACGGTAACGGATGCAAATGGATGTACAGCAGTTGATTCTACTGAGGTAAATGAGCCTGCTGCGTTGGTTGCAACGGCTTCGGCATTATTATATGAAACATGTACGACCAATGATGGTCAAGCAACGGTTAGTTTCAGTGGAGCTCAAGGCACCCCAACTTTCGGATGGAGCAACTCTGCTACTACGCAGAATATAACCGGACTTTCAGCAAGTACATATAGTGTTACAGTTACAGATGCGAGTGGATGTACAGATTCAAGCTCGGTTGTCATTTTAGATACTTGCGCTTGTTCTATTGTTCCAAGTGCATTAGTCACAACGGCTCCGACATGCGCAGGTGATTCAGCGACCGTTACGGCTTCTGCAACGGGCGGGAGTGGAACATACACATTCCTATGGCCAGGTGGTGCAACATCGGCTTCGACTCTATTGCCAGCTGGTACTTGGTGTGTTACCATTGATGACGGCTCTTGTACAGACACGGCTTGTGTAATTGTATCCGACCCTGCAGCAATTACATTCAGCGCTTTCTCAAATGTAAGTCAGCTTACTTGTGATGATGATTGTGATGGAGCGGGCACTGCTAATGCTTCCGGAGGATCTGGAACATTAAACTATTCATGGAGTTCTGGAGCGAACACCGCAGCTGCTACAGGCCTATGTGGCGGAACGTATACGATTACTGTAACGGATGCCAATGGGTGTACAAATACAGCCATGTTTGCTTTGGTCGAACCACCTTCTATTTGGGTAGTTGTAGATAGCACTGATACTGCCAGTTGTGGAACTGCCGATGGAGAAGCTTATCTAAGTGCCTACGGTGGATTTGCCGTTCCAACCTCAACAGCGGCCTATGTCGTTGATTCAACAGAAGGTGAATTTGAACCTTATGGAATTGGACAACCACTCAATGCGAACAGTTACGAGGTGGTAACGCTTCAAGATGACGCCTTATCTGATACAATCGAGATTTTCTCAGGAGGAGATTTTAGCTTCTTTGGAAGTACTGAAACACACTTCGTTATTTGTTCTCAAGGATTTATCACATTCGATGCATCGAATATCAACAGTGGACAGGTGAATGGATTGTTCACAGCACCTTCTGCCATACCTAGTGCAGGAGCAAATACACCACAAGAATTTATTGCCGCATTTTGGACTGATTTAGATCCGAGTGTTGGTGCAGCTCAGATTGAAACCTACGAAATTGGGGTTACCCCAAATCGGGCTCGAATCGTAAACTTTATTGATGTTACTCACTTCGCGACAGGTGGTAATACAGACACCAACAATTTCCAAATTGTTCTTTACGAAAATTCAAATATTATCCAGATTCATTCTACTCAACTTAGAGAAGATGGAGGACCGGCTGTTCAAGGTATTGAAAATGCCGCTGGAACTATTGCTTATGGACTTTCAAGTCGCAACAACACACAGTTTGATGCAGACAATGATTACGTGGCATTTATTCCCACAACACAAGCATTCACCTATACTTGGTCAAGTATTGGTACTGGTGCATCAGCAACGAATCTAACTGCGGGTACTTATAATGTTACTGCTGCAGATCCAAACGGCTGCACCGGTGAGGTTTCATTTGATATCGAACAAGGACCTTCAACGGTTGACGCAGGTTTGGCAATTGACGCTGGTGTATCTTGTACAGGAACAACAAACACAGGTGCGTTGAGCGTTTCCCCAAGCGGTGGAACAGGCCCATATACTAGACTTTGGAGTACAGGAGCTACGACCGTGTCTATAAGCAATCTTGCTGCAGGAACATATTCAGTGATTGTGACTGATGCGAATGGATGTCAGGATACAGCGCAGGTCACCTTGTCGGCAACCACATCTACTATCGCGTCTCCAACTATTTTGACAAACGATACTTCAGTGTGCGCAGGAACGAGTCTTACACTATTGGGTCAAACCAATTCAACAAGTTCATGGACTGACACCACGGCATTGCTTTGTACAAACACCTCTGGAGGTGTTGTTACTGGAGTGTTTTCCAATGTGCCCCCAACGGCAATAGGAAACGCTACTTTGTCAGTTACTGGATTTGGTGACTTAGATGATGGATTCTTACCAGAAAACATTGCAATTATTGATGAAAACTCTGGAAGCGTTGGAACATATGATGGTTCAAGTACGACATGCGCTACACAAACTGAAACGTTCACTATAACGCAAGCCAACATTAATTCTTGGGCGGCAAATAACGTGGTGTCTTTCGTGTTCGATGCAGGATTCTTCGTGACAGCAAATACGTGTTCTGGAAATGCATTTTGCGTCCAAGCGGCATTGACTTTCCCAACACCGCCAGACACTTCTTATTGGTTTGGTGATCCATTGAATTTGGATACAGCCTTGGCCATTGGATTTGGAGATACTGTTACAGTTACACCAACTACATCAACGAGTTTTTATTACTCTACATTTAATGGCGTATGCTGGAGTGAACCAGATACAGTAGATGTAGATACCCTTCCATCGGTTAATGTGAGTATCGCACAGAATACTTCAATTAGTTGTCCAGGTGACAGCGCCTCGGTTACAGCATCAGCTACAGGTGGCTCAGGTTCATTAAGCTTTACTTGGCCCACGGGTGAAACAACTGCAACAGTCAGTTTACCCGCAGGCACGTGGTGTGTTACTGTTGATGATGCTGGAGGAACATGTTCGGATACAGCTTGTGTCATTTTAGTTGACCCAAATACTTTCACTGTCGCTGCAACGGGTGTTGATCCATTGTGTAATGGTGGAAACAACGGTTCGGCAACGGCAACGCCAACAGGTGGAACAGGAACCATTACCTATGCATGGAGTAATAGTGGAACGGGTGCTACAATAACAGGACTTACAGCTGATACATATTTTGTGACAGCGACAGATGGAAATGGATGTACGGCAACAGATTCAGTTGTAATTAATGATCCAGCCCTTTTGGTCGCTTCGGCTACTTCTACTGACTTAGATTGTTTTGGTGATAATGACGGAACAACAAATGCAACGTCAACCGGAGGAACAGGAACGGTGACTTTTGTTTGGAGCAATGGCTCAACAGGTTCTGCACTCACTGGATTAACTGCTGATCAGTACTCCGTTACCGCTACTGATGCGAACGGTTGTACTGATTCCACATCTGTTTTTGTTATCGAGCCAACACTATTGGTTGCGAATATTGACTCTACAGATAGTAATGATTGCTTTGGTGCTGCAGAGGGTGTGGCATATGCATCCGGATCTGGTGGTACTACAACTTATACTTTCCTTTGGTCAACAGGATCTACTTCCGATACAACCTCAGGTCTAACAGCAGGTAGCTATACGGTTACGATTACGGATGCAAACGGTTGTGCGGACACAGAGGTTGCTGTCATTACTCAACCAGCCACAGGAATGACCGTGACAATTACAAATACTGACAGTGCTTCATGTTTTGGTGCTGCGGATGGTGCTGCAACGGCATTAGCAGCGAATGCACAGGGAGCGGTTACCTATGCTTGGAGCAGTGGTGACAACGCAGCGACAACGACATCAGGACTTACAGCTGGCACTTATAATGTAACTGCGACAGATGCTACAGGATGTACCGCAACTACAACGGCAACAATCGAAGAGCCTGTTGAGATAGTGCTTAATATGTCTGGTAACGACCCTACTTGTAATGGTGAAGATGACGGTGACGCATCTGTGACTGTGGCCAGTGGTGGTGTAGGAGCAATAACCTTCAGTTGGAGTAATGGCGGTGCTGGCTCAACCATCACTAACCTCACTGCAGACACATATGTTGTTACGGCAACCGATGCGAATGGTTGTACTGCATCAGATACCATCATATTGACGAATCCGGCAGGTATTACGGCTACCTTCTCAGGTATTGTGGAATCAAGTTGTACAAGTTGTACAGGTGAGGCAACAGTCACCGCATCGGGTACTGCAACATTAGCTTATGCATGGCCAAATGGTCAAACAGGCACAACTGCAACACTACTTTGTGATGGAATTAATGTATTAACTATTACGGACGGAAATGGATGTCTTGATTCATTCAACGTGGCAATACCTTCTGATAGTGCCGATACAATATTTAGTATCACAGGAATTGACCCACTGTGCAATGGAGGTTGTGATGGTCAGGCTTATACAACCAATTCTTGTGCTACATGCACTTTCGTTTGGACAGATTCAGCAACGTCAACTACGGTAAGTACATCTGATACTGCTACTGGGTTATGTGCGGGTACTTATTATGTCGAAATGACAAATAATGGTGGCTGTAGCACATTTGATACTGTCACTTTAAATGATCCAGCTGGAATTAACGTGCCGGTTCCGACATCTACGGATGTAAGTTGCTTAGGTGGAAATGATGGTACAGCTTCCGCAACTGCATCAGGTGGTACGGGAACAATCACATTCACATGGAGCAACGGAGCTTCTGGTGCCAACATTACTGGATTGACTGCGGGAACATACACGGTATACGCTACCGATGGAAATGGCTGTAGCGACAGTAATTCAGTAGTAATAACTCAACCTACAACTGGTTTAAGCGTTGTGGCTACGGTTGACTCAAACGTTACATGTAACGGAGGAAATAACGGTGGCGCTTCAGCTGTTGCTTCTGGGGGATCAGGAACAATCACATATACGTGGAATGGTTCACTCAATGGAACACCAATCACAGGGCTGACTGCTGGAACATATACGGTAGTAGTTTCTGATGCTGGAAATTGTACGGCTACTGACACAGTGACCATCGCTGAGCCGACAGCAGTTGTGGGGGTGATCGATTCAACCCATAACCCTACCTGTCCTGGTGATACAAATGGTGCTGCGTTCGTGTCGGCATCTGGAGGTTCGGGTACATATACATTCCTATGGCCAAGTGGCAACACTGGATCAACGGAAACAGGTTTGGCTGATGGTTCATATGATGTTACCATTACTGATGCAAATGGATGTGAAGACATATTAAGCGTAGTAATCACTGATCCAGCAGGAATGTCCAATTCCTTTACTGGTATCACTACGTCAAGTTGTACGATCTGTGATGGTCAAGCAACTGCGAATGTTACGGGTGGAAACGGTTCGAACTATACCTTTATTTGGGGCAATGGACAGATAACAGCTGCTAATGACTCGCTTTGTGCAGGCATTAATGGCGTGACAATTACTGACTCACTTGGATGTACATTAGAGGACTTTGTGCCAATCAATGCTGATGGCGCTGATACGGTATTCGCAGATAGCATCGATGCAACATGTGGAAGTTGTGATGGAGTAGCATTCGCTACTTATAATTGTAACAATGGTCCTTGTACGCTTGAATGGACAGCCTTTGGTTCTTCCACTGTTTTAGCGACAACGGATACTTTAGATAGTCTTTGTGCAGGTGTTTATTTTGCCTCACTTACCAACAACAATGGTTGTACTAGTATTGATCAAGTGACAGTTGTTGCTCCAGATCCAATTGATCCAAATGAGACCATTGTGGATGAATCATGCTCTGGCGCAAACGATGGAAGCATCACCTTGAACACCACCGGTGGTTCAGGCACATATACCTACACATGGAGTAACGGTGGAACAAGTGCAACGAACACAGGACTTTCTGCTGGTACTTACACTGTAACAATTGCTGATAACGCAGGTTGTGACTCCATTGCCGAGTTTGACATTGTAGCGCCAACAAGCATTACGCTTGTGGATACCACTACAGACGCTTCTTGTTTCGGAATTTGTGATGGAACGATCAGCTTGACACCTTCTGGAGGGGCAGGTAGCTTCACATTCAACTGGAGTCCGCTTCCAGGTAATGGTCAGGGAGTTCAAGCTGCCACAGGCCTATGTGCGAATGATTACTTTGTAACTGTTACAGATGCTAATGGATGTTTCATTGTGGATACAATAACTGTCGCAGAGCCTACTGAAATTATTCAAACATCAGTTGCTGTCGATAGTGCAGAGTGTGGAGTATGCGATGGAGCTATTACACAAACCGTTTCTGGTGGAGCAGGTGGCTTTACATTCCTTTGGAACAATGGTGATACAGCATCATCAATCGATACACTATGTGTCGGTTATTATGATGTCACGGTAACTGACGCGAATGGTTGTTTTGAAGTATTTGGACATCCAGTTTCAGAAACGGAAGGTCCAGAAATCATCTTGTCTTCAACCATTACATCAGCTGCTGGTCAATGTGACGCAACGGCAACGGTCACTATAGTGAACTCTCAAGGAACAGTGAGTTACTCATGGAGCAACGGAGATACTACAGCAACTGCTGATTCCTTATGTGCAGGATTAGTAATCGTTACTGTGACAGATGTCAATGGATGTTCAACCGTAGATACAATTACGATTATCGAACCAGATTTAATGACATTGTCTTTGGCATCCTCAGAAATTACTTGTGAAAATGGTCCATGTGATGGAGAGATAATTGCTTCGGTTACTGGAGGTGTAACTCCTTATACTTTCGCTTGGAGTAATGCTGCCACTACAGATACCATCACCGGGCTTTGTGCTGGCACATATGTATTGACTGTAACGGATGCAAATGGAGCATTCCTCATTGATTCGGTAACCTTGGATAATCCAAGTCCGTTCACGGTAGTGAGCAATGTAACAGAGCTTGGATGTCCAGGTGTGTGTGATGGAGCTATTTCATTGAACATTACTGGAGCAGGAATACCAATGTTGTTATGGAGTACCGGAGACACCACAAATACAATTGATAGCCTTTGCGCTGGAACGTACACGGTAACGATTAGCGACACCTCTGGATGTGATGACAGTTTATCCTTTACTCTAGTTGCGCCTCCAGCGATTACAATTACTGTGGATAGCTTTACGGAACCTGATTGTCAAGTGGCCAACGGTAGCATTTCAGTTTCGGCCAGTGGTGGAACAGGTTCAACCTATTCATATCTATGGTTAGATTTTGGAATGACGCCATTGATTCCAACACAAGCTACAAGCACCGCGAGTAACCTGTTGGCCGGAATCTATAACGTACAAGTCACTGATTCAAACGGTTGTCAGGACACATTCAATGTAATATTGAACAACAACAACGCACCAGACATCGCGCTCGATTCGATTGTGAACGTGAGCTGCTTTGGTGAGTGTGACGGTTCTATTTCGGTAACCTTAACTGGTGGAACAACGCCTTACTCAATCCTTTGGTCGAGTGGAGGTACGAATGAGGATGATAGTAATCTTTGCGCTGGCCTAGACACCATTGCAGTGGCCGATGCAAACCTATGTTTGTCCTTCGAGATTTACGAAGTGACAGAGCCGGAAGAACTGTTCATTACTGGTATAGACGTTGTCAGTGTGGTATGTGGATCTAATTGCGATGGAGAATTGACTGTTCATGCTGAAGGTGGTTCAGGTCCTTACAGTTATAGCTGGAGCAACGGAGCAGTGGATAGCTCAATCACAGGATTGTGCGCAGGATTGTATAATGTGACCATTAC
>Ga0255769_10002093_pt1 | contig 21874 bp, 13 predicted proteins | sample 041ome_9_FD_179637 | JGI IMG/M metagenome (GOLD analysis project Ga0255769, IMG submission 179637) | Coastal salt marsh microbial communities from the Groves Creek Marsh, Skidaway Island, Georgia - 041413US metaG (version 2) | ecosystem: Environmental > Aquatic > Marine > Intertidal zone > Salt... | reverse complement strand
CAATACCGTGATGGCAGGCGGCAGTTGCGAATAGCGCCCCAAATTCCCTTGAACGGCCCAATCCGAGTTAATATGGTATTGCGCGCTCATACGAGGGGAGAGCTGTGCCAATGGATTGATGGTAGTCAAATTCAAGTTGTGTATGTCCAAACGCAGCCCCGCGCTGGTACTCAATCTATTATCGAGGTAGTTTTTGGTCAAATGTGTAAACGCACCAAGGCTCTGGAAACTTACCTGCTGCACGTAATCCGCGGTATCAATGCGCGCAACGCCCAAGGCATTGTTGTAGCGTACGTTCCACATGTCAAGATTGAAATCTCTGTGAACGACATTTAAACCGTATTTCCACTGCCAGCTATCACTCACAACATGATGTGAAAGATTGAAACGCGTATTAGTTTCTCCACTTTGATAATCAAGTTGACGGTCCGATTCAGTACCCGTATTACCCACAAACTTCTCTGCCTGATTGCCTACGTGGTCTCTACTGAGCACATATTCCCATCGTCCGTTGTCTTTAAACACTCGGTAACGCGCACCAAGCACTTCCGTTTGCTGTTCCCCCTCAGGGATGTATCCAACGTTGTAGAGCAAGGCGTCGCTCCCTCTTCCTTCGGTATACAAGCGGTATTTGTCCCAACCGCCAACACCAATTATAGTGAGGTCCTTGTTCTCACTGATACGGTGACGTATTCGAAGCTGCGCGTCCTGATAGGCTGGCAATACTGGAATGTTGAATAATCTGAAATAATATTGTGAGAAGCTGTTACGACCGCTGAGTGTCACTGCGGTATTCTCCCCGATAGGACCTTCAAAAGTGATCCCGTAATCTGTTCCCCCTTGTGTTGCACGGATGCCCCAACGGTCTGTTCGGGCATTGCGACCTTCCAACTGCAAAACCCCAGATAATGCGTCATCAACTTCGGCAGGAAATCCACCAGTAATGAGGTCCATACCTTGAATATGATCTAAATTGATCAAGCTTACAGCACCACCAGAAGCACCTTGAATGCTAAAGTGATTCACGGTTGGTAGAGATATACCGTCCAACAAGTACCTGTTCTCGTTAGGGGCGCCTCCGCGCATAGCAATGGCGTAGCCAAACGACGGCTTAGGAAGAACTCCCGGGAAACTTTGTATCACGCGGCTGAGGTCAAGTACAGCACCAGGCATACGCATCATCTCAGAACGATTGATGTTCTTAATGCTCAGGGGCGTCTCGGGTGTTCTGTGAAAAGCATCGGCACGTACTGCAACTTCATCCAACGAGGTTACACGTTCTACAAGCAGTTCAACATAGGTCGGTTTCGTGGAACGAACCAAGACTTCGTGAAGGGTTTGAATTTGTCCTTGTGGGCTAAGTGCACGCACATTGTACAAGCCTGTAGGCAGCTCAGTAAATTCAAAGTAGCCTTCTTCATCAACGGTCGTTACTCGTTTAAATTGTCCTTGAATTACATCAACTTCCCATCCTGTTAAAGGACTGAGGTTCAAAGCGTCAAGAGCTTCTCCTTGAACGGTTCCCACACCTTGGGCGAAGGAAGACAAAGTCATAGAAAAAAGTAAGGTGGCGGTTAGGAAAGCACGCTGTACTCTCATTGCAAAGTCTTATTTGAGACAAAAGTACAACCCACCGTCTTATTTAGACTCATTTTAATTGGTAATTGCGTGCGCTGTTATTGCCATTGGGCAACTTTCTGCCAGGGACCAGCATTGATACACGAAACGCCTTCCTTCTGCAGTTGGGCTTGAACACCAGCTGCACGGGCTCCGCTGCGGCAACATAGCACTATGGTCGACTCTTGTTTTTTAAGCTTGGCCAGTTGGCTGCCGATTTTTTGAACCGGAATATTCACTGCGCCTTTCGCGTGGCCACCTTTGAATTCTGCAGGAGTTCTAACGTCAACGATCAGTGCTCCTGAAGCCAATAATTCTTGGATTTGTGCGGATTTTTTACCGCTGCCGAAAAGCATGCTTAAAAGTCCCATGTATTGTAAATTTTATCCAAAGGTACAGGGTGGTATTTCAGATGGGTGTGACCCAACACACAGTTTAAAGTAGGTGATCTGCGGCGACTGAGGCCACTTGGATGTTTTGTTTGGTATTCATTTGGTACCCTAATCCTAGTATCCAGCCCTTGACCATAGGGATTAATTTGTGTGAACGGTGTTCCTCATTTTCGTTGTAGTCTACATCGATAGTAATGGGCTGATACACGCCGTTTTCTTTCAAGTATTCCGCGACCTTGATGCTGTCCTCAGCTTCTTTAAATAGTCTGGTGATCATGTCGCTGATGATGGGTTCGCGCTTCTTGGTTAGGATGTAATGCACGCCTTTCCCGGGGTGTCTAAACGCAACCACAGTGGCGTAAACACTTGAGCCACCTATATTCTGCGAGTCCGTGCCCACACTTAAGCTCACCTCCTTGTGTTTGCGTAAGTAATCTTTAGTGTACGAAGCTAAATCGTCCACAGGGGTTCCATCAAGTTTCCGATATTGCACGTCCATCGACCTAAAGATTAAAAATGTTTAGCAGAGCCGAAAAAAAACAACTCAATACTTTGTTCTTTCAACGCTTTACACGCCACATGAGTTCACACAAAAGTGTGGGTGGTGGTGGAAAACGATGGGAGGCCTATCGCACCGGGGTAAAAGGGGTATATTTTCGCATGCTCACGCTTCCCAACGTTGGGCTCGCTATCGACATTCAGCATAAGGATGAAGAAATACGTCGCCTTATTTTCGACCAATTTGTAGAACTCGGCAGATTGCTTGCTGCGGAGTGGGGTGAGGAGGCAACATTTGAGAAAAACACAACCTATGGCAGTGGTGAAGCCATCTCAAGAATTTCAATCCACCTTGAAAACGTCTCGTTTTTTGATCAAAACCACTGGCCTGAAATCATGGATTGGTACGAGGAGAAACTCCTTGGTTTAGACCGCTTTTGGGAAACGGTAGGGGATATTGTAAAAGAACTCGCTCGTTAATCAATCAAAGACTTTAGCACTCTTAGTTTATGAGTATGCTTACCGAGCTCTTCATTATAAATGCCGCTGTGGTCAAGCGTATCTATCCTCACTCGACCAGAGGCGTGAATGATTTTGTAATCTTCCATCACGATGCCTACATGAACAATGGCACCTTCTGCATTGTCGAAGAAAGCTAAATCCCCCGGTTGGCATTCCTCCAAAAAACTCAAGGTGGTTCCTTTTTTGGCCTGTTGGGAAGCATCCCGCGGTAGATATATACCGTTCATTCGGTACACCATCTGGGTAAAACCACTACAATCAATGCCAAAGGTCGTTCTACCGCCCCAGAGGTATGGGGTTCCGGTGTAGGAAAGGGCAGTTTCGATCAGAGTATTTCGGTCTTTTGCGCTATTTTGAAAAGGTCCGTTAAAGTGAAATCTATGAGGTCCAATTTTAACTTCATTGCCCTCCATTCCTGGGAAACAGGCGCCTTTGGTTAACGAGAAAACACGGCCGTTTTCATCTTTGATTTCGCTAGCTGTGGCACTGTTGAAATACTTCGGTGCGGTACGAATAAGCTCGTATTCCTCCTCTGAAATAACGATACACATCTGAGGGTCCATCCAGCCTTCATACCCGTCGTGCTGAAGACGGATTTTTATCCACTTTGGCTGTCGTTCGAGTATTTCAAATGCTTCGCCGAAGAGCACTACATTGACCATTTCACTTCGGTCTGTAGGTTCAGCCCTCATTGGGGTAGAAGAGAGGAAAGCAAATGCGTATTTGGCTGTGCTCATAATTCAAAAATAGGGTAGGGAGCAGAGTTGGACATCATAAGGCATATTATTTATACACAAAAAAGCCCCGATAACTCAAGGCTACCGGGGCTTTCGTGGTTTATTCTTTCCTTACAGTCGCTCAATAACTATTGCAGATGCACCTCCACCGCCATTGCATATGGCTGCAGCACCAATCTTTCCGTTGTTCTGTTCAAGTACGGATAGTAAGGTGTTTACGATGCGCGCACCTGAGGCGCCTAATGGATGGCCCAAACTCACTGCGCCCCCATTTACATTCACCTTTGTAGCATCGAGCCCGAGAATTTTCATATTGGCCAAGCCAACGACAGAAAATGCTTCATTAAACTCAAAGTAATCGACGTCATTTTGGTTTATACCAGCCTTTGCTAGCGCCTTAGGTAGGGCTTTAGCAGGAGCTGTAGTGAACCACTCTGGTTCGTGGGCTGCATCTGCATACCCTGTAATTTTGGCAATTGGATTCAAACCCATCTCCGCTGCTTTATCTGCACTCATAATGACCATGGCACAAGCTCCATCGTTGATATTGGATGCATTTGCCGCAGTAATGGTACCGTCCTTTTTAAATACTGGACGTAGGGCAGGCACCTTATCGTGGCGCACTTTGGAAAAGTCTTCGTCAGTATCCACGATTACATCGTCTCCACGTCGCTGAGGCACTGCTACCGGTACCACTTCCTGACCGAATTTTCCAGCTTCCCAGGCGGCTGCACTGCGGCGGTAGCTTTCCAAGGCGAAAGCATCTTGGTCTTCACGACTAAAGCTGTGCTCTGATGCACATAATTCGGCACAGAGTCCCATGTGTTGGTCGTTGTAAACATCGGTTAACCCGTCGTTTACTAAACCATCAACCAATGGTGTATTGCCCAATTTCACGCCATTACGGCTGCTCATCAGGTAGTGAGGAACGGCACTCATATTCTCCATACCTCCAGCGATGATGATATCAGCATCGCCTGACTTAATACTTTGTGCAGCCATCATGATGGCCTTCATTCCTGAGGAGCACACTTTGTTGATGGTGGTACATGGAACGTGGTCGCCTATCCCCGCGTAAATGGCGGCTTGACGTGCTGGCGCTTGACCAATACCCGCTTGGAGCACGTTGCCCATGAGTACTTCCTGGACATCTTTAGGTTGGATTCCTGCTCTTTCAATGGCTGCAGAAATAGCCGTTGCACCTAGTTTGGGTGCACTTATCCCGCTTAATGCACCTCCAAAACTCCCAATGGGCGTTCTAACTGCACTAACGATGACAACTTCTTTCATAAGTTCTGTAATGTATTTGGTTCTGTGCTTAAAAACACACCTCTAAACTACTAAATTGGACCCTAGAAACGGCAAGATTATCATGAAAGCACCGAATTGGTTTAGAATAAGTGAGCAGTGGTTGTATTATTCCCTCATTGCCATGGTCGCTAGTGCATTGATTTATATCAGTATACCGAGCGGTGCCCAATTCAAGTACGATTACCGATTAGGTCAAATTTGGCTCGAGGAGGACCTGGTGGCTCCACAAGATTTTGTGCTCCAGAAGAGCGACGAAGAATTGGAATCGGACCGGAAGTTCCTGATCGAAAACAAGGACTTTTATTACGACTATCATTACCGAGTGGACGAGTGGCTTGCCAATACCAACATAGATTCCTCCCTGCATAGTGAGCTCGAGTTGTGGCAGAAAAGGGGAGTGGCGCCCAACAAGCCTGCTTTGAACCATCGGTTGTACCTCGTCGATGGCACCCGTATTGATCTCTCGGGCGCATGGACACCGTCTTCTTTGGTTGCGAATTATGGATTGCCCGAGGCACTAGTTTTACCGCCAACGTACAGCCTCAACGAATCTAAAACCGACAGTGCGCTTCAGGCCAAACTCGCACTCTTACCATCGAACAAAGGGTTGGTTGCTCAGGGAACACTTATTATTGCTCAGGGATCTACCGTGAACGAACAGAAGTACGAGACCTTGAAGGCGCTCGAGCGCAGTTACGATAGATCGCAGAGCGACTCGAGCATTTATTCTAAGTTGGGGTCGGCCTTGTACATATTATTGATATTCATTGGTTTAGCTTTCTTTTTGCGCTTGCATTACAACGCCGTTCTTGCCCATAGTTCATCCTTGAACTTGTACATGTTCACCTTCACGGCGGGGATGGTTGTGGCATTGCTTTTGGAGTCCATAAATTCAGTCAGTGCCTTAGCCGTACCACTGCTTTTGGTCCCTGTGATTATTCGAAGTTTTTTCTCGGACAGATTGGCGCTTTTTACACATACCATAATGTTGGTAGCGCTTTTGCCTTTTGTGAGTTCTTCGGTTCAATTCGTCACCGTTCAGTTCTCCGCCGGTTTAATTACGCTCTTTCTCATTCGCGGTATTTACAAGCGCAGTCAATTGGTTCAAAGTACTTTTCAGATTATGGTGGTACTCTTGCTCGTGCATTTGAGTATTCATCTGATCCGTGAATCCGATTGGACTACGCAAAGTCTTCTTCCAGTGGCCTATTCCTTAGGCGGAACGCTCATTCTGTTGTTCATTTTCCCACTGATTTACTTCTTTGAACGCACCTTTGGTGTGGTCAGTGATCTGACATTGCTCGAGCTTAGCGACACCAACAGTCCGCTTCTTAAGCTACTCTCCAAAGAGGCCCCAGGTACGTTTCAGCACACCATGCAAGTGGCAAATTTGGCTGAGTTTGCCACAGAAATTGTCGGTGGAAATACATTGCTCGTGCGCACCGGGGCATTGTACCATGATATTGGGAAAATAGCCAATCCACAATACTTCACCGAAAACCAAAGCTCCAAGACTTCGCCGCACGAAGAGTTGAGTTATTTGGAAAGTGCTGAAATCATCATTGGACATATCAATGACGGAATAGAATTGGCCAAGAAACACAAACTACCGGATATCGTAATCGACTTTATTCGTACCCATCATGGTACGTCAAGGGTTGAATATTTTTACCGCAAATACAAGGAGGATCATCCGGATACGGAACAATTCGATCAATTTCATTACCCCGGGCCTAAGCCTTTCTCCAAGGAAACGGCCATTGTTATGATGTCAGATGCTGTGGAGGCCTCTACACGCAGTATTGCTAACAAGACTGAGCAAAACCTTTCTGAGATGATTGATAAGGTCATAGGGCACCAGTTGTCGACGGGTCAGTACGACAACTCTGAAATCACCATGAAGGAAATCAATACCATCCGCGAGGCCTTTAAACGCTTTATCCGAGGCGTTTACCACGTGAGAATTTCATACCCCGAAGCGGAATAGTTAATTACTTGCAATTATTTCACCAATTTGTCTTGCGCAAATAGATTTCTAGTATAAATTTGCGCACCCTAACGGAAAGGTGGCAGAGTGGTAATGCAGCAGCCTGCTAAGCTGTGGTCGCGAACGCGTCCCCTGGGTTCGAGTCCCAGTCTTTCCGCTAAGAAAATTGCATTAATGTTCGGGAAGTGGCGCAGGTGGTAGCGCATCTGGTTTGGGACCAGAGGGTCGCAGGTTCGAGTCCTGTCTTCCCGACAAAGCCCAAAACAGGATCCTTCGGGATCCTGTTTCGGCTAAAGCAATTTAAACTTATTACCATCGTGTTAAAAGGGTTGGACTCGTAGCTCAGCTGGATAGAGCATCTGCCTTCTAAGCAGACGGTCGCAGGTTCGAATCCTGCCGGGTTCACGAGAGAAGTAAAACCCAGAACGCATCGCGTTCTGGGTTTTTTTATCTCTTCCAATTATTAAAGTCACTTGAAGAGGTCAGAATATGGTTCAAGAAGAAAAGTTCGGACATCGTTAAAAGAATAATTGAATATCCAAAAGCATCTTAGGTATAACTACAATTGATACTTAAAAATCAAATTTTCAAAAACGGAAATAACAACGGCTAACTACCTGGTAAATTAAAAGACTTGAAGAGTGTACTTCTCTCACTGACTTGACCACGATTTGACCAAATTTTACACTTCTTAGAGTGTCGATTGGATTTTTTTTTTGATTAATCTCAAGAGGTGTATATCCAAAAACGGAGGTTCTATTTTGTGAAATTCGAATAAAACTATCTTCAATCCTTCGTTCCAAAAAGCTCTTAAATCACTGTAAATCAAAAGGAAACGTTTAGGCTGTTGATAACTTTAAGCCTAGAAGTGTTCGATTTATCTTTTTGAGATTTCTAAATGGAGCGCCTCAGAAATGAATGAGCTGAATAAACATTGAAAATCTTTGCTTTAGCACGTACTTTTTTCAATATTAGTGGCTTGCTTAACTAAAATGCTACAATAGCTATGAAAAAACAATTACTAACTCTTGTCCTTGCGCTCGCATCGACATTGTGGTCGGTAGAATCTGTGGCTCAATGTACGGTTCAAACTGGACCGTTAACGGAGTCTTTTGATTCACAATCTGGTGGTTCGTATACCTCACCAGATTTACCGTCCTGTTGGAATTATTACAGTACGAACACGTATCCTTACGCTTACGTACGTAATTATTCTACTTACGCAAATTCAGGAACAAATGCGATTTATTGGTATCGTTCAAGCTCTTCTTCATACAATGGAGATAGCGCAGTTGTAATGTCTCCGAAATTCGATTTGTCAGCCGGAAATTATGAAGTGAAGTTCTCCACAAGAGCTACATCTACTTCAACATATTATAACAATGTATACTACGTGGGTGTTGCAGATTCTGCAGGTACGCCAAGTTCTATCACTGTTGTAGATACATTTACAATCTCATCTACATCGTACACAGAATATACCGTTGATCTCAATGCTGCATCGGGTGTTGGCACAGGTGACTCACGTGTGGTATTTATGATGACCGGTGATGGTTCTACTTATGGTTATGCATTGATCGATGATATCAAGATCCGTATTAAGAATTCTTGTAACGACATTTCAAATCTCTCTGCTGTAACATCTGCAAATGGTGTTAGCTTGTCTTGGGATGGCGATGCTGCTCATATTTCATATACGATTGAATATGATACCGCCGGTTTTACACCAGGAAACGGAACTACAGTCACAATTACATCAGATTCAACAGAAATTACTGGTTTGACACCTGTACAGAATTACGATTTCTACGTTACAGGTAATTGTTCAGCTACTAGTTCAAGCTATGCTGTCATGGCTTCAGCATATTCTCCTTGTGCTGCAGTTGCGACACCATGGACTGAGAATTTTGATAACACTCCGTCAGGAACATCAAGTAATCCATCATTACCACAATGTTGGGATTTCTATGCGAACGCTTCTTTGACCTACTGGTATCCATACATTTACAATCGTAATTACTCTTTCGGTGCCTATTCAGGAAACAATTTCTTGTACGCATATCGTTCGTCAAGCACTTCAACATCAGGCGCATATATTGACACGGTTATGGCTATCATGCCTGAAATCATTGGCTTGGATTCAGCTACCAAACAATTGAAATTCTACGCAAGAAATGGGTCTACTGGTCAGCCAGGGGAAATCATCATTGGTTTCACTGATGCTGCTGGAACTCCAAGTTCGTTGAGAATTATCGATACTGTCAACGCTAACACGAGCACCTACCAAGAATACACTGTATATCTAGATGGTGCGCAATCGGGTGATGCAAGGGTAGCGTTCTATTTCAAGCACAACAGTACATTCGATTATGCTTACATTGATGACGTGAGTATCACGGATATCCCTCCATGTCCTGAGCCAATCTCATTATCACTTACTTCTGCCAATAAGACAGATGCTACAATCGCATGGTCATCATCCTCTGCGGCATTTGATATTGAGGTAGGTCCAATGGGGTACACTCAGGGTACAGGTGTTTCATACACATCTTCTACAAATTCTGTTACAGCAACAGGGTTAACTCAGAACACATATTATGATGCTTACGTACGTTCAAATTGTAGTGCTTCTGGTGATGGTTATTCTAATTGGGTAGGTCCATTTACATTCAAAACAGAATGTGGTTGGTTTGTACAACCATATTCTCAAGACTTTGGTTACTCAGATGGAACTGGCTCTTCAATCAATCCGGATCTTCCAGATTGCTGGAATTACTACGAAACGGGAGGCAACTCAAGTGGTTACGCTTATGTAGATAAATATTACTACTATGGAAACCAGGCAACAGATAGTGCCTACATTTACTTAGCTTCAGGATATGTAAGTTCTTTTAGCGGTCGATTAGGCGATACCATTGCTGCGATTCTACCGTTACTCGAGGACTTAGATATGAATGATAAGCAACTATTGTTCAATGCTCGTGGATATTCAGGCGCAGGTATTGGTAGTCAATTGGACGCTGTTATAGTAGGTACTACTGACTCAACAGGGGATATGTCAACTTTCCATATTGTAGATACTATCCCAATGGCGGGTGCTACATATCAAGATTATACTGTTGATTTGACAGGACTTCCATCAGGTGCCGCAAGAGTAGTTATGGCCGTTTGGACGGGTATTAATTCAGGCTATACTTATGGTTATAATGAAGTATATGTTGATCACGTCGAATTACGTCAAGCTCCGCAATGTCCGGAAGTATATGACGTTGTAGCAACGGCTACTTCTGATACTTCAGCAGTAATTACTTGGGGCGACAGCTCCGTGGTAGATGAGTACTTGATTGATTGGGGTCTTGCAGGTTTCACTCAAGGTACAGGTGTATACGATACTATCGTAGGTACAACTTGGACTAATAGTATGATGATGGACGGTGAAACTTACGAGTTCTACTTCCAATCGGTATGTTCGGCGATGGGTGTGAACTCACCATGGTACGGCCCAGTTACTCTGGAAATGCCTTGTTCTCCAGCATCAGTTCCTTTTGCGGACGGATTTGAGAACAAGCCTACTTCTTACGGTAACACAACGAACCCGAACCTTCCTGACTGTTGGGCATATTCTGTAAATGCCAACCCGGGCAACTCGTATTCGTACGGTTCTACATCGACTTACACTGCTTACTCAGGTTCAGGCTACATGTATAACCGCATGAGCAATGTGTTGGGTGATACCGTTGTGGTATCTCTTCCAATGATTGAGAACCTAGACACTGATGGTGCGGTATTGAAGTTCTGGGCGCGTGTATCAACAACGAATTATCAAGGCCAAATGGCAGTAGCCACTACTGGCGTAATGGGAGATTACATGACTGCAGCTGTAGCTGAAGACATGCGTGTTAGCAGCAATACTTATTCTCAATACACGGTATATTTAGATTCAAATGTTGTTCCATCGGGAGCACAGCGTCCAGCGTTCATGTTCTATTCCATTAATGGAACATACAATTACATTTATTTAGATAGTGTTGAAGTTGAAGCATTGCCATCATGTGTTGCCTACAATTTCATGGAGACTAATTTGACTGATTCGTCAGCGGATTTATCATGGAGCTACACGGGTAACAACTCATTTAATTTAGAGTACGGCCCTACAGGTTTCATTCAAGGTACAGGTACAGGAGCACAAGCAGGTACGCTAGTATCTTCGGTATCTTCACCTTACTCATTATCAGGTTTGAATCCTAACACTACCTACGATTACTACGTTGAAAACGCGTGTAACCCAGGTACATGGTATGGTCCGTTTACATTTACAACTGAATGTACAGGTCCATTAGCAGCAGGTACTTACACTGTAGGTGCTACTGGTGACTTCACTACTTTGGATAGTGTTGCAAGTGTATTAAACGTTTGTGGTATCGGTGGTGCAGTGACATTCGAGCTACAAGCTGGATCCTTCTCTGTCTCTTCACCATTTGGTGAGATAAATGGTTCGTCTGCTACGAATACCATTACTTTCAAAGGCGGTGCAGCGGCAGATACGATTACTGCTGGTGGTGATGCAGCGTTTGTTCTAGATGGGGCGAAGTACATGAGCTTCGAAGATTTGTTCATCTACGCTCCAGGTGGCACAGCATTCCGTTTGAATGGAACAGAAGGAATTACAATTGATGGTAATACAATTGATTTAGGTTCGTCGACCAGTTCAACTTCTAATGCTATTGTTTCCTCTGCAAGTAGTACTTCAATTTACTCTTCAACAATCGGCGAGAAGAATCTTGCTATCACGAATAATGACATAAACGGTGGTTACAATGCAATCCGTTTGTACGGTTCTTCGGGAGGTAGGAATGATAATGTGACTATTACTGGCAATACGATTTCAAATGCATACTACTACGGTATTTATGTGTACTACGGTACGAATGTCGAGATCTCTGAAAACAGCTTAGATGACTTCGGAGCGTCTTTCGCATACGGTATTTATCCATATGAGATTGATGGTTTGAAAGCTACTATGAACGATGTAAGAGATGCTAGCTATGGTCTTTATGCATACTATACGAAAACGACCTCGGCAGCATCTATGTCATCTGAGATTTCTAACAACATGTTGCAAGCGAATGACTATGGACTTGCTGTGTATTACGGTGATAGTGTAGGTGTATATCACAACACGGCTACAGGTGCTTACCCAATCCGTGATTATTACAATCAGGACAATGTTGATATCAGAAACAACATCTTCCAAGGTAGTGCCTATGCATATTACGGTTACCGTTCAGATGCAAGCGTAGACTACAACTTGTACCATGCCACAGGCTCAGGCTTTGGTTATGTTTACGATGGTTCATCCTTCAGCTATCCAGATTCTTTGGCTGCATTACAAGCACTAGATTCATTGAATAACATGAATTCTGTAGAAGGTGATCCAATCTTTGCAGGTGCAAATGACTTACACGTGTTTGGTCCTTTGGCTAACGATGCAGGTGATAACTCTGTAGGTGTAACAGTCGATATCGACGGTGATACTCGTCCAATGTCTGGTTCAACAGTTGTTGATATGGGTGCTGATGAATTCGATGTAATCGGAGACGATGCGGCCTTGACTATGTTAGTGAGTCCTACCTCTGGTATCTGTGGTGACGATAGCTTGATGGTTAGCGTAGAGATCGCGAACTACGGCCAGAACACCTTGACGTCACTAACGGTTAATGCAGATGTTTTAGGTCAAACACTTTCTGTATCACCAACAAACTTGTCTATCCCATTCGGCGGTGTTGATACACTTTTGCTAGGTTATGTAAGTAATTATGTAGGTGGTCCAATGTCAGTTGTAGCTTATACTCAATTAGCAAATGACGGTCGTCCTTACAATGATACATTAAGTACTTCAGTAGATATCTCTGATGCACAACAAGTATCTGTTAACTACCCTGAATTCGTTTGTGTTGGAGACGACGCTATTATGGTGCCAACTCACCCAGAATCAGGAACGCTACTTTGGTTAAGTGGCAATGATACATTGGCTATTGCACCGGCAGATTCTACAATTACTTTATCAGGTTTGACGATGGATACCACTGTTACCGTAACTACAGTAACGAGCACTGAAACATTGACTACCATTGTTCCAGCTAGTTCTTACTCTGGTGTAGACGGTCAAATCTTTACGACTTCTCAGCCAGTAACCATTGACAGTGTGGTAATTTACCCATCTGCTACTTCAGGTTCTGAGGTTGTTACAATTTGGGATTACAGCACAGGAACTACGTTGCATTCAACTACTGTGAGCTGGTCAACTTCGAATAGCTTTGACGCTGTTAAAGTGCCAATCGGAGGTTCTGTAGGTATTGGTACTTACGTACTGTACCGCGGTAACCCATCAGGTTCATGGAGAGAGCAATACGTAGGTACTTCGGCGTATCCATATTACAGCTCGGATAGTACAGTAGTTTTGACGGGTCAAACTAACTACTCTTCGTACTTATCGTACTTCTTCGACTGGGAAATTACTGTTGGAGGTTGTGATCGTGAGGATACTACATTTACAGTGGGCATCCACCCAGATCCAGTAGCAATGATTTCAGTTGATACTGCGAATGCAACTATTGGTGCAACGGATTGGACAGCATCATGGAGTACATCAGGAACGATGCATGCAGACAGTGTGTCTGTAGAGTTCTCTAATGGTACTACTTCATCGGACACTTCAGGTACTGTGACCTTTACTGCAAACAACGCAGGAGAAACAGTAACTATTATAGCGTACGGTCCATGTTCTTCAGATACGGCGACGTTCACATTCGATGTGAATCAGATCAGTGTAGACGAAGACTTCATGAACGGAAGTTTGAGCATCTACCCGAACCCAACACGTGGATTATTTAACGTTGAGTTTGCTACTGAGCAATCGAAGGACGTTGAGATTTCTATCGTGAATATGGTTGGCCAGGTGATCTCTACCGAAGTAGTAGAAGTGAACGGTGTATACAACAATCAGTTCGACCTCAGCAATGAGTCGGCGGGCGTATACTTCATCACATTTACAACAGATGAAGGCACACTAACTGAGCGCATTACTGTAGAGTAATCAAGGTTAGTTTAGCATAACTTTGAACCCCGGCCAGTGGCCGGGGTTTTTTAATTATGGAATACAGCAAAGGAGATAAAGTGCGGTTTAAGGATGCTGCGGGATCTGCAGTAGTCACAAGGGTAGAAGGCGCAACTATTTATGTAGAGGACTCTTTTGGATTCGAGCACGGCTACGAGGCACATGAATTATTACCATTTCAATACATGGAGGTAGGTCATATTCCTTTAAAAGATGAGAAGCAACGTATGGTACGGCCTGCTGCACAACAAGTGGATCGTTTAATTATTGACCTGCATAGTCATGAGTTAATCGAGAGTACGTCAGGCTGGACTAAATATGAAATTCTGAATCATCAACTGGACAAGGCTCGAGAGCTTGTGAATGAGGCGAAGAGAAGAAAGGTAGCAAAGGTTCTTATCATTCATGGAAAAGGCTCTGGTAGGTTAAAGGACGAGGTGCATAATATGTTATTCAAAATGGGTGGATTGAGTTATTACTTCGCAGATTTTGCAGATGGAGGATATGGTGCTACCGAGGTGCAGATTTTAGTTTCCAAGCACTAACTTTGCGGTCCGATCTTTGAAATTATTGGTGAATTGTATTTTCCGTGCCTTATCGCTTCTTTAGAAGAGGAAAGTCCGGACAGCATAGGATAGCGTGCTTCTTAACGGGAAGGCCTTGTTAGCGCAAGGACAGCTAGTGCAACAGAGAGTAGACCGCCTTCGGGTAAGGGTGAAAGGGTGGAGTAAGAGCCCACCGCACTTCAGGTGACTGAAGTGGCTTGGTAAACCTCACGCGCTGAAATGTCATGTATATCGTGTTCCGTTGGACTCGGCGATCCGTCGGGAGCTTGCTGCACGAGGGGTAGGCAGATTGATCCTAGTCGTGAGATTAGGACTAGATAAATGATAAGGGCCCGTAAGGGTACAGAATCCGGCTTATATCGGAAGGTGTTCACCAGTAATTTTAAAGATCGTTAAAACGACAAACCTTTTGGCAAAAAGAAGATTTACAATGACCCCTAAATTCTTGCGAGGATACTTGCAAGTATTTCGTGACAAAGGGTTAAAAGAAGGTATAAAAGCCGTGGGCCTACCTGTAGCAATTGGTATGTTCATGTTCTTTCTAATCAAGGGAGTAGTACTCTACATTCTTCTACCGTATTTGATTGCGAAAGGTGTATTCAGTGGATAAACTCCTTTTAGCTACATTGCAGTAGTGAAGGAGATTTTCCAAAATAATCGGTTCCGTTTGTTAGCGTTCGTCCTGCTTCTAGGAAACGTATTCCTATTGCCCATCACTGCAGATGAGGCGTATTATTTTTCTTGGTCTCGTACTCTTTCTTGGGGTTACTATGATCACCCACCCTTGGTTGCTTGGATGATGGGTGCGGTTTCTTCCGAATATTTACGCATGCCATTCTTAATGCTGGCATTAGCATTTGTCTTTCTTGGCAAGGAACGTTCATTAGGTAAGTTGATCTTTATTCCGGGCGTTCATTTATTCTTAGGAGGTGCTTTGCCTGATACGCTAATGGTGGTAGCGGGTTTTATGGTACTTCATTCGTTTAGAAAATGGTCCAATTCTAGAAATCCGGTAAATGCAATCGTCTTAGGCGCATGTATAGCAGTATTAGGGTACTCAAAGTTCCATGGAATTCTGTTGATTTTTGCGCTTGCTGTCGGTAATTGGCACCTTCGAAGAGAATGGACATTATACCTTGCTATCGGTATCGCGTTTTTGCTCCTGACTCCATACTTATGTTGGCAGATGAGTATGGACTGGGTGACCTTCAGGTACCATTTCAGCGGGAGGTTTGGTTTATCCAATTTCTCTACTTTACTAGAGTATATTGGGATTGGAGCCATTTTGTGGTGGCCGTTAGTGGTGTTCTTTAGACAATTGCCGCTGTGGGGCAGGTCACTCATTATAAGCGCTGTCTTACTCTTTGGTTGGGGGGCGTATAATGGTAGTGCTGAAGTGCACTGGCTGCTCATTTTTATGTGGGTAGTTCCTGCCCTTGAGCTACCAGATTCAAAGCGCACAAGAAATGTTGCCTACCTAATTACGATACTTCATGCATTGGTGTGGGTTCCTGCAGTTCGAGATCTGTTGTCTTTGAACGATCATTTCAGGGCCGAGGTTCACAAGATAAATTCGAATGAGAATGTTGTATTCCTCGATGCGTATCAGGATGCTGCCATTTATGAATTGGCTACAGGTAAAAACAGTTATAATCTTGCGCATCCGGGCATTCGTTTGAGTCAATATAACCTCAGACCTTATCCTTTTAATGGTAAAGAGGTTACTGTTTACAACCGAATGGAGATGGGTAGACCCGATACAATACATCCATTTTACACAGTTCGTCAAACCCTATATGATTTAACGAAATTTCAGTACCAATGGGAGGGAACGAAATTACTTTTTAATGCATCTGAGATTCCTGATGGGTACTATTGGATACTCTATACCTACAGTGAAGGAATAGAGCAAAGTAGGATTCGATTATGTCCTGGGACTAAATCTCCTGAAGTAATGCCTGAAGAAGGCGTAGATCAGTATTTAACGCTTGAAAAGAATTGGATGCCTTCGGGCCTTTGGATTCCATTACCATAACAATCCCCTGCAGCAGGGCTACAAGGGATTGTTATAATAGTCAGTTTGGATTTAATGCCCCAATGCGGCTAGATATCTCTCGCTCTCAAGAGCAGCCATACAGCCTGTTCCTGCGGCAGTCACTGCTTGACGGTAGATTTTATCTTGTGCATCTCCACTACAAAATACTCCGGGGAAATTAGTGGCTGTTGAATCTGGTTTGGTGATGATGTAGCCTGTATTGTCCATATCAATCTGGCCTTTGAAGATGTCTGTATTTGGTTTGTGGCCAATAGCGACGAAGAAACCAGTAGCAGGAATTTCCATTTCCTCACCGGTTTGATTGTTTTTGGCTTTAACCGCTGTTAATCCCTTGTCGTCGCCCAAAAGGTCAACAGTTTCTGTGTTCCAAAGTACTTCAATATTCTCTGTAGCAAGCACCCTGTTTTGCATTGCTTTGGAAGCACGCATCTGATCACGACGAACCAGTATGGTTACCTTAGGACAAAGCTTTGCGAGGTAGGTAGCTTCTTCAGCGGCAGTATCTCCGGCACCTACGACAACTACCTCTTGTCCTTTGTAAAAGAAGCCATCACAAACGGCACATGCACTAACGCCAAAACCCATAAATTTTTCTTCCGCAGGCAACCCAAGGTATTTTGCTGATGCCCCAGTCGAAATAATTACTGTACGTGCTTGAATCTGAGTGCTTTCATCAATAGTCAATGTATGGTAACCGCCTTCTTCAGTATTAAGCTCGGCCTTGGTGACAAGACCAAAGCGTACTTCTGTACCAAAACGCTCCGCTTGATTTTTTAAATCTTCCATCATTGCATTGCCATCAACACCTTGAGGGTATCCTGGAAAATTATCGACCTCAGTTGTCGTGGTGAGCTGGCCTCCAGGTTGAAGACCCATATACATGAGGGGTTTCAAATCTGCGCGTGCAGCGTATATTGCGGCAGTATAACCTGCCGGACCTGAACCTATAATGATGCAATCGTGTTGTTCCATAGTTACCTTGAATTTGGAAAATCAAATTTAGTTTGAATTGACCCAAAAATCTATTCCTCTAAGCTATCTCCAAATAGGTTTTGTTAATGAGTTATAAACCATTTATGAAGAATTCAATTTGGGTAATCCTAGTCGCGTTTGTTGCTAGTTGTACCCCTACCAAAATTGTCGTTCCATTGGAAGAAGGACAAGTTCAAGTTGGCGCTACACTAGGTCGCCCGAAAATCAATTCAGGAAGTCTGCCGCTTTTAGGTATGTATGCGGCAAAGGGCATGAGCGAGAATACCACTGCCTATGGCGCGGCCCAACTAAGTTCGATGTTATTTGGAGCCATACAGCTCGACGGAGGTGTGGTTAAAGGCCTTCGACCTTCTCAAGGTTTTACTCCTGGCTTTAGTTACAGCTATGGAGGCAATGTATTCGTAAGTACAAGAGATTATGCGGTTCGCGTGTACCCTGAAGCAGGGGCCAATATGTTTTGGCAGAAGGGTCCACATATTTTAAATGTCAGTGCAAACAGTTGGGTAGATCCTACTTGGTTCCTTGCGGAATATGGCAGGGGTCAAATACTGGCACCTTCATTTGGTGCTGGGTACAGACTTCGTTACAAATGGCTTGAAGGACAAGTCGAATACAAAATTGTTAACCCAACCCGAGAAATTCATGTGCCTCAAGCATATGTTCCGTCAACCTTAGGGCTAGGTGGTAGAGGATTTTACTGGGGTGCAGCCATAAACTTTTAAAAGATGAAGAAAGTATTATTTATCATTTCACTGTGCTTAGGAATTGCCTCGTGCGCAGATATAGGTTCAGCAATGTTCTTCGGTGGCAGCGGAGAGTACAATTTTTCCAATGCCGATTTAGACTCAGCCTATCACATTGATGAAGAAAAAATTCACCTGTTCACGGTTCCTTCTGAAGACGATACTATTCATGGTCTATTTTTAGGCGATTTTTCACAGATTGAAAACGACACTATCATCGTCTACTTGCACGGTAATGGACGTTCTATGGATGCTTTCTGGTCTACAGTTGCCGTATTAGCAAATATTGGTGATCAGCATCGTTATGGTGTGGTAATGTATGATTATCGAGGTTTTGGAAAAAGTACAGGTGCCACTCAAAATGCTGCTACGATGGCTGCGGATTACGACGCAGTACTATTGTGGCTTGAGGATCGGGGTTTAACCTCTGATCGAATGGTGGTATTTGCAAATTCGTTGGGTTCTTTGCCTGCAGGCCCTGCGGCAGCTGGCGGTTCACGTATTACAGTAGAAAAACTGGTCATGGAAGTACCTCAAAGTTCCGCAGATGTAATTATGCAAAATGCCACCGGATTGAGTTTGCCCTCTTCAATGATTACCGAATACAACTTTGATCTTGGTCAAGACATGGAAAATTACCCTGGTGAACTCCTTTGGATGCATGCAGAAGAAGATGATGTAGCACCAGTTGAAACAGCTCGCAGTGCCATGCGTAGGCATGAAGGCACCTACTATAGAGAAGAGGTTTACCCTAATGCAGGTCACGGCTTGCGTTGGGATATCGGTAACGAGGAATGGACACGTGTAATTCACGAATTCATTTTACATTAGCGAACAACGGGATGTAGCTCAGGTGGTAGAGTACACGTCTGGGGGGCGTGTGGTCGCAGGTTCAAGTCCTGTCATCCCGACTCAATAATAGCAAGGCTTTCAAGAAATTGGGAGCCTTTCTTGATTTTAAATAGTGACGTATTTAGTGACGCTTATAATCTAAACGATTATCAAATAATTGGGTTTCTTAAGTAGGATCGGCTTCCTACTACTTTCTGATTTGGCTTTTGGAAGCCCTCACTTCGGTGGGGGCTTTTTATTTTTCTTTCAATAAATACAAAGCAACACCCATACTTAAGAAAGTTCCGAAATTAATAATACCTAAAACTATTGATATTGCCATTGTAATTTCAAAAGTGTGGTTTGCAAATCCTCAACATCCAACTGCTTTACTTCTAATCCTCTTAAATAGGTAAGGGACACCTTCATATCGCTATGTTCCATTACCTGCTGTAGGGAAACAAAAACGCCCCTTCCGAAGAAGAGGCTTTGCACTAGGTTATCTGTTATTACATTACTGAATGACTACACTCAGTGTCTTTAGAGCTTTATCATTAAAGACTTGTATTCTGTAAACCCCTTCAGGCTTGCCAGAAAGGTCAAGGTCTTGAGATAGCTCTTTTATTATTCCTTTGTCAATTAAACGTCCTAGATTATCTATAATCCGATATACTGAACCAATTTGATTTTGCTCAACGGTAATACTAAAGTAACCAGTGTTTGGATTCGGTGATATAGCGATTGAGCCTGTAGCATCATCTTCCGCAATAGAAATAGCATTTGGATTAGATGTATTGCTTAAAGAGCTTGTCAGACCTTTTTTACTCGACGAATTACAACCTGAACCCATTACAGCCGCTACTTGATATTCAGTAGAACCTGTGGGTGGGTTGAAATCGGTGTACGTATTGTTAGCAACGTTTACGGAGTCAAAAGCGATAAATGTAGTAGCTGAAGCAGCCTTTCTGAAAATTTTATAATAGGATGGCGTAGCCCCGGAATATGACGTCCATACTAGGTTTACCTCTCCAATTGTTCCAATTCCACTCTGAAGGTGTATCGTAGAGTGTGCTGTGGAACTACTCCCATATTCATTGCCACAACTATCAACGAGTGTAATGTAATACTTGTGTGCTTGTTGTCCAGGGTTGGATGAACTATCTGTAAACTCGCTAAGTTGATTTACCCCTCTTGACCCAATATTTGTGTATCCAATAACAGACTCACGGTAAATATTATAGCTTACGGTACCCAGCTTTGAAGATCTTTCCCAAATGATTTGATTATAGCCAGTTACTGGGTCGTTAGTTACAACACATACCTGTGGAGTATAAGTATAGGGGATTCTTTCTTCAATGATTATTGTATCAGTACCTAGGCAACCTAATGAATCAGACACTGTAAGCCAATAAGTACCGACACCGGCAGTTATTGAATCGGATGTTCCTGATGTATCACCTCCCCATTGATATGATGTATGATTATTTTGAACTGTTAAGATTGCAGTTTGTCCAGAACATAGTTTTGCAGGATACTGAATTATTGGAGTAGGATTAGCGCTAACAATTGTATTAAGGGTATCCGTTTGACCCACTGCATTTTGGACTATTACACTATAATAACCGGACTGAGAAACGTCTATAGAATTTGTAGTATCGCCAGTACTCCAAAGATAAGATGAATATGACCCCGCTGGAAACCCCAATTGAATAGTATCTCCAGGTATTAAACAATATTTTGGATCGATAAAAGACGCTGGCCAACCTACATTAATTCTGACACGTTTTATGTTTACTGCATTTACGGGAGCTTCATCATCCTTAAATGTGAAATAAAAATCATAAGGTATACTGTCATTGTAACCACTTCCGACATAATAGTCAGCACTGTCAATGATCCAATTGAAGGAAACTTGGTTGCTATCAGGGTAAGTAAATACTCCTCCTGGATTGGCCGAAGTGATTTGAGTGCTATCTGTCCCTGAAGCGATAAAGGTAATATCCTGTGAAGCACAGTTTGGAAGCGGAAAAGGATCTACCGCAAATAGGCTTAAGCTTATAGTATCGCCCACACAGGCATTAATAACATAGGATGTAGTGTCTCCGTTAACGTTAGCGATAGGTGTAAAGCTACTGTTCACCTTTAAGGGTATTATGTTAACATCGGGCGGGGCAGATATGAAGGAAGCGGCACATATCCCCGGCGCTATAGTATTACTAATGATTGCTATTGGAACATCTCTATAAATCGCCCCTACTAGTTGTGAAGATCTCCACGCTTGAACTCCAATGCACATCGCGTAAACTCCTGATATAGCTGATTTAAAAGTGAGTTCACCCGTGGTGCTCATATTTGCCGCCGTAGAACCTGTACCAGAAGGTAATGGCGATGAAGTTGAATATCCAGCAGCCCACATTATGGCTGATGTAGGTGAAGCTAAGGGTGGTGCAAATAAGAAGGAAATTGAGTCAAAATCAGGATCGAAGCCATAGGAATTATAGGTT
>Ga0255769_10002092_pt1 | contig 21876 bp, 17 predicted proteins | sample 041ome_9_FD_179637 | JGI IMG/M metagenome (GOLD analysis project Ga0255769, IMG submission 179637) | Coastal salt marsh microbial communities from the Groves Creek Marsh, Skidaway Island, Georgia - 041413US metaG (version 2) | ecosystem: Environmental > Aquatic > Marine > Intertidal zone > Salt... | reverse complement strand
AAAAGAAAGTCACTTCAAGTTGCCCGACGATTTCCCAAAGGGCGCCCCATAACAACAGCGACGACATGCCAGGCAATCGATAACCAAACAAAATCATTTGCGTTCCCTCATAGCGAGATCGGTTAAGGTTTATTCGACATAGCTGCGCAACGAAGCCCAGATATTATCGACGATATCAAGATATTCCGGGTCGCGCCGGATGCTGTCGGCACTTTTATGCCGAAAGCCGGATGGTTTGATGATTTCCGACACACGGCTTGGCCGCGGCAGCAAAATGGCGATCTGGTCAGAGACATAGACCGCTTCTTCAATTGAATGCGTCACAAAAATAAAAGTTTTATTTTCGTTTTTGACAAGTGCCAGAAGATCTTCCTGAAATTTCCGGCGGGTTTGTTCATCAACCGCTGAAAATGGCTCGTCCATAAGCAGGACTTGCGAATCAACAGAGAGTGCGCGGGCCAGACCAACACGCTGTCGCATGCCGCCTGATAATTCATGCGGAAAGCTCCGCTCAAATCCGGCAAGGCCAACATCGGCAATATATTTTTCGGCAACCGCTTCACGTTCGGATTTGGCAACCCCGCGCAGTTCTAGGCCAAAGGCAACATTACGCATAACATCAGCCCAAGGCAGCAGGGCAAAATCCTGAAACACAAAAGCCCGATCCGGCCCGGGCCCGGCAACGGGTGTGCCATTGACCATGATCTCGCCGCTGGTGGCAGGCAGCAAGCCGGCGATTATTTTCAATAATGTTGTTTTGCCACAACCCGACGGGCCAAGAAGTGAGGTCAATTGACCGCGCGGGAAATCAAGCGACATATTTTCAAGTGCCTGAACATCGCCATAGTTTTTATGCACATTCCTGACAGTAACGGCATTGTCAGTCTTAGTATTTGCTGAGGTCATTGGTTGGTTTCCATATCAACAGATTATTCGGACACATAGCCCTTGTTATTGCCGCCAAACAAAAAGATTTCGATACGTTCAAGGACGTTCAAAAACAGCACGGCAAGCAAGATGATTGACATAATCGCAGCATACATTGTTGGGTAATCAGCGATTGAGCGGCTGAAGGTGATAATATCGCCGACGCCGGTCGGGGTGATTTTCAATTCGGACAAAATTGCACCGATAAAACCAGCCGAAATGCCCAGGCGCAATCCGGCAAAAATGACCGGTGATGCGGCTGGCAAAATAACTTTTAAAATAATATCCCGGCGTGTCCCAAGAAATGCATACCCCATTTCTTTGAGTGATGCCGGCGTATTGCGCACTGCGCCGCTGGTGTTCAGCACAATAACCGGCATCGCCATGATGCAGACAACAAAAACTTTTGAGGTCAGCCCAATACCATAGGCCATCACAAGAAGCGGGATCAGCGCCGCCAAAGGCGCGGTTTGCATCACCACAAAAATTGGCGAAATCAGCCAGTCAATTTTTTCGCTCAGCCCGATCCATAAGCCCAAGCCGATGCCCAGAAAAGCCGAAATGCCAATGCCTACAACAAGCGGCTTTAAGGTTTCAGCGTATGCGGTAAATAAGGTGCCTTCAACGACCAGAACCCAAAAAGCGGCCATTGATTCTAAAAATGTGGGAAAGGCAAAACTCACCGGAATGCGGCCGGCAATTTCCCAGGAACCAAAGACAATGGTTGCTGATAAAAAGGTCAGGAAAAGAGATCTATGTCGCATCATTCATCGTAGCCAGTCTGTGGCGTGCCATGGAATAGAAAATTTTTAAATCGGTAAAATTAAGTGTGATGCCGACAGCATGAAAGATGGGTCACGCTGTCGGCCTTTAAAGATCTAGCCGGTTATTGCGCGGCGCGGTTCAGCGGGTCCATATACCAGAAGTCACTGATATTGAGCGCTGCCGGATCACCGGTTAGCTGACCCGCTTTTGAATACCACTCCATATCCGCTTTGGCCGCGGTCATGCCGCCACCATTCGGGTCATAGAGACCGCCAGCAACCGCATCTGTGTAGAACTGGTCAAGTCCATCCAACACCTCTTTCGGCAGTTGGCCAATTGGCCCTTCTGGATCAGTCTGCTTGCTGATGATGGTTGGGTCTTTGTGCATGTCCCGGTAAACGCTCACCAGTGCTTTGACGAAAATATCAACGTCTTTCTGATTGGCCTTGATCCAGTCCAAATTCGCAAACAGCGCTTCATCACTGGCATCAACCTCAAACATTGGCAACACGTTAAAATTATCGCCATGTAGCTTGACCAGTTTGTTCTTGTTGGACAGGTCAACGATGGTGGCATCGGTCTGCCCCGCAATCAAAGCCGCAATACGGTTTGATGAGCCTGGCACATAAGAGCGTTTGCCAAATTTCATATTCAGCTTGTCTTCGATCACGTTAGCAATGGATTCGGTGCCGCCGCCGCGCGAATGCAGCATGATTGGCTCGCCATCCAGATCTTCCAGCTTTGAATATTTCTTCGATGTAACCGGGAAAAATTTCAGCTTCGATAGCTGGTAAATAATCCGCACAGGCGCTTTCGATCTTTGCATGACCGAGTAGGGGGTGCCAAAACCAATATCCATCTGGCCGCTCAAAATCGCCTGAATAGCAAGCTCTTCATCAGAAAATGCTGTCCATTCATAGTCAAGACCCATCGCTTTGGCCCGATCAAGCGCTACAAAAAAAGCGGCAAGCTCGTCAGATGGTGTTTCGGCAAGTGCGATTCTAACCTTGCCGGCATGCGCTGTGGTCATTGCTGATGCCATGAATAGTGCTGCCGAAACGAAAGTCAAAAATCCTTTGATAATTCGTGTCATTAGTTTCCTCCAATTTCACCTTATCAGGTGTCAAAATATCATATGAGTAATGGCCTTGCATGTGTCTGCATGATCCATTCCGGACAGTGACGATGAAACAGAATTCACGAACGGCGCCCCCACCCTATGTGATCAATTTTTGATCAATCAATAATTGATCACATAGGGTGTTGCATTGGTCAAGCCCAAAACTATAATCAATTGACAGCTTGTGGTGTCTTGCCGTGATATAGGAAAAAGACCTACAGGGGTGATGAGGAAAAACGTAAACTATGCCGGTGCTACCAGCCAGAGAATGAAAAAGGGATCACTATGACGGTTGCTGATGGAGCACTGACCCAATTACGAGCCTGGCTTGCGCAACGCGATTTTTCAGAAAATGGACGATTGCCGCCAGAGCGGGAATTAATTGATATTTTAGGCGTATCGCGCGGCGACCTGCGCAAGGCGCTGGCGGCGCTGGAAAACAATGGCGAATTATGGCGGCATGTGGGTAAAGGCACCTTTATCGGCGCGCGTCCGGTTGAAGAGCCATCAAGTATTGCGCTGGTTGCTGAAAAATCGAACCCGCTAGATGTTACGCGCGCGCGGATCTTGATCGAGCCAGTGTTGTGCCGCGAGGCGGCCATTAATGCCACGGCTGTTCATATTGATGCTTTGGTGCGCTGTTTGGCAACCCAGCGTGAAGCCAAAACCTGGCGCCAATATGAAAATGCCGACAATCGGTTTCACCGAATCATTGCCGAGGCATCTGGCAATGTTGTGCTGTTGGCGCTTTTCGACCAGCTGAACGCCATCCGCCGCACTGTTGTCTGGGGACGGCTACGTGACGAATCCGCATCACCGCCAACAGATCACCACAGTTTTGATCAACATGATGACATAGCAACCGCCATCCGCGAGCGTGATCAGGACGCTGCTGCCAATACCATGTGGTTACACCTCAAACAGGTTGGGGATCGTTTGGTCAGCCATAATGCCGGCCAAAGCACCCCTAGGCGCATGCAAAGCGGTTAATATCGCGACGTTATTGCACAGGATTAGTCAGCGTGCCGATGCTATCGACGGCAACACTGACCGTGTCGCCCGCTTTTAGAAATTTTGGCGGTTTGAAGCCAAGGCCAACGCCAACGGGTGTGCCGGTCGCAATGATGTCGCCGGGCAATAATGTCATCGTCGCGGTCAAAGTTTCCATCAAAGTTGGGATGTCAAAGATCAGATCGGCAATTTTTGCCTGTTGACGCACCTCGCCATTGACTGTTGTTGAAATCGTCGAGGCGGTGATGTCGCCAATTTCATCACTGGTGACAATCGATGGGCCCATAGGGGCAAAGCTGTCGAGGCTCTTTCCCAAAAACCACTGGTTGTGGCGTTGTTGTAGGTAACGCGCCGTCACGTCATTTAAAATGGTGTAACCAAAAATATAATCAAAGCAGTCCGCCTTGGTCACTTTATGTGCTTTTTTGCTGATCACAAAACACAGCTCACATTCATAATCGACCGAATCAGTCGGGTCCATGGCCGACAAAATAGGGGCATTTGGGCCAATCACAGATGTCGTGGCCTTGGTGAAAATGACCGGTACTGATGGCACTTCTTCCTTGGTGGATGAGTCAAATCCAGAATCATTAAATTCTTTGGCATGCGCATAGTAATTTTTACCAACACAAAAAATGTTGCGGCGCGGATCGGGGATTGGAGCCAATAACTCTACTTCGGACAAATCAAGGCTGGTCTCGCCACCTTGCCAACTGGTTACCCCAGTTTCGCTCTCAATAAGATGTCGCACGGCATAGGCCGCATCAGGGCCCTCATCTTTGACAATGATGCGATCATGATCGGCTAGAACACCCGCTTTGACAGTCCCGTTATGGCGAAAGGTAATGAGTTTCATTTATGTCAATCCAGTCATTTATCTCGGAAAAAAATACGGACAAAACTATTTATAGATATGCTAATAAAGTCAAGGATGGTTCTAGGGCCATGGCATTAAAAATGGGGTAAAAGATTGTGGATTTTGCAATGATTTTGTCAAATGATATGGCACCTCCCATTGCCATATTTTTGGTATTTATGAGTTTTGTAACATCTTTCATCACGGCCGCCTTTGGCATTGGCGGCGGGGCCATTATTCTGGCGGTTTTGGCGGTCAGTGTGCCGGCGGCGGCGCTGATTCCGATCCATGGGGTGGTGCAACTAGGCTCGAACGCCGGCCGCGTCGGGCTGATGCTTAAGGACGTGGTATGGCGTCCGGCCTTGCCTTTTATTTTAGGCAGTCTGCTTGGTGCAAGTATTGGCGGTGCGTTGGCGGTGCAGATACCAACGGCGATTGTGCAAATTGCCGTTGGTTTTTTCATTGTGTTTGTTGTGCTTGTCAAACTGCCGCCAATCGCCATGCGCTATGTTTTTGCAGGGGGATTGGTTTCAAGTTTTCTGACCATGTTCTTTGGTGCCACCGGCAATTTTATTGCTGCCATGGTCAAAAGCATGCAACTTGACCCGCTACCGCATGTGGCAACACATTCTGTGATGATGACGATTCAGCATCTGATTAAAGTGATTGTGTTCGGCATCGTTGGGTTTAACTTTGCCGCCTATCTGCCAATTATCACAGGGATGCTCATTAGTGGGTTTGTCGGCACATTCATCGGCAAGCAATTTCTGGTCAAATCTGGGCATGCTTATTTCAAACCCATATTAAACGGCGTGTTGTTGTTTGTGGCGGCCCATTTGATATGGACTGGTGCCAGTTTGATGCTGGCACCAGCATAAAAGGGCATGGACCGATTTATTATTTGTAAACCGGTGGTGTGCGGTCCAGAAATGCGGCCAGAATATCATAGACCATCGCATAATTCTTTTGCTGGAAGCTGGCGTGTGAAATGCCTTCCATGACAGTAAACTGCTTGTCGTTATGCGGTAGTTTTTCAAAAAATTTCAACAGATCGGTCACACTTGCAATGCCGTCATATTGGCCGCGCAAGATAATTGTGGGCACGGTAATTTTTTCAGGGTCTACCAAAGGCAGTCTCGAACACATATCAATATAGGTGCCATTTGGCATTGAATCATCAAGCGCGCAAATCGCCTTGGCAAAGGCGTCAACGACTTTGGGTTCAACACAATCTGGGTGATCCCGGTTAAAAATAGACTGCACAAATGCGTAATCAATCGGGCGCCGGGTGCTAGCACGAAATTCCGGCAGCTTCTTGCTGCGGTCAGCCAAGGTCGGGCTGCCCTCACCAGTCCATACAAAGGCGTCAAGTGCCAAGCGTGCAACTCGTTCTGGGTGTCTTTCGGTAAAGGCAGCTGCCCGCAATGCACCAGATGAGATACCATACATATGCATTGGGCTGGCACCGCTATATTCCTGAATATAGGCGGTCGCGGCTGTCAAATCATCAGCACCATTGGCAATATCACACGTGATGTCACGATGTTTGGATGAGCGGCCATACCCTTCCATATCAACGCACCATGTGTCGTATCCCAAAACAGCAAAATAATTCATTGCTGAACTGAAGGGGCGCCCTTCAACATGAAGATCAAAGGTTGGTTGTGATGCCATAGATGACCCATGGACGAAAAGAATGGTGCCTTTTTTTTCGCCGGGTTGATCAAGACATTTATTCCACAAGAACAGATCGACATCGCCTTTTTTGGTCCAATGTTCCTTGCCAACGACCGATGCTTCAAGATGTTCGTTTTCCATCACCTATTCCTCTTATCGCTTCAGATTATTATCGAATTTTAAAATATCGAGACCGATATTCCGGTCTAGAAGATACATAAAGCCATTCTCATCGACATCAACGTCATTGCTTTGCGGGCTGGGAAAGCCGGGCGGTGGCGGTGGAATATAATGGGCAATTTCTTGCGGTTGTGATGGGTTGGCAATGTCAATCACCCGCAACCCACCAGAAAACCAAGTCGCGTAGACCAATGTATCATCGAGTTTTTCACGGAATTGATGCGCCCCAAAGCGGCCGCCCGCACGTGACCATGGTGAGTCCATTTCACTGACGTCAAACGCAGACACAGCGTGAATATTATCAAGATCGGTGACGTCAAAAAGCCACATAAAGGCATGAAGCCGCCCGAGATGATGCTGGTGTTCTTCATCTATAACCACTGCAATCCGGCGCCCGTCAAAGCGTTGCATACATGGGAGCGCGGTATGGGTTGGTTCAGGAAACGGGGGGTGATAATTATGTGCGCCAATGGTCTTTGGTTGGGTGATGTCGCTGATGTCAATAATGCGAAAGCCGGCATTCCATACCGACGCCCATAATTCATCACCAACCCGAAGCGCGTGGTGGAGGCGATTTTTATACCCGGTCCAGCTCGGTGTTTCGCCGCCGGCGATATGCTGGCCCGGCATATGCCAGCGCGATACCTCGACCGGGTTGCGCGGGTCGGCAAGATCATAAATCACCAGGATATTGCCAATATAACCGTCCATTTCGGTCGAAATATAGGCGTAGTTTTCATCCATATCAAAGCGGTGCACACCAAATCCATGCGTTTTGACATAGGACAATAATTCTGGATTTGCCGGATCGCTGATATCCCACACCCGAAACCCGCCCTCATGATAGCCATTTTTCAAAAACGCGCGCACGTCATCAAGTTTGCCAACGGGTATATCAAGCGCCGTTGCAATTTCTTCCTCACTCGGTGACCGCTTTAGCGATTTTTCTAATTCTGCCATGACTGTCGGCAAGGCTGCGCCGCGACGCAGAAGATGGCGTTGCGCTTGTTCAACATTGGTGATCATGAGATTGCCAGCGACACGCACTTTATGCGTGTGCGATAAAGTGTCTTCCAGCTTTATCTCTTTGATAATTTTTGGGCGGCTTGGTGTGCTGATATCAATAATGGTGGTGCCATGCGGGGCATCCATATGGCCCACAAAGGCAAGACCGTCCTGCACAACAACCTGACCGCCACCAGCAATATCCAGACGGGCAACTAATTCAATATTGGCGGCAACCGCATCTGTTGGATGGGGACTCATGATCGTGCCTCAGTTCTTTCCCGGTGTTTTTTCAACAATGTCGGCAAGGCCAATGTTAAAACCAGGACCAGCCAGAGCGTGTTGCCCAATGGCGAGGAGAACAATACCAACGGGTCGCCATCAGACATTTTCAGTGCGCGCAACATATATTGTTCAAGCAATGGCCCTAAAATCACGCCAATCAAAATCGCCGCGACATGATAGCCAGTTTTGCGGGCGATATAGCCGACGATGCCAAAGCCAAATGCCAGATACATGTCAAATAAATATTCGCGCGGCACAAATGACCCAACCAAGGTAAATGCGATGATGATGGGCGACATATATGTGGTTGATACAAGTGTCACCCGCGACATATAGCGTGACATTGGCAAAATGGTCAGCGCCATCAGCAAATAGGTCACGAACATGGCCATAAATACACCATAGCCAAGATCCGGCCGTTCCATGAATAAACGCGGTCCGGTGGGCACGCCTTGATATTGCATCACAACCATCATGATGGCGGCGGTGGCGCCGCCCGGAATGCCCAACACCATAAGCGGGATCAATGTGCCAGCCGTCACCCCATTATTCGCAGCCTCTGGGGCGATTAGGCCCTCTGCATGACCGGTGCCATAGGCCTCGGGCGTTTTGGAAAAGGTGCGCGATTGCTGATAGGCGACAAATGATGCAATCGCCGCGCCAGCACCGGGAATAACCCCAATCACTAAACCGATTAGACTAGTCCATGTGACGTGCCACCAACGACTAATCGTAATTTTAACACCCTGCATAGTCTCTGACCAATTGGCATTCCTTACAGTTTGGATCTTCTCCTTGGACATAAAAGAACCAGACTCAATAACCATGAATGCTTCAGAAATGGCAAATAATCCAACAAGAGCAGGGATCAGCGGCACGCCATCATAAAGTTCTAAAAAGCCCATAGTGCCACGCGGTGTCGCGTACACATGATCGGCCCCAATCGAACCTATCATTAAGCCAAAAAATCCGGCAATTAGCCCCTTGATTGTATCTTTGGCTGCAACGGATGCGATAAGTGAAATGCCAAAAAGCATAACTACGACCATTTCAACGCTGTGCATGTAAAAGCCCACACGTGCCAACCAAGGCATCGTCACAAGTGCAACGGCTGTAGTAAGCAGTCCGCCAATGATTGAGGATACGAAAGAAATTGCAAGAGCACGTTGCCCCAACCCCTTCTTTGCCATCGGATAGCCATCAAGTGGTGTTGCTGCCGCGCCGGCAGTGCCTGGGATATTCACCAAAATAGCCGGAATGCCAGCTCCAAGCCGGGATGCGCAATAAAGCGCAATCATAAAGACAAGGCCAACCTCAACGTCCATCAAAAACGTAAATGGCAAAAGCACAATAATTGTGTTGGCTGCACTAAAACCTGGAATGCCTCCAACAATTAATCCTAAGAAAATACTTGGAACAACAACCCACCAAAGCCCCATGTGATGGAGAAAAGTCTCCAAGAAAAACATTGCGTCGATTTGCATTACGAAATTACCTTGCCCAAAATCTGTTCCAACATACCAATTGGCAATCTAGTCTCAAACATGACTATGAAAACTGCATACCCGATCAAGGCCATTATCAGGGACAAGCATGCTTTGTGGTATGGGCGCTTTCCATCACCTAAGATCATCATTGAGGTCCAAAAAAACAGTGTCGTGGTGAGTGTGAATCCTAAAAAGTCAATGAAGATTAGGTATAGAAATGAAGTGGCGATAAAAGCTGTTTGAGGTGTTTTGAGGGCTGACAAGAAACTCGTGACAGGAACTTTAAATTCAACGGTTCCCAAACTCAGAAGATGGAGTTTTTTTATCAAAAAAAGAGTGCTGACAAGTATTAGAGTTGTTCCAACGAGGACTGCGTTTACCTGAGCAGTCCACGGAGCGTCGACAATGGAGTAAACATAATAAACAGTGAATAGGATACCCATGAGAGGAATAACGCATTCTCCTGCAATATTATGTGTTTCCTGATTTTTTTTTGTTTTTGGCATATCTATTTTTTTTGTTGCTTCATTGGGTTTGATGTTTTTTTGGAAGGTTGTGAGAGGCGCAATTCGCACCTCTCACTATTACTAGGCTTATTTGCCGGTCAGCAGAGGTCGGAAGCGTTCTCCCATTTCAAGCATGGCTTGTTTAAATTCAGCGCACTCTTTCATGCCGCCATAATTTGAATAAGGCCAAAAACCCTTGGACTTTAAAAATGCATCTTTATAGCCAGGGTCTGCGAAAGTTTGCTTAAAAGTGCTCTGCAGTTGCTCGAAGCGATCAGGGTGCTTGTCAACAGCTGCTTTGTGTATTCCAAAGGCTCGAGCAGAAAACATTGGCGGCAGTTTTGTGCCAAAGTAATCATTCATCGTTGGTGCATTGTCTAATTTTTCTCCGGCGACATTTTCGTCATTAAAAACCAGCATGGTTCGACAAGCATCACCTGCTTTGATTACTGAACCTGACGTTAATACACAGAAATCCATTTCAAGAGTTACCGCACCTGCAACCGTGTTCTTGCCACCCGACAAAGGCACCAGATTAAATTTAGCCCCAGTGTGTTCACCAAGTGCGAGAATACCAATTGATGCGGGGTGAGCCAATCGGCTGGTGCCAACATTCAATGTACGTTTTTTCCCCTCTGATACTATGTCATCAATAGATTGAAATTTGCTCTCTGCACCAACAAATACGCAGCCTGGATCTGTATCTACTCTCCCAAAATACAAGTAATCATCGATGTTGAAAGATGGCTTTTTCACTGCCCAGTTCAAAACCTCTGGGCCCATATTGCCAAAAATCAGGCTGTAAGCATCTGGTTTATATTTACCCATGTAAACTTCGTAGCCAACACGACCAGAAGCGCCGGGGAAGAAACCGGGTTCAAAGTTTGTGTTCATATAGTTTTTCCAAACGGATGTGAAAGCTCGGAATAAGCGGTCCGCACCGCCACCTTCTCGCGTTGGAATGATAACGTCGATATTGCGATCGGGGTATGCTGCGAAGGCTGGAGAGGATAACCCGCTACCGAGCATTAAACCGCCAGCTGCTGCCCCAGTTTTTAAAAAAGATCGCCTTTTTATCGTGATGTTTGTCATGAATTCCTCCCTTTTTAAAGTCTCGTTATTGCTCATGGCGCCACTGCTGACTGTATTTGCATGCTGAAAGGCACCAACTACTTAACCAATAGATGATTGATTAAATATTGATCAGTGTCAATCTTGCACGAGAGTAAAGTAGCCGCAGGTTACAAGTGGCTCGGTTAGCCTGGCATGCTCGCAAAACGGACTGGACGCAGCGGTGTCTTTGGTTCAACATGGCGGCAGACATCACGATGTGACGTACAACTCTGAATTACCGGGCCTCTGAAGGATAGGCGCATGACAGCCATTTTTCAGTTTAGTGGCATTTACACGCCAATTATCACACCCTATCACGATGATGGTACGGTGCATTGGGACGCGCTTGCAGATGTTGTAGATTATCTGTTGGCGGCGGGTGTTCATGGCATTATTTCGGGCGGGTCAACAGGCGAAAATTACACCCAAACCGTGGCTGAACGCATTGCTTTGGCAGAATTTGTAAAGACCAGAATCAACGGGCGCTGCGCGTTTGTTGTGGGCACCGGGGCTATGCTTGTTGGTGAGTCACTGGCATTGGCAGACGCCGCGCGCAAAATGCGCGCAGATGCTATTTTACTGGCCAGCCCACCTTATGCTGTGCCGACGGACCGCGAGAATGCGCTGAACGCACTAGCCATCGACAAGGCCGCGAATCTGCCGGTCATGCTGTATAATTATCCGCACCGCACCGGCACCATGATGGGGCCAGAATTTCTTGATCGGGTAGGACGGTCACGCAATTTTTGCGGCATCAAGGAAAGCTCTGGCGACATTAACCAGCTGCATCTGTTGGCGCGGGACTATCCGCATATTCAGCTTGGTTGCGGCATGGATGATCAGGCACTGGAATTTTTTGCCTGGGGTGCGCCGTTCTGGGTGTGTGGCGGATCCAATTTTTTGCCGGATGAACATATCGCGCTTTATGATGCCTGTGTTGGCCGCGGTGATTTTGCCACCGGACGCCGTATCATGTCGGCCATGTTGCCGCTGATGCGGGTGCTTGAACAGGGCGGTAAATTTATCCAGACAATCAAATATGGTGTTACGCTGAACGGTATTGAAGCTGGCGCGATGCGACGCCCGCTGACGGCGCTGAACAAGGATGAAAAACGTAGCCTTGAACAGGTTGTGCGGGTTCTCAAAACAACAATCGCGGCAATCACAGCGGAGGCATAGGCGATGGATCTGTTGACCAAAGATGAATATCAGGCAATCGCAGCCAGTCTCGAATTCCCCACCGAAGCCTTTATTGATGGCGGGTTCCGCCCGGCAAAATCAGGCCGAAGCTTTGCCTCGATCAATCCGGCAACGGGCGAACAGCTGGCGATGATTGCATCTTGCGGCGCTGGTGATGTCGGTCTGGCGGTGGAAAAGGCGCGTGAAGCCTTTGACGATGGCCGCTGGTCACGCCTGCACCCGACCGCCCGCAAAGATGTGCTGATTCGATTCAGCAAGCTGTTGTTGCGCCACCGCCATGAACTTGCGGTTCTGGAAAGCCTTGATAGCGGCAAAACCATTTATGATTGTGCCACTGTTGATATTCCGGAAACCATCCATTGTCTGAAATGGCATGCCGAGGCGATTGATAAAATTTATGATCAGGTCAGCCCGGCGTCCGATGATCATATGGCACTGCTTGTGCGTGAGCCGATTGGTGTTGTGGGACTTGTTTTGCCGTGGAATTTCCCGCTTTTGATGTTGGCCTGGAAGATTGGCCCGGCGCTGGCGGCTGGCTGTTCGGTGATTGTCAAACCGGCGATGGAAACCACGCTGACGGCGCTGCGCGTTGCCGAACTGGCCAGCGCCGCCGGGCTGCCACGTGGGGTGATGAATGTGCTGCCTGGTGACGGGCCGACGGTTGGCGAGCCGATTGGCCGGCATATGGATGTTGACCTCGTGTCATTCACTGGCTCAACCGAAACGGGCAAACGGTTTTTGACCTATGCTGCCCAGTCCAATGCCAAGGAAATTGTGCTGGAAATGGGCGGCAAAAACCCGGCTATTGTGATGGATGATGCCGAGAATCTTGACCGCGTCGCCCAGCATATTGTGACCGGCGCGTTTTGGAATATGGGGCAGAATTGTTCGGCGACATCGCGGCTGTTCGTGCATAAACAGATCAAAGCTGATTTGCTGCAACGGATCAGCCACCATGCTGAACAATGGAATATAGGCGATCCGCTTGACCCTGAAACCCGCCTTGGTGCCTTGGTAAGCCGGGCACATTTTGACAAGGTGTGCGGCTATCTGGACAAAGCTGACAGCATTATTTTCGGTGGTAATGCGAAAAATGGATATGTCGATGCCACCCTCATCGAGCTGCCGGATAATGACCATCTGCTGGCGCGTGAAGAAATTTTTGGCCCGGTGCTGAGCGTCATTGAGGTGACCAGTCTGGATCAGGCAATCAGTCTGGCGAATGACACGCATTATGGATTATGTGCCGCGCTTTTCACCGCCAATGCGAAACGCGCGCTGCGCGGGGCGCGCCAGTTACGGGCTGGCACGGTAACGGTCAATTGTTTTGGTGAAGGCGACATTACAACGCCGTTTGGCGGGGTCAAACAATCCGGCTTTGGCGGGCGCGATAACGGCATTCACGCGCATGATCAATATACCCAGCTCAAGACCATCTGGGTTGATCTGGCTGATGATGCAGATGAGAGCGTGTCATGACACAGCGCATTGCCACCCATGTGCCGCAGCATCGCGGCCCGGCCGCGTGGAATGTTATTTTGGGAACACCGCCGGCACCGCGCATTGCCGAGCGTGATTGCAGCACTGATTTTGTCATCATCGGCGCCGGCTTTGCCGGGCTTGCCGCGGCCCGTCGATTGACCCAATTGGCACCGGATGCCAGCGTCGTCGTTCTTGATGCCGGTCGCATTGCCGAAGGCGCGGCTGGCCGCAATTCTGGTTTTATGATCGATCTGCCGCATGAATTGACGAGCGAGGACTATGCCGGTGCCGGCGACGATCAGGCGGTGATCAGCCTGAACCGACAGGCGCAGTCATTTGCCAAAGACGCGGTCGATGACTATGGCATCGATGGAAATTTTTTCGACCCGGCAGGCAAGATTAATGGTGCCGCCAGCCAGCATGCGCATCTGCATAACCAGAGCTATGCCAAACATCTGACGCATTTGGGTGAAACCTGGCAGATGCTTGACGCCAAACAAATGGCCGAGATCACCGGCAGCCAGCATTATCTGTCCGGCCTCTATACACCGGGAACGGTGATGCTACAGCCTGCCGGATTTGTCCGGGGCATGGCCGCCGGTCTGCAGCGCCAGAATGTGACGATTTATGAAGACACCCCGGTGACCGCATTACGCCGCGCCGCCCCCGGCTGGATTGTTGAAACGCCAAAAGCCACACTGACCGCCGGCAAAGTGATATTGACGGTGAATGGCCATCTGCAAAGTTTTGGATTTGAGCAAAACCGGTTGATGCAGTTGTTCCTGTTTGCGGTGATGACCAAGGAATTATCAGCTGACGAATTGCGGTTGATCGGCGGGCAGCCGCGTTGGGGCGTCACCCCGTCAGACCCGATGGGCACAACCATGCGGCGTATTGACACCGGTCAGGGCGGCAACCGCATCATTGTGCGAACCTGTGCCAGTTTACGGCCCGGCATGAAAGCCAGCGCAGCCGATATGTGCCGCGCCGAAGCGGTGATGCGGCGAAAATTTGACCAGCGCTTTCCGCAGGCCGCCGGCATGCCGATGGATCATCGCTGGGCGGGTCATCTGTGTCTGAGCCTTAATGGTGTTGCGGTGATGCGTGAGCTGGATCAGAACCTGTTTTCGGGTTGTGTGCAAAATGGTCTTGGCACCGCGCGTGGCACCTTAACAGGCATTGCGGCAGCAGAGCTGGCCTGTGGCGAAAGCGGCCCGATCACATCCTATTTTGCGGCAGAGGACAGGCCAAAGAAGCTGCCGCCACGACCCTTTCAGCAAATCGGTGCCAACAGTATTTTGCGGTTTCGCGAATGGCGTGCAAAGGATGATTAATGATCCGGCCGCCAGCATTTAATAATGCTGGTTCAGCTCGTCTGCTGGCGGAATTTCGCGTTCACGCCGGGCAATAAATTCCTGCAATGCCTCATCGATCGCACTGTCCAGCTTTGGTTCCTCATAATCGGCAAGCAGCTGCCGCGCATAGCTCAACGCCCGCCCGGTAATTTCAACCGACCCTTCGGCTGTCCATTGCTCAATCGAGTTATTGTCAAATAATTCGGGCATGAAAAAAGCCGACTGGAAATGTTCCAGCGTATGCGCGTGACCTAAATAATGCCCGCCCGGGCCAATCTCAGCGATCGCCGCCATAGCCGCGTCAAAATCATCCCATTTTGGCCCCTCGGCCATGCGATAGGCCATTGCGCATTGTTCGGCGTCGACAATAAATTTGGCAACGGAACAATGCATGCCAGCCTCGTTCCAGCCAGCCGAATGCCACATATAATGCGCCCCGGAATGAATCACCGCGGCAAGCGTGCTGGCACTTTCATAACCGGCCTGCGCGTCAAATGTTTTGGCACCGCCAAGCGTATTCGAGGTGCGCCAGGGCACATCATAATAGCGTGCCATCTGGCCGATCATAAAATTCATCAGGGCAATTTCCGGGGTGCCCGCCATCGGTGCGCCGGATTTCATTGATACGGTGGATAGAAAGTGGCCATAAATCGCTGGCGCGCCTTTGCGGATCACCTGTGTATAGGCAAGCGCCGACAAGGCTTCGGCATTTAATTGGGCAACTGTGGCCGGGATGCTGGCCGGGGTGTTGGCACCGCCCAGCACAAAAGGCGAGCATAATACCGGCTGGTTGCGCCGGCAAAAGGCACGCATCGCACCCAGCATGGTTTCGTCCCAGACCAGCGGTGAATTGCCGTTGCAATTACCGGTGGTAACGGCATGTGTTTCGATAAAATCATCGCCAAATAAAATGCCGCACATGGCCATCACATCTTCGGCGTTTTTCGGGCTGGTTGTCATGCCCATAAACATCTTGTCGGAATGTTTCATCGATGAATAGGTGATCCGCAAATGCCGCTGGCTGATCGGATGGTCAAAGGGTTCAACGATATGATGCGCCGAGCTATGCAGCGCTGGTAACATATGGCTGAGCTTGTGAAACATCGCCAGATCATCAAGCGTCGGATTGCGCCGTTCATCATTCAGATCGCGCAAATAGGGCGCACCTGTCATCGGCACAAAAACCGCATGACGGCCGCCGAGCTTTACATTCTTTTTTGGGTCGCGGGCGTGATAGGTGAATTCTGCCGGAATCGTGGAAATTAATTCATCAATCAGGCCACGATCCAGATACACACGCTCGTCAATGACTTTGGCACCCGCCCGCCGCCAGTCGGCAAGCGCGATCGGGTCGCGGAACACCACGCCAATATTTTCCAGAATATGTTTTGATGCGGCATCAATACGTTCGACCGCGGCACCATCCATCACTTCGCAAAATGGCAAATTGCCAACAAGACCCGGCAGCATGTCAAAATTCGGCGCGGTGCGCAGCGCCCGTCTGGCAGAACGCCCGCCTGATCTGGATGCTGGTTTTTTGTCCGTCTCATCCATGCCTGTGATTCCTCGCCATCACCCCGATGCTTGGCACACTTTTTAACGCGTGATGTCTGTTTACTAAGCCTGTTCATAATGCTGATTTCAAGCAAATTAGTGATCCGCCGGGAAGCCGGGTCGGCGCTGATGATGAAAGGCTTTGGGGCGACGGCGATTTTAGTGTATCACTCTGCTTGTTTTTTTGCACAGCGCCACGGGTGCGGCGATTTATTGGAGTAGTTGTAATGCCAACGATTGTGAATAGCTGGAATGAGTGGGACCCACTAAAACATGTGATTGTCGGGCGGGCTGATGATTGCCATATTCCCCCCGAAGAACCGGCGCTTGATGCGAAAGTGCCCGAAGACAGTGATATGCGTGGCCAGTGGGGGCGACGTCCGCAAGAAACAATTGATCGGGCAAATGAACTGCTGGACAATTTTGCGGCATTATTGGAAGCCCGCGGCATCACTGTTGATCGTCCGACACCAACTGATTTTTCGCTGCCAGCATCCACCCCGGATTTTCACACAGAAAGCCAGTTTGGCTGTATGCCGCCGCGTGATGTGCTGTTGACCGTTGGTCACGAAATTGTCGAAGCCACAATGTCATATCGCTGTCGCTGGTTTGAATATTTATGTTACCGGCCGTTGCTGCAAAAATACTGGGAAGATGACCCGCAATTCCGGCATGAGGCGGCGCCAAAACCGCGGCTGACCGATGCTGATTATCACGCGGATTATCTGTCGGAAAAAATTGGCGTGGAAAAGCGGCTGCAATGGACAGCTGAAAAATTCTTCGTCACAACCGAAGAAGAACCATTATTTGATGCTGCCGATGTGTTGCGTTTTGGCAAGGATCTGGTGGTGCAGCATGGGTTTACAACCAATCTTAAAGGCATTGAATGGATCCGGCGGCATTTCCCCGAACATCGTGTACATGCGGTGAATTTTCCGGGTGATCCCTATCCAATTCATATCGATGCCACCTTTACCCCATTGCGCCCCGGGCTGATTTTGAATAACCCGCAACGTCGGCTTCCCGACGAACAGCGCAAAATGTTCAATGATAATGGGTGGGACATTGTTGACGCGGCACAGCCAGCGCATAATTCACCGCCAGCGCTGTGCTATTCATCGGTCTGGCTGAGCATGAATGTTCTGGTGCTTGATCCGAAAACCGTCTGTGTGGAAAAATCTGAAGTCTATCAGGCCGAGCAGATGGACAAGCTGGGGATGAATGTGATCGAGGTTGAACTGCGCGATGCCTATGCCTTTGGCGGCGGCCTGCATTGCTGTACCGCGGATGTCTATCGCGAGGGCGTTTGTGAGGATTATTTCCCAAAACTCGGTCAGTCGGCGTAACCCCATCATCGCATCACACCGTACCACACCACACCACATAAGGCAGGTGGTTGCCGATAGGGGCTGATCATGCCGGGAAAAAATAAAGGATAGAACCTATGTCACAAGAACAAGTAAATGATTTTGGATTTGGCACACAAATTCGCAAAAGCCCTTTTTTTGATGCCACTGTGCGCTGGGGCGCCGAGGGGTTTTCAGTCTATAATCACATGTATATTCCGCGCGATTTTGGTGATCCCGAGCAGAATTTTTGGAATTTGGTTGAGACCGCGATTCTGTGCGATGTGGCGGTTGAACGTCAGGTCGAAATAACCGGCCCGGACGCGGCAAAATTCGTCCAGCTGCTAACGCCGCGTGATTTATCATCAATGGCTGTTGGCCAGTGTAAATATGTCATCCTCACCAATCAGCATGGCGGCATTTTGAATGACCCGGTGATGCTGCGCCTTGACACAAACCATTTCTGGATATCGCTGGCAGATAGTGATGTGCTGTTCTGGGCACAGGGTGTGGCGGTCAATGCTGGCTATGATGTCACCATAACCGAACCGGATGTGTCGCCACTGCAATTGCAGGGGCCGCAATCTGGCAAGATTATGCAAGCGTTGTTCGGCCCAGAAATTGCTGATTTAAAATATTACTATTGCCGTGCGTTACAGCTTGACGGCATCGATCTGATTGTGTCGCGCACCGGCTGGTCAAGCGAGCTTGGCTATGAATTATTTTTGCGCGATCATAAAGATGGGGATCGGCTGTATGAGACGATTATGCAGGCAGGCCAGCCATTTGGTCTGCGCCCCGGCCACACCTCAACGATCCGCCGGATCGAGGGTGGCATGCTGTCCTATCATGCCGACATGGACATTAATACCAATCCGTTCGAACTGGGGCTGGATCGTTTTATCGATCTCGATATGGATGCTGATTTTGTCGGCAAAGATGCGCTGCGCCAGATCAAATCGGCCGGGGTGAAACGCCGCCAGATTGGTGTGGTGATTGATGGGCCACCACTCGCCCAGCCGAACACAAGATTTTGGCCATTATCGATTGCCAGTCAGCCAATTGGCAAGGTGACATCGGCTGTCTATTCGCCGCGGCTGAAAAAAAATATCGCGCTGGCCATGGTTGATTCTGCGCATGCGGCGTTGGGCACCGAATTTTCGGTGAGCGCGGCGCAGGGTGATCGCATCGCGGTGGCTGTTGAAAAGCCGTTTTATGATCCGAAAAAACTGATTGCGAAAAACGCAACGGCTGCCTGATGATCTGCTATGATGATGCTGATGCTGGCTGTAGCGGGTAATAGATATGCATGATACCGTTCTGGTTGAATCACATGGTGACTGGTTGCAGATTACATTGAACCGGCCAGATAAGCTGAATTGCTTTAACATCGACATGCATCTGGCATTGCGGGCAGCGTTGCAGCGCGCGCATGATGATAAGGCCCGCGCGGTATTGATCACGGGTGCTGGCCGTGGATTTTGCGCCGGTCAGGATCTTGGCGACCGGCGTCCGGGCGGGGCTGACTGGCCGCCCGATTTGCAGCAGACGCTGAATGAATATTTCAATCCGAATATCAAGCTGATTACCAGCCTGCCGGCGCCGGTGATCTGTGCGGTCAATGGTGTTGCGGCAGGTGCCGGCGCGAGCATTGCTCTGGCCTGTGATATGGTGCTGGCAGCTGAGTCGGCGCGTTTTATCCAGTCATTCAGCAAAATTGGATTGGTGCCGGATGCTGGCAGCAGTTGGGTCTTGCCGCGCCGCATCGGTATGGCGCGGGCAATGGGATTGGCGCTCACCGCAACAGCCCTATCGGCAGCCGAAGCCGTGGCGTGCGGGTTGATCTGGAAAACCCATGCGGATGCGGCGTTGTTGCCAGCCGCACAGGAATTGACAGCGACACTGGCTAGCGGGCCAACAACCGCGTTCGCCGCCACCAAAATGCTGATGCAGCATGCGGCCAGCACAGATTTTGATTCGCATCTTGCGCTTGAAGCCAGCACCCAGAAAAGCTGTGCCGAATCGGATGATTACAGCGAAGGGGTAGAGGCCTTTCTGCAAAAGCGGGCGGCCAAATTTACCGGCAGCTAGCCGGCTCACCGACAGATCGCACCAGCCGCTGTCATTTACCTAACTGTTTTCAGGGCGCGGTTTATGGCACCTATACGCCGTCTTCATTATGTAGAGCCTGCAACCGCAATTCGGCATCAGACAATGCCTGTTGCCGCGCCCACATGGTGGCATAAAGCCCGTTTTGGTTCAGCAGGCTGGCATGTGTGCCGCGTTCTTTGATCTCGCCATTATCAAGAACAATGATCTCATCAGCATCGGTAACCGTCGACAGCCGGTGCGCAATCACCACCGTTGTGCGGTCTTTGGCAATCTTATCAAGGGCGGATTTGATGCCTTGTTCGGTGCGCGTATCAAGCGCCGATGTGGCCTCATCCAATATCAGAATGGGCGGGGCTTTCAAAATTGTGCGGGCAATCGCCACGCGTTGCTTTTCGCCGCCGGATAATTTTAACCCCCGTTCGCCAACTTCGGTATCATAGCCATCCGGCAGCTCAGCGATAAATTTGTCGATCTGGGCGTATTCTGCGGCATTTCTGACAGCCGCGGCTGGCGCGTCCAGATCTCCATAATTGATATTATAGCCGATCGTATCATTGAACAATACAGTGTCCTGTGGCACCACCCCCATAGCAGCGCGCAAACTATCCTGCCGGACATCGCGGATATCCTGACCATCGATACTGATGCGGCCATTCTGCACATCATAAAATCGCAGAAGCAGGCGCGAAATGGTTGATTTGCCAGCACCCGACGGCCCGACGATGGCGACGGTCTGTCCGGCTGGCACTTCAAAGCTGATGCCGCGTAAAATTGAGCGGTTTTTGTGATAGTGAAACCGCACATTGTCAAATCGGATATGACCACCGCGTACCAGCAGATCCGGCGCATCTTTTTTGTCGCTGACTTCAGGCCGGATGGCCAGCATTTGAAACATTGATTCAATGTCGGTAAGTGCTTGCCGGATTTCACGATAGACAGCGCCAATAAAGCCGAGTGGTTGGGCAAGCTGCATCAGGAATACATGCACCATCACAAAATCACCAATCGTCTGGGTGCCGTTTTGCACCGCCCGCGCCGACAATATCATACAGCCGAGCATGCCCAGTGCGAAAATCAGCGCCTGACCAAAATTCAGCCAGCCGAGTGACGTCCAGGTTTTGGTGGCGGCGGCTTCATATTGCGCCATTGATCGGTCAAAACGTCTGGCTTCGGCAGCTTCATTGCCAAAATATTTTACCGTTTCAAAATTCAGCAAAGCGTCGACAGCCTTGCTATTAGCCGCCGTGTCCGATTGGTTCATGTCGCGCCGGATTTTGGTGCGCCAGTCACTGGTCTTGACGGTAAAGACGCTGTAGGCACAAACGGTCACCGCAATCACCGCAACATAGGCCCAGCCGAAATAATAGGCAAAAATACCCAAATAAAGCGCAAATTCAATAATCACCGGCATGGTATTCAACACGGTGTAGCGGACAATGCTCTCAATGCCTTTGGTGCCACGCTCGATCAGCCGCGACAACCCGCCGGTCTGACGTTCCAGATGAAAGCGTAGCGACAGCTGATGCATATGGGTAAATGTCTCGATGGCGAGTTTGCGCACAGCATGCTGGCCAACCCGCGCAAACAGGGCATCGCGTAATTGGTTAAAGCCACTCACCAGAACACGCCCGACAATGAATGCGACAATCAGCATCAACGGCGGCAGGGCAAATAGCGGTATCGCGGTGGCTTTGCCAGCCAGCGCATCGGTGGCATATTTAAAGAAAAACGGCGTCGCCGCTGTGATCAGTTTTGCACAGACCAGAAAAAACGCGGCAATACATACCCGCCGCTGTAAATCGGGGCGATCATGCGGCCAGATATAGGGCCACAAATAGGCCAGCGTTCGGATCACCGACTGGCTGCCAGAATCTGTTGGCTCAGAATCTGTTGGC
>Ga0255769_10002088_pt1 | contig 21904 bp, 25 predicted proteins | sample 041ome_9_FD_179637 | JGI IMG/M metagenome (GOLD analysis project Ga0255769, IMG submission 179637) | Coastal salt marsh microbial communities from the Groves Creek Marsh, Skidaway Island, Georgia - 041413US metaG (version 2) | ecosystem: Environmental > Aquatic > Marine > Intertidal zone > Salt... | reverse complement strand
GAATTTATTGAGGAAATAGTGAATGAAAATAGCATTGATAACTGACACCCACTTTGGTGCCAGAAATGATAGTGATGTATTTAATGATTACTTTTTTAAGTTCTATGATAACACTTTCTTTCCTTACCTAGAAGAGCATAACATTAAACATTGCATTCATTTAGGTGATATTACTGATAGAAGAAAGTTCATAAACTTCAAAACACTACAGAAATTTCGTCATGATTTCATCTGGCGTCTAGGTCGCATGGGTGTAGATACACATGTGATTATTGGTAACCATGACACATACTTCAAAAACACGAATGAAGTAAATAGCATGGAAACTTTATTCACTGGGTTTGATGGTCAAAACGAACCTTGGATTCACGCAGAACCAGCGCATATAATTATAGATGATGTAAAGTTCTTATTCGTTCCTTGGATTTGTGCAGATAATTATGACCACACAATGAAAGTCATTTCTGAAACCGATGCGGAGATTGTGTTAGGTCATTTAGAAGTACGAGGGTTCACGATGTATAAAGGATTCACGAACTTTGACCACGGACTTGATAGAAAGATATTTGATAGATTTGAACTTGTATGCTCAGGTCACTTCCATCATAAGTCAACGCAAGGTAACATCACATATCTCGGTAATCCATATCAGATGACTTGGTCGGACTATGGTGATCCTAGAGGGTTTCACATCTTTGACACAGAAACAAGAGAGATTGAATTCGTAGAAAACCCTTATACAATCTTTGCAAAGTTAGAATATAACGATAGAGATAAGTCATATGAGAACTTTGATCCGTCTGATTTTAAAGACAAATATGTAAAGGTGGTAGTAATCAACAAAATTAATGCGAAAGTATTTGACAAAGTAGTTGATTTGTTGTATAATGTAGGGGTTCATGAGTTGAAAATAGTTGAAGACTTTAGTGACTTTGATGCGACATTTGTTGATGATAAGAATTTGAAACTAGATGATACGTTAGATTTGTTGAATACTTACGTTGATGAAGTCGATACAACTGCAGATAAACAACGCATTAAGACTGACATGAAACGTCTTTATGTGGAAGCGAGTAATAACGTAGTATGATTAAATTTGAAAAAGTAAGATGGAGAAATATTCTATCAACAGGTAATGCTTTTACAGAAGTAGACATCTGTAAGTCACCAACTACACTAGTTGTTGGTACTAATGGTTCTGGTAAGTCTACATTCATTGATGCTTTATCTTTTGCGTTGTTCGGTAAACCATTTCGTAAAGTTAAGGTTGGACAGTTAGTTAACTCCATCAATCTTAAAGATGCGTTAGTTGAAGTTGAATTCAGTATTGGTTCATCGGAGTATAAAATTCGCAGAGGTATGAAACCTACTATCTTTGAAATCTATCAGAATAATGTTTTGGTGAACCAAGATGCGGCGGCGAAAGACTATCAAGAGTTTTTAGAGAAGCAAATTCTCAAATTAAACTATAAGTCATTTACGCAGATTGTCGTTCTTGGTTCATCATCTTTCGTTCCTTTTATGCAACTTCCTGCACCTCATCGTAGAGAGATTATCGAAGACTTACTTGACATTCAAATCTTCACAAGAATGAATGATATTCTACGCGGTGAACTATTGCAAGTTGCACAAGAGTATAAAGATGCAGAAGGAAATCTGTCGGTGGTTCGACAGAAAATCAATCTGCAAGAAGACTACTTGGAGAGAATAAATGAACAACGCAAGAAATCGACAGAAGACATTAAACAACGCATTGTCAAGGCGCAGGACGCAATTTCAACTTACGAAGGAGAAATCGCAAAGCGAATGGACCGGATACGAGACTTACGAGGAACTATTGAAGATGAAGAAAGTAACGATAGACGGTATCAAAAGTTCACATCAATCCAAGACCAAATGAAAAGAACTGCAACGAAAGTTGCAAATGATATTGCATTCTATAATGATAATGATGAGTGTGGAACATGCAAACAAGACATTCCTCAAGAGTTTAAGAATGATGTTATTCAAAGTCGTAGAGATAAATTATCAGAACTCGACAAAGCACAAATTCAATTAAAAGGTGAACTTGAAACTGTTCGTAGTCGTTTAGCACAAATTACAAAAGTTCATGATGAAATTCAAACTCTGCAAGGAGAAGTCAATGACTTAAACTTGCGTATTCAAACAAACAACAGAAGCATTGCTGAATGGAATACTGAGATTGAAACTGCAAATGCTACGTTACCTGAAGCAGATGAGCATGTTCAAAAACTAGCAGAAATGCGTGATGAAGAACGTAAGGTATCTGACACTAAGAACGAACTGAACGACCAGCGATATTATTCTGAAATCTCAGCAAACCTATTGAAAGATACTGGTATCAAAACGAAGATTATCAATCAGTATCTACCTGTGATTAATCATTATGTTAATCACTTTCTCCAAGCACTTGACTTCTTTGTCCAATTCAACTTAGATGGGTCGTTCAAAGAAACAATCAAGTCGCGCCACAGAGATGAGTTTTCGTATGCATCATTTTCAGAAGGTGAAAAGTTGCGTATTGATTTGTCATTACTGTTTACTTGGCGTACTATTGCAAAGATGAAAAACTCAACTAACACAAACTTGCTTATTTTAGATGAAGTATTCGATAGTTCACTAGATGCAAGTGGAACAGAAGAGTTTCTTAAAATCCTAAATACAATGGACAAAGGCATCAATGCATTCGTTATATCTCATAAGGGTGATATCTTACAAGATAAATTTACTAACATTATGAGATTTGAAAAAACAAATAACTACTCTAGGATGATAACATGAGCGAAGAAAAATTAATTAAAGTTAGTGTAGAACCGAACTATAAGAAATCTATTTCTGAAATCCAAACTTGGTATAAAGAAATTGAAGGTGAAAAATATTGGATCACTATGGACCAAGGTTGGCGATGGGGTAAATGGGTAGGTGAAGTTACCGAAGAGCAACTCGCCGAACTTAAAGAAGATAGTGAGAATGGTGTATGTGAACCTGGCATCTATGAAGGTCTAGATATGGATTACCTAGATGATGGTGTGTGGTTACAGTTTGAAGGTTCTAAAAATGTCACAGAAGAAATGCTCTCTGAGTTTGAAGAACTATTTGAAGAAGATGGATATAGCGGTGTAGAAGAAGCAGATTGGGTAGACCATGACTGCGAAATCTTTATTAACACTGGCCTAAATATTATTATCGATGGTGAAGGAGGACGAAAATAATGAGTGAAGTGAGATTTACACAAACAGAATATCATCAGATGACAATCACTAAAGACATGAGTGTGAGTGAAGAACATATTATCGAACAAGGTTTGACAGTAGAACGCTTTAAAGAAATTATGAATGGTGAAGACCATACTGATGAAGAGTGCGACCAATATAATGAAATTCTTATGGGGTGGGCAGAACTTCTTGACAGTGAAGAAGATTTGTGGACTGACCGAAAAGGTGGTTATGAAATCGATTATGAACTGGTAGATGATGATGAGTGATATCCTAGAATTGACACCTGCTGAAGATTTAGTAGGAAATAAACCACCTGAGTTCGATTTTGATAATCCATTCATGGACCCAAAAGAACTTATTGACCAGTTATGGACTAACATGAAACACTATGGTGGTGTCGGTTTATCTGCACCACAAGTCGGTCTAAAGACTAAAGTATTTGTTATGGGTACTGATGATATGAGATTGAATGTGTTTAATCCTCAAGTTCTCACAATTGATGATAAGATGGACAACTATAAAGAAGGTTGCTTAACATGGCCGTTCTTGTTCTTACAAATTAAACGTCCTAAATTTTGTCTTGTGAGTTACTACGATGAAACCGGGGAAGCGAAGAACATGCGATTTGAAGGTATGACTGCTAGAGTGTTTCTACATGAGTATGACCACATGATGGGTATTGACTTTACACAACGAGCATCAAAGTTAGTTCTAGAAAGAGGACTAAAAGCAAGAGATAAGAAACTAAAGAAGTTAGTGCTACAAGGAAAGTTGAAGTTGAATGTTGCCTAATTTTAGACAAGTTTTTGAATATGACTTTGATTTATTTGATTGGAATGATGTAGCATATGCATATGCATATTCAATCGAACAGAGAGGTTCGGAAGGCGTAAAACATAACAAAGATAACTTTATCATATTGTGTGCGGAGTGTATTCCGCAAGTAGAAGAAACTAGAAAATTTATATTCGAAAAAAGAAGACTTTCTGATAAAGATAAAGTTAACTGTCACATATATTCTAACATGTCTCCTCAACAAAACACTGTTGATGTTCATAGTGATATTGACGATGTGTATATTTGGCAGGTAAAGGGGAGAACTAATTGGTGGGTAGAAGATTGCTTTGATGATTGTCAACTTGGTTTAAATCAAATGATATATATTCCAGCAAATGTTAATCACAAACCAACAGTCACAGTGCCAAGAATATCTGTGAGTTTTAGTATAGAGTATGGAGCATATGAATGACAGAAGAAATGAAAGATTGGCAGAAAGGTTATCAGTTAGATTACCTAAAAGAAATTACTACGGAGTATGACCACTATAATTCATACACGGATAGTCCTTTTGCACAATTTAAGAAGAATAATATTGCAGACTACTTAGATAAGAAGTCACTCAGAAAAGCAGGTGATGCTTGGATTAATATTACAGAAGCGAAAGTTCGCTCAAAGATTACAATGCATGGTGCAGGTCCAATTATTGGATATAAAGAACCAGGAGATGTAGTTATTCAAAACATCTCACATCATACAGAAAATGTAAAGAACTATATCAGTAACTATGAGAGTAGAAATTGTTGGTTAATTGGTTGGGCAGAAGATGATAACTTTATCAAATTTGCTAAAGATTGTGGATTTGATTATGTTGGATGTAAGATTACAACATTTGCAGAGATTTATAGCATATTCTTTCGCAATTCAAGCACTTCTTTCGAGGATCGTTCTCATCCGCCTATAGACGGCGCTGAGGAGGTTTCCATAGCAAAGTGTGACTTTGATACTATCGATACCTCGCGTATACGCATCGAACTACAAAAATTGACGATGGAGTATACAAATCACTACTCAAATTACAACAAAAAAGGTGCATGGTCAGCAATCTCACTACGAGGTTACCGTCCAGACCCATCATTTATTGCAAAACCAGTAGAGATGAATAAGAAATGGAAAGCAGATAATGATACATGGGAAGATTGGCAGTGTGAAGACACACCATTGCGTGAACAATTTCCATATGTAAATGAAATTCTTGCAAAGATTCCTACCGATAGAATTGAGAGAGTTAGATTTATGTCTCTCGCTCCAGGTGGCGGTGAATTGAGTAGACATACAGACCAAGTTGATCCATATCTTGGAGTAGCAGATGGCACTATGATGCGTCTACATATTCCGGTGATTACGAATCCAAATATGGAGTTCACATCATGGTCAATGCATGGTGTAAAGAATGTAGTTAATATGAAAGAAGGTGAACTGTGGTACCTCGATATTCGAAAACCACACATGGCAGTGAATAATGGTGATGATACTAGAATTCATTTAGTAGTGGATATTGAAGCAAATGATAAATGCAGAAGATTATTTAGAGTTAGTCAATGATTGGGAAGACCCTTATGATGCGCCTGTTCTTAGCAATCATGATGATGTTATCGTGGTTCGGGACGACCTACTACCTGCAGGTTCAAAAATGCGGTTCATCGATAAACTCATACGGGATACCGATTGCGAAGAGTGGGTGTTCGGTGGTTCGAACAAAGTAGGTTGGGGTCCAATCTCATTAGCATATGTTTGTCAAAAGTATGGTAAAAAATCAACTTGTTTTTGGGCAGATAGAAAAGAACCAACTTGGCATCAGCAAAAGTACATGGAGTATGGAGGTCGTATCGAATGGGTGAAGATGGGAATGCTAAATGTTACTCTGTCAAGAGCAGAGCGATACCGCAGAGAGAGTCCGCAAACCCGCAGGACGTTGCCTTTAGGACTAGAACACGATTGGGTTCTCGGAAGTATAGTGAAAGTAGCGCAGTCGCTACCGCTAGTGCCAGACGTAATCTGGACAGTAGGGTCATCAGGAACACTGAACCGAGGGTTGCAACTTGCATTCCCAGAGTCCGAAGTACATGTGATACAGACGGGTCATAAGTTAGATGAAAGGCAGATTGGTCGTGCGAAGTTGTGGGAGACTGCATACAAGTATGATAAACCTGTGAAAGCATCTGAAGCACCACCATTTCCATCTGCGCCTGAATATGACGCAAAAGCATGGAAAGTAATACAAGAAAATATAGATAGAAGCAAAACCAATTTGTTTTGGAATGTTGCGGCATAGGAGAAAGAAATGATTGAAATTAATAATGAATTGCAGGCAGACGTTCTTATTGTTGATGGGGCATTTGATGAGACTTTCATTCAGTGGTCAAGTGAATATTTTACTAAGAGATATAATTGGAAGTATGGTAATCGTAGTGGCGCGGTAAACGATGAGAGCATTTTCTGGATTTCAATAGATAGTGAAATGGGAATGAAGATTGAAGATGATCCTCTAGTTACATATATTCAATTAGTAGCACAACGAGAATTTCAGTATCACCTAAATGAAGTTGATGACATTTATCTTAACGGACACACATATGAGTTAGACGGAACACTTCATTCTGATGTGCCTACAACAAAGAGTATTGGTAAAAACTTATGGACTTTATTATACATGCCAAATTATTTAAATACAGACCTGATAGGTAACTTTGAATTTATGCGCGAAGAAATTGATTATAAACCAGGTCGATTAGTAATGTTTCCTTCAATTCATACTCATAGAGGACTTGCACCTAAAAATAAATCAGACTTGAGAATTACTCTTGCCTGGAAATGTATGAATATTACCTGGAAGAAACAAGATAACGCTTGACAAAGTTTCCTATATAGTGTATGATGAATAAATTAGTAAAGTTGAGATTATAGTATGAAGCATTTTTATGAGAAGAATAATTATCTATTAGACCACGAAGTCAACAAGACATTCGAAGAGGTTCTATGGATGACAGATGACGAGTTCAGACAGTGGTTGCGCGATATGCGTAGAGAAGTTGTCTACTCATGGGATACGCTTGGTCTACCACCTAGAGTTGGTTGGGATGAGCAAAGCATTATTGACCAGTTCAATAAAATGTCATCATTCAATGTGAAAGACTTTGAGTGTTATAATGAAGAGACAGGTGAAACTGATGTTATTCGTAACACTAGTGTAGTGGGTAATGCCGCTAATCAGTTCTTTCCTACAATGATGAAAACAAAGATTGTTTATAACGATATCAGCAAAGCAAAATCTATCTACGACCACTTTGTTGATGAAGATTTATTTCAAAAGGTATACACATATGGTCACCGTCATTTCAAGCGCGATAGTTTCTATCATTATTCTAATCCTATTAAGGCGGGCGAACTACTGGAGTTTGGATCCAATCGTCACACTGCTAATAGGGGTGTTGATTTTATTAATTGGTTTGAAACTACATGTCGCACATACGATACACATGATTACTGGTTGAAACCTGATAAAGAGCAAGAGTACACAGGTTATGATGATAAACTACGAGGTGTAAATTGGTTAACTCTAACGAGAGATGAAATCGAAACACTGAACATTCCTGATAAGTGTAAAGTGAACATGAAAGAAGAATTCGATGTTTATCAAATTATGTACTTTAAGAAAGGTCAGAAAATCTTTCCATTAGGTTTCAAACCTTTTAGAATTTCATGGTGTCAATATGCAGTCAATTTTCCTCCTCTTACAGCAAAGTATCTTTATGAGAAATATACTGAACATTTTAAAGACCAGTCTACTATTCGTATTTGGGACCCTAGTGCTGGTTGGGGTGGTCGCATTCTGGGTGCTATGTCTGTTCGTGATGACCGTTCAATACATTATATTGGTACTGATCCCAACACTGACCACACTGTTGTATTGGAAGATGGTACCAAGTCAACAAAATACGAAGAACTAGCGAGATTTTTTAATGAAAAAACATACAGAGGTAACGGACTCTTCCCACACACAAACACATACGAAATTCATCAAGTCGGTTCAGAGACCTTTGCGTGTGAGGAAAACAGCATCGACATGGTATTCACTTCACCACCATATTTCGCGAAAGAAGCGTATAGTGAAGATGAGGAGCAGTCATATAAGAAGTTCGGACAATATGACGCATGGGTAGAGGGGTTCTTGCAACCGACTTTAGAGAATGCATATAAATACTTAAAGAGTGATAGATACTTATTGTGGAATATCGCTGACGCAAAGTTTGGCAATGAAATGCTACCTCTTGAAGGTGACAGCATTAGAATTTGTGAAGAACTTGGTTTTGAATATGTTACTACCTTAAAGATGGCACTTGCACAGATGCCAGGTGGTAACAGAGTTGATGAGGAGACAGGCAAACCACGAGCAAAGAATTTTTGCAAAGTGAATGGCATCTGGTTAAAATATGAACCAATATTCGTTTTTTATAAAAAGTAGAAATCTATTCAATAATCCTCCTGTTCCATATGAGGATTTTGACACGGCATATAATTATGATGAAATTGTAGGCATTGAAAAATATGCCTACAACACCTATCGTCATTATGCGTTACCTTATATCGTGAATCCAAAAGAGCAAACTGTAATGGATATAAAATGCGGTAAGGGATATGGCGCATCTATCTTAAAAGCACAATATGGATTTAAGAAAGTAATTGGATATAGTAATGTCCAAGAGTTGATAGATGAGTGTAAGATTAGACATAGTAATATCCATTTCTACAAAGACTTTATTATGTCAAAACAGATAAATGCAGACTTGATTTTTTCTATGAATGCATTCAATGATTATGATAATAAGAGTGCATTATTGTTAAGATTGCGCCAAGCAGTTGCGGATAATGGTACTATAATCATTATTCAAGAAACTGCCGACCAAGAAGAATATAAGCGATATGAAGAAATTTTAGTGAAAACTCATGGATTGAAGCAGGTATATCATAGCGATATAACAAAAGATGTTGTACTTGCCGTAGAAAAAATTGCGGATAAAAATCAAGTACTATCTCCCAGATATGCTCATTTCGCATCGAATGCACATAACCCAAATTATAAAATATTTTCATCAATCTTTAAAAATAGTGCTTGACATATAAATAATTCTGTGGTATAGTTTACCTATGATGATGATTATTGAAGCACTATGGTTTGGACTAACACTCCCTTTCAGAATTATTTACTGGACAATGTGTTGCATTTTTGCAACAGTTGGAGTGTTTTTCGGATTATTTTTCATTCTTGCCGTAATTAGTGCAATTATCGCTTGACATTAGTTCAAAATTATGCGATAATGTATACATAATGATGAGAAAAGAGGTGACGTAATGAGTTTTAGCGAATACAAAGTAAAAGAGGTCAAGTCAAACCTTGCAAAATTGCTTGCAATGGAAAACTTGCAAGTTGAATTCGCAAATGTCGAGACTGCTAGTTTCGATGTAAAAAACCGTATACTCTTACTTCCTAATTACTCGCATACTGACCAAGATGTTATTGACCTCTTTGTTGGTCATGAGGTTTCTCATGCTCTCTTTACGCCAATGGATGGTCTAGCAACTCTAGAAGATAAACCTAAGAATTTTCATTCTTTCGTTAATGTTGTAGAAGATGTTCGTATCGAAAGAAAAATTCAAGACCGTTATCCTGGTTTACGAAAGTGCTTCTATTCTGCATATTCAAAACTGAACGCCGCAGATTTCTTCAATATCGCCGAGCGTGATGTTGATAAAATGCTATACATTGACCGTCTTAACATCAAAGCAAAACTAGGCACTCAAATTGATATTCAATTCAACGAACAAGAATTGCAATTCAATGCCAGAGCGAAAAAAACAGAAACCTTTGATGAGGTTCTACAGTTAACCGAAGAAATTTGGGAGTACTGTAAAGACGAGTTAGAAGAAAAATCTAATGATAACGATATGTCAATGGATGATTATCTAAGTACTGGTGCTACTGAAAATCAAAATGAGAAGGATCAGGAAGATAAAGATACTGGCGAAGGTAAACAGTCAGATAATGCTCAGTCTGGTGATAGTGTTCTATCAGGTAAAGAGCAGTTAAGTGATACTGATGATTCCGAATCCGATGCATCAGAAGGTGAAGGTGACCAATTGCCTGAAGCAAAAGGTCCTAGTATAGATGATGATGTTGAAACTCCTATGGATTCTCAACAACCAGAAGAGCAATCTGGTCCTGGTGCGTTAACAGATATTGCATCGCGTAAAAGTATGCGCGAGAATATCATTACTGATCCTGAGCGGCAGATTGGTTATATTGACATTCCAAAAGATATAAAACTTGAGAATTTTATTATCAGTCACGATAATGTTGTTAAGGAGTTACATGAACATTGGTTTGGTGGTAATGGTGACTTTTCTTCTTTCGCGCGCCGCAAAGCATTGACGCTGACCGCTAAAGAATTTAAAACAAAGAACCAGAAGGTAATCAACTACCTTCACAAAGAATTCGAAATGAAAAAAGCGGCGATGCAATATGTTCGTTCAAGTGAGAATAAGACTGGTGTTCTTAACACTGAAAAATTATATTCTTACAAGTACAATGAAGATATTTTCAAAAAAGTTATGAGCATTCCTAACGGTAAGAACCACGGTATCGTATTCTTCCTTGATTGGTCTGGTTCTATGGCAGAAAATATGAAAGGCACTATGGAGCAATTGCTTTGTCTTGCGCTATTCTGTAAAAAAGCAAACATACCTTTTTCAGCATATGCATTCACTAGTGAATATGAAAAGTCTGTTAGAAGGGCAGAAGGTCTACCAAAGAATTCACAATCAACAAACTATAATGAAATTGATTGTAGTGGTGTAACACTCCTAGAACTTTTTGGTGACAAGATGAATAATGTCGCATTTCAGAATTCATTAGAATGCTGTTTGGCAATGTCATCAATGTTTGAGCGTAGAACCTCTGGTGACTTTCGTTGGTGGGGACTTCCTCGCAACTATTATCTTGGTGGTACACCTCTTGATTCCGCATTGGTTGTTGCTCACAAACTAGTTAGTAAATTCAAGTCAAAGAACCGTATCGAAATTTGCAATGCAGTATTTTTGACTGATGGTTCATCACACACCATTAGTGGTGCTTATAGTGATATAGAGCGTCCTGATTATTCGGTTCATGATAATCTTTATGCTGGCAGTTTGAGAATTCGCGATAAGACTGCCAGAAAAGAAACTGAAATTTCTAGAGTTTCGAACCTTGGGTATCGCCGTAGAATGAGTATTACTAAAGCACTATTCGGTTCTTTGCGCTCCGTTACTGGTTGCACTACAGTTGGTTTCTTTATCGCCAGCGGCAGTGATACAAAATATGCATATGAAAACTTTGTGGCGACTAATTCCCAGTTAGAAACAACTACTGCATTCTTTGGTGGATACGATGAGTTTCGTAAAGTGTTTACGAAAGAAAAATCTGTAGTTGCTCATAATAGTGGTCTGGATGAGTTCTATATTCTGAAAGGTGGTAAGCACCTAGAGGTTGGTCCAGAAGAATTGACAGTTGATAGTGATGCTACTAAAGCGCAGTTGACCACAGCATTCAAGAAACTGACCAAAGGAAAACTTCAGAACCGTGTGATTTTGAGCAAATTTATTGACAAGATTGCCGCATAATTAGAAAAATATTTCACATTATTACCATAAATCGTGTGGATAATGCTTGACTTCTTCTAAAAAATATGCGATAATGTATACATAATGATGATGAATGAGGTGACTAAATATGATGAATAAGCGTGAAGAATTCCTCGGCACCGCCGCGGAGATGTTTCCAACCAAGACTGATTTCACTCGGTCCGAGTTGGTTGAAGTTGCAAACAAGTTGGGTATGAAATATGCTCCTTCTTGGATTGTAAAATCAGATGAGTTCAAACTCGGCAACGGGTTATATTCATTAGTATCAAATCCTGTTAGTACTCAAGTTGCTCCGGTAGCAACGGTTCGAACTAATGCTGTTGTGGAGACCCTTGTGACTGAACCTGTTAAGAAAATTTCTATTGCCGATACTACAATTAATAATATTATTCCAACGGCATATCCAAATTATGTCCCATTTGGACAATTCAGTGATGTAAAGAACATTATCAAATCCGCGATGTTCTATCCAATCTTTATCACTGGTCTATCTGGTAATGGTAAGACTATGATGGTTGAACAAGTTTGCGCCGCCTTGCGCCGCGAGTTCTTCCGCGTCAACATTACTATTGAGACCGATGAAGATGACCTGCTAGGTGGTTACCGTCTTAAAGATGGTGAGACTATCTGGTTCGATGGTCCTGTTGTCCAAGCAATGAAGCGCGGTGCTGTATTGCTCCTTGATGAAGTTGACCTTGCGTCTAACAAAATCATGTGCATTCAACCAATCCTCGAAGGTAAAGGTGTTCTGCTTAAAAAGATTAATCAGTTCGTTGAACCTGCTCCAGGATTTCAGATTGTCGCTACTGCCAATACTAAAGGTAAAGGCAGTGAAGACGGACGCTTCATTGGCACTAACATTCTAAACGAAGCGTTCCTTGAGCGTTTCCCAATTACGATTGAGCAAGAGTATCCATCGATTGCAACCGAAAAGAAAATCCTTGAAAAGGAGTTGACTTCTGCCGGTTCAAAAGATATGGACTTTGCTGATAAACTGACCAAGTGGGCAGATATCATTCGTAAGACATTCATGGATGGAGGCATCGATGAGTTGATTGCAACTCGCCGCCTTGTCCACATCGTCAAAGCATACACAATCTTCAACAATCGCACAAAAGCGATCCAGATGTGTATTAATCGTTTTGACGATGAAACCAAATCTGCCTTCCTCGACCTTTACTCAAAGGTTGATGCAGATGCCATCGGTACTGATTTTGGTACTGGTGAAAGTGTAGTCGGCACCGAAGAAGTTGTTGACAAAACCCCGTTTTAAGCGTATACTTAAAACAATTGATAGAGGTGTCATGTCGGCACCTCGACATTTAACATAACTTAATGGAGTGAATATAATATGTCAAAAGTAAAAACGTCTGTAAAGACAAAAATTATGAATGCCCTTTCAACTGGTGAGTCCTTCACCCGCAAGCAACTTGCACGGAAAGCACGGACTGATACAGTCAACGTGTCTCGCCGTATCAGTGAACTTCGCGCTGAAGGTAATATGATTTATGCGAACCCTGTAACAGGTAAGCGTACTGTATCATATCGTGTTGGTACACCATCAAAGGCAGTCATCGCCGCTGGTGTAACTGCGATGCGTGGCGCATAACTCATCATTATAGTCACCTAATGGGTGGGGGCAACCCCACCCACTTTTACCATGAGAAAAGTGAGAATATGAAGACAATCGATTATAAATTTAATGAGAAGAAACTTATTGAAGAGTTTCAAGCATACATTGATAGCACCTATGAGAATGGTCACTATTCAAAAGACAAGTTTCAAGCAACCGAGTTCATCATTGATGGTGGACACGGCACTGGTTTCTGTATCGGTAACGTACTAAAGTATGCACAACGATACGGCAAAAAGGGTACTGCTAGTGATGCCCGCAAAGACCTGTTGAAGGTTCTACACTACGCACTAATACAACTGTATATACATGATGAGGATTTGTAATGAAAATTAGTAAACAAACTTTTGAAGTTTTGAAAAACTTCTCTGAGATTAATGAGAACCTACTTATTAAACCAGGTACGAAACTGCAAACTATTTCAGTAATGAAAAATGTTCTAGCAGAAGCAACAGTAGAAGAAACTTTTGAAAAAGAGTTTGCTATCTATGACTTGAACTCTTTATTGAGTGTGTTATCACTATATGAAGCACCAGAGATTTCTCTTGGCGATGATTACTTAACAGTGTCACAAGGTAAGTCGAGTTCTAAGTTCTGGTATGCTGATGCTAGTCTGGTTGTGTCTCCAAGTAAAACTATCACTATGCCTAGTGCAGAAGTGAAGGTTCGCATCACACAATCGAACTACACTGACTTGCTCAAAGCATCAAACATTATGCAACTTCCTGACGTTGGACTTGTCTCTGATGGTGATACAATTAATCTTGTCGCAACTGATAAGAAGAACCAAACATCAAATCGTTTTGATGTTGAAGTTGCAGAAGGTAATGGAACTAAGTTCAACTTCTACTTCAAGCGTGATAACCTGCGTATGATTCCTGGTGAGTATGACTTGACTGTTTCAAGCAAAAATATCTCACATTGGGTCAATGCTAATAAGAACCTACAATATTGGGTTGCATTGGAGACTGATAGCACATACGAAGGTTAATTTAACAACGAGGATTATATAATGGATATTAAAAGTGATGAATTTCTGTGGGTCGAAAAGTATCGTCCACAGACTGTAGAAGATGCTATTTTACCTAAACATTTAGAGAAGACTTTTCTTGACTTTGTTACACAAGGTGAAATACCAAACTTGTTGTTGTGTGGAACTGCTGGCGTAGGTAAGACTACTGTAGCAAAAGCACTATGCCAGCAAATGGGGTACGATTGGATTATTCTCAACGGGTCTTCCGAAGGAGATATTGATACTCTACGAACTAAGATTGTAAATTTTGCTTCAACTGTATCATTTGGAGGTAAAGGCAAGGTCGTCATCTATGATGAAGCAGACTATCTAACTGCCGTTACCCAACCAGCACTCCGTAACTTCATCGAAGAGTTCAGTAAGAATTGTAGATTTATCTTTACTTGTAATTACAAGAATAAGATTATTCCCGCACTACATTCTCGCTGTTCTGTTATTGAGTTTAACATTCCCAAGCAAGAGCGTCCTGCGATTGCTATGCGCTTCAACAAGCGTGTGCAAGATATCTTAGCACAAGAGAATGTCTCATACGATGAAGGTACGGTTGCTGGTCTTCTAATGAAGTTCTTTCCTGATTATCGCAGAACTCTTAACGAGTTGCAGAAACTTTCTATCGGTGGTACTATCGATGCTGAAAGCGCAAGCAATAGTGGTGATGTTGAAATCAAGGCAGTTATTCAGTTCTGTAAAGACAAAGACTTTCAGAAGATGCGTAAGTGGGTTGCTGAAACTGTTAATACAAGTGACGCCGCAGACATCTTTCGTAAAGTCTACGACACTATGACTGAAACTTTACAACCACAATCTGTTCCTGCTTGTGTATTGAAGATTGCTGATTATCAGTATAAACATGTTCATGTTGCTGATCCAGAAGTAAACATGGTAGCATTCTTCACTGAAGTCATGGTCGATTGTGAGTTTAAGTAATGCCTGTTCCTTATATTCCTATGGAGATGTTTTCAGTCTCAAGTAATATTGAAGTTGAAATATATAATATTGATGGTATAGGTCCTATTTTTATCTGTGATAACTTCTATAAAAATCCAGATGCTATTCATGATATGTTAATTGATGCTCATGTACCTGCATTCAAAAAGAATTACTTGGATAAAAACTTACCATCTTTTAACTTTGAAAAATATTATGATTGTCGTTTGACTATAGAAGATAATTATAGTAACGATACTTCACAAAATAATAATCAAAGGATTATATGGGACGCGATTGATGCATCATTCGACATGTGTAAAGTTGTAAGAAGTCCAGAACCTGGTAGATTTAATTTATTCAAATGGATTGAAACTCCCACACAAAACTTTCAACAATTTCCTCACACAGATAGTGACACTAAAGTTGCGGGTATCGTATATCTAGATAAGCATTCTGAAGGTGGAACTGCATTCTATCATGTAGATGGTAAATTGCAAATTGAAACCACTCTAGGATATAAAGAAGAGAATGATATTCGTGTAGATTTAAACGCACTTGGCATCAAGTATGATATTGTTGATGCTAAGTATAATAGACTTGTTGTATATCCTGGATGGTATATGCATGGTGGTTATATAAGTAATCATGAAGTGTATACAAAAAACTGGAGACTTAATCAAGTATTTTTTTGGAATGTAAAACGTGATGACCGATAATCCTTTTGAATATATTAAAGCAATCAATTACACTAAAGAGAATTTGATTGTTGATGATTTGACAGAAAAAAGTTACAATGCTTTTATTGTCAATAGAGGTTTGAGTATGGGTATTGATACCGTACTGCAAGCGAATGAGATGAACCAACGCCCACACCTTGCTAAAAAGTTACAATTTGATTATTTACTAAATAGTATAAGTAAGCGAAAGCGATTTGATAAATGGCAGAAGTTTGAGAAGAGTGACGATATAGAATGTATAAAAGCATACTTCAACTACTCATACCCAAAAGCAATTTCTGCTCTATCTATCCTTTCTGAAAAACAAATTGAACTTATAAGAAAAAGATTAAATAAAGGTGGAGCAAAATGAATGAGTGGACAGTTGAAAATATGGTTGAGGTTAAACTTTCTCAACCTGATGATTTTCTAAAAATTAGAGAAACGCTTTCTAGAATTGGGATTGCGTCTAAGAAAGATAAAAAGTTATATCAGTCTTGTCATATCTTACATAAGCAAGGTAGATACTTCATTGTACATTTCAAAGAACTTTTTGGACTAGATGGCAAGCAAACAAACTTTTCAGATGAAGACCAAAGTCGTAGAAACACAATTGTAAAATTACTAAGTGATTGGGGACTTGTATCTGTAATCAATGAAGCAAAGATTGATGTTCAAGCACCCTTATCGCAGATTAAAGTAATTGCGTTCAAAGAGAAGAACGAGTGGGTTCTAGAAACAAAATACAATATTGGGAAGAAAAAACAAGAGACAGTTTAAATGAATGACTTTATGGCATCACTTGAAACGCAAATAAGTTTTGCTAATAGTGATATTGATATTATAAAACCTTTCGGACCTGCAATATTAAAAACAAAAGTTTCGAATGAAACACTTAAAAGTTTTCAAGATAAATTTGCAAGTTTGGATTATAATGGAAAATTATTACCTACATTTCCTGTATTAGGTGATCCTAATTGGGTTGAAGATACTAAAAATTCTGTTGTTAAGAGTTATGACTTATATAAATGGTTTCATTCTCAAGCAGATGTTAAAACAGAAATAACTTCTATAGTCTCATCTTACTTAGTTGCATTATATAATGAACCTGTGGAAGCAAGAGATTATAAACGAAAATCTATCACCGTATATTCTATATGGGCAAATAGACAACTTGCTAATACATGGCAACCTAGACATATACATGCCAAGGGTATATCATTTATTGTTTATGCTCACAAACCAAAAATAAATGACTTCCCACATGCTGGTGATATTCAGTTCTTTTATGGTGAAAATAATGAGTATAATGAGAATTTATATTTCATATCACCAGAAGAGGGAGATATGTTAGTATTCCCTAGTTGGTTACAGCATCAAGTGATACCTTATCACAGTGAAAATTTAAGGGTATCAATTGCAGGAAACGCGGAAATATTGACTAAATAGTTTTATATTATGATGATTGATGATATATATATTATGTGAAGACGCCTATGGTAGGGTCTTCTTTTTATAAACAGTCTTGCTTAATAGGAGATAAAAACATGACTAATTTAACCACACTAAGGTCGGCGTTACAATCGTTTGACCAAAACTTACTAACCCCATATGCTGTTGGATTCGACCACACCTTCAATAGGTTGTGGGACTATGCGACACATCAGGCAGAATCCACAGGGTTCCCACCATACAATATTGTCAAAGATGCTGAAGATGGTTATAAATATACTATCGAAATGGCACTTGCTGGTTACAGTAAAGATGATATTGAAATCGATTTTGCAGAAGGTTGTCTGACAATCAAATCAAAAAAACAAGAGGACACTAAAGATAAGTTGTCGATTTGGAAAGGTATTTCTAATCGCTCTTTCACTAGAAAGTTTACTCTTGCTGATGAAGTTGTTGTCAACGGAGCAGAACTCAAAGATGGTATGTTGAGGGTTGAACTTGAGCGTATCATTCCTGAGGGGAAACTACCTAAGAAGATTGATATTAAATAATCCTTCGGAGGGCACCACCTGAGCATGTGATAAAACTGCTCATTTTTAAATTATGGAGAACCAGATGGCAGAAAAAACACCAGTTACGGATAAACTTGAAAAGATGAATGTTTCCAAATCAATCATCGAAACTAAAATATCTGAATTAGAAGAAATATTTGAACAACAAAAATCAGCAATTAAGCAATATCAAGGTGCAATCGCGCAATTAGAGCGTGAAGCAAATAGTACTGTTGGCGCAATTGCAGTCTTAAAAGAACTATTACAGGAAGATGATAATGCTTAATATTAAATTGATTAAAATGATTAACGGTGAAGAGATTATTGCTAAAGTAAAAAGTGAAAATGATACTCACATCCATGTAGATAAACCTGCTATTGTAATGATGGCGCCAGGACAAAATGGTAACATGTCTGTTCAGATGGGTCCTTATTGTCCATATACAGACAACCATTTAGAAATTGGTAAACATACAATTGTTTATGTTGCAGAACCAAACAACGAATTACTGAACGGATACAACAAAGCATTCGGCAGTGGACTTGTAGTACCACCATCACCATCTCAACTCCTAAAGGGGTAAAAGACAATAAAAGACTTGACAAACTATACGCAATCGTGTATAGTATTATAATAATGTAAATGTGAGGTGACTTCTTGAAGTTCTATACAAATGTCCAGCAATGGGGTAATAATATTCTAGTTCGTGGTGTTGACAACTATGGTCAACGCATCATGGAACGACATAAAGAGTTCTCACCCACACTGTTTCTAGCATCCCAAGAACCCACAGAGTATAAAACTCTTGATGGTCAATATGTCGGCGCAGTACAACCTGGCGGTATCAAAGAGAGTAAAGAATTCTTAGAGCGTTACAAAGAAGTATCAAACTTCAAAGTATATGGTCAAACTCAATTTCAATATCAATGGATTTCTGACAACTTCTATGAACAGAATGATATTGATTTTGATACTAGTCAAATCTCAATTCTTTCACTTGACATTGAGACCTCTACTGAGTATGGGTTCCCAAACATCGAAACTGCTAACGAACAAATTCTACTCATCACTGTTCGCAATAGTCTCAATGGTCAATATACTACATGGGGTCTTCACCCATACAACAACAAACGTGATGATGTAGACTATCGATATTTTGAGTCCGAACATAATATGTTGCGAGACTTTATTCGCTATTTGGATGAAGTTAAACCTGATGTACTGACTGGTTGGAATTCAAAGTTCTTTGATATCCCATACATTGTAAATCGTGTAGAGCGATTGCTTGGTGAAGACCAAGTTCGATATCTATCACCTTGGAAGATTGTCAAGGGTGGTAAGGTAACTATTCAAGGTCGCGAACAACAGTACTATGATATCTTTGGTCTTGCTGGTCTAGATTATCTTGACCTGTTTCGTAAGTATCGCGGTATTGGTTATGAGAGTTTCAAACTTGACTTTATCGCTAATGCTGAACTCGGCGCAGAGAAACTTAATCATGATGAGTTTGAAAACTTCAAAGACTTCTACACAAAAGACTGGCAGAAGTTTGTAGACTATAATATTCGTGACGTTGAACTCGTAGCACAACTTGAAGACAAACTTGGTCTTATTGACTTGTGCTTGACGATGGCATATGACTTTCGCGTAAACTATGAAGATGTATTCTCACAAGTTCGCTGTTGGGATATGCTCATCTATAATCACTTGCGTAAGCGTGGTGTTGTGATTCCACCTAAGAGATTGGGTATGAAGTCTGATGGTTATGCTGGCGCGTATGTGAAAGACCCTGTGATTGGACAACATGAGTGGGTCATGTCTTTTGACTTGAACTCTCTATACCCACATTTGATTATGCAGTACAATATCTCTCCTGACACTATTGTTGAGAAGAGTGTGCATGTTTCTGTTGACGACCTGCTTGCAAAGAAAGAAATCGATACTGAAGGTTATTGCATGGCGGCGAATGGTCAATTCTTTAGAAAAGACTTTCAAGGGTTTCTTCCTGCTATGATGGAAGAGATTTACGAAGGTCGAACATTCTATAAGAAGAAGATGCTTGAAGCAGAACAAGAATATGAGATTACAAAGAAACCTGAGTTGCAGAAAGTTATTGCAAGAAATCATAACATTCAGTTAGCAAAGAAGATTGCTCTCAACTCTGCTTATGGTGCTTTGGGTAATCAGTACTTTAGATATTTCGATATTCGACAAGCAGAAGGCATCACACTTTCTGGTCAGTTGTCTATTCGTTGGATTGAGAATGCTATTAATAAGTACTTTAATAACTTGCTGAAAACTGATGGAGCGAACTATGTCATTGCAAGCGATACGGATTCGGTTTACATTAATCTTAGTGGACTGGTACAAAAAGTGTTTAATGAGGGAGAACCTCTATCGAAGGATCAAAGTCGTGAACTCACGCCTAAGATTGTTAGATTTCTTGATAGAGTGGGTTCCGAGAAGTTGGAACCGTTTATTGATAAGAGTTATCAAGACCTTGCTTCTTATATGAATGCATATCAGCAAAAGATGTTTATGAAGCGAGAGGTTATCGCTGACCGAGGCATCTGGACTGCTAAGAAAAGATACATTCTGAATGTGCATAATTCTGAGGGTGTTCAATATGCTGAACCAAAACTCAAGATTATGGGACTTGAGGTTGTCAAATCTTCAACACCCGCGCCTGTTCGTCTGATGTTGAAAGAAGCAATCAAAGTTGTTGTGAATGGTTCGAATGATGATTTGATTGAGTACATTGAAAAGTGTCGTGAAGAATTTAAAGAGATGCCTCCAGAAGACATTGCGTTCCCTCGCTCTGTGAATGGTGTACAGAAGTATGCATCTGAAATGAAAGTCTACACTAAGGGTACACCGATGCATGTGCGTGGTACTCTGATGTATAACAAGATGGTCAAAGATAAGAAAGTATCTGAAAGATATCCTCTTATCAAAGATGGTGAGAAGATTAAGTTTATTCACTTGAAGATGCCTAATCCTATCGGTGAAAATATTATATCTTTTCTTTCAACTCTCCCTAAAGAGTTTGACTTACATAGATATATTGATTATGACATGCAATTTCAAAAGGCATTCTTAGACCCACTTACATTTATTGCAGATAGTATTAAATGGCAGTTAGAAAAGATTGCCACGCTTGATGACTTTTTTAGTTGACATTAACAAGATAATAGTGTATAGTACAATAATACAATAGGAGATATTATGAATGATTTTTTAAAAGATATCGTTAAAGAAAGTAAGAACGAGTATGCTGGCATTGTCGCTGATGGAGTAGAAGCAGGAGACGTTTCAACTTTCATCGACACCGGGTCTTACATCTTTAACGCACTACTGAGTGGTAGTATCTATGGCGGTCTTCCTGCTAACAAGATTACAGCAATCGCTGGAGAATCCGCAACTGGAAAGACCTTCTTTGCTCTCGGTCTAGTCAAGTACTTCTTAGATACGAATCCTGATGCAGGTGTCGTATACTTTGAAACTGAAAGTGCATTGACTAAAGACATGATTGAAGAACGCGGTATCGATACAAATCGTATCGTCATGATGCCTGTGACTACTGTACAAGAGTTTCGCACACAAGGCATTAAAATTCTTGACAAGTACATCGAACAATCAGAAGCAGACCGTAAACCTTTGATGTTTGTACTTGATAGTCTTGGTATGTTATCAACAACAAAAGAGATTGAAGATACTGCAGATGGTAAAGAGACTAGAGACATGACAAGGGCGCAGTTAACTAAAGCGGCATTTCGTGTTCTGACATTGAAACTAGGTAAAGCAAAAGTACCAATGATTGTTACTAATCACA
>Ga0255769_10002077_pt1 | contig 22019 bp, 13 predicted proteins | sample 041ome_9_FD_179637 | JGI IMG/M metagenome (GOLD analysis project Ga0255769, IMG submission 179637) | Coastal salt marsh microbial communities from the Groves Creek Marsh, Skidaway Island, Georgia - 041413US metaG (version 2) | ecosystem: Environmental > Aquatic > Marine > Intertidal zone > Salt... | reverse complement strand
CGTGTACGACGACGACGCGAAGCGAGAGGCATACTACGACGCGTCTTGATTGGAAACAACGAGAAAGAAAGAAAGAGAGAAAGAAAGAGAGAAAGTTTTTGATTTGAAAATTGTGTGCACTTTTTTTTATTTTTTCGTACGCGCGAAGTCGTTCTTCTTCTTCTATTTTTGGATAAAAGTCACATTCCTCATTTCAACACACTTACACACACACACGCACGCACACATATGCTCCACGCGTACTCCTCCTTCTCCTCCTTCTCGTCTGTTAAAATGATATACGACGCGAGAAAAGCTAAAATCGAGGGCGACCGGCGACGACTGCGCCATTTGCGAAGAGGAAGACTGTTGGTGTCGACAGCGACGGGAGAAGACGACGATGACTTTGAAGACGACGTGAACGAAGATGAAATCGAAGTGAACTTGGACGCGGCGTTGGCGAATTTGGCGAGAGAACGACGAGGTCAGATGTTGTTTCAAACCTTCATCGAAGAGAACGAAGTGCACGAGGAAGATGCGAGCGAATACGATTTATTTCACGGGGCTTGTTTGATAGCGATGCACTGCAATCCAGAGTTGGACGTATCGGAACAAAAAAATCGAGTGAAAGAGTTAGCGAAAGAGGTGGAAAAAGAGTTGCCGGAAAACAGAGAGGAGAGGTTTCCTTTACGAACAATCAAGAAGATTTCCACGCTTTTATTCAACAAAGAGGCGCATCCAGAGACGGCGTTTCGGGGAAATCTCGAGGACTATTACGCCGTCGAGAACTCGTGCGTCGACAAAGTACTCGAAACTAGAACCGGTATTCCGATTACCTTGTCTTTGATATACATGGAAATCGCGAAAATGATTGGAATAAACATGGTTGGTGTTAATCTTCCGGGTCATTTTATGATAAGACCTTCGGATGTGCCCGAGTGCGAGATTTTAATCGATTGTTTCCACGACGGAAACGTGTTGTTCGTCGAAGACGCCGAAGAGATGTTATCTAAGTTGTACAAACTGGACACCGAGAAAGGCGAACGCGTCACAATCGACCGCTCTTTCCTGGAAGATAAACACTTGAAGCCGAAGACGTTCTACACGCGGATGCTCACGAACTTGAAATCCATATATTTTAATCGGAGCGATTATAAGAACGCGTTGGCGATGTGCGAATACCAGAAATGCTGCGCGCCGGACCCTTCGATTAGAATAATGAACATTCGAGACGCCGGCATGTGCCACTATCTTCTAGGAAACTATTCCGATTCAATGTTAGACTTGACGGAATATTTAGAGTCGGAGTATTCCAGAAATGCCAGCCCGGAGGATCGAGCTCGCGTGCAGAGCTTGCGTGATCAAGCGAGGGCGCACTTAGCGAACTTTTAAAGTTTCCTCGTCGTAGTTTAGCAGAAAGTAGTAAAATAAATATATAAGGTTAGTCAAGTCAGCATCAGCATCGTCATCGTTACTTTTGTTATTATTATTATTATTATTATTATTATTAGTGTACACTATTATTGTCCTAATTCTAGTATCCTAAATCTCTAATCCTATTTATTGTACGCTCTTCGCGACATCTTCTTGTTGTGCTTTTTCTTCTTCTTGGACATCGAACCGATAAACACCGGGAGTTCGACGTCGTCGTCGTCGTCGTCTCCGCCATCCCCAACCTGCTCCTCTCCTTCTTCTCGCATCAACTCCTTCTCCAACTTCCGCTCTGCGATTAACTCCAACTCTGCTTTCCTCGCCATCATGATCTTCTTCCTCTTCTCGACCGGAAACGCTTTCCCGCTATATTCCATCTTCCCTACCACGCCTCCGGATTTACTCTTCAACGACTTGACCAAAATCTCCTCCCCGGGTTCGCTCAAACACGTCTTCAAATCAACCTTCGGCGCGTCCGGTTTCGAACTCGACCCGTGCACCACCGGCACCGCCTCATTCCCCGTCGCTCGTTTCCGTCGCGCCTCTAACTCTTCCATCGCTTGTTTCTTCTCCTCTTTTTTCCTTCGCATGAAATCCTCCATGAACGCCGCCTTCGTTTGGTACAAATCTTTCGTTTTCTTCCGAGATAAGTGGAGCTCGCGAGACGTGTGCTCGAATTTTCGACCGATTCCTTTCGAGCGAGCGCGGTGCATGATGATTATTAGTAGCAGTAGTATTAGTAATAGTAGTAGTGCGTGATGTTATCCTTTGTTCTTCTTCTTTGTGCGTATTGAGTGAAGCTTCTCTTCTTCTTTTTTTCCCCAGTAGCAAAAACGCATCACAGGAATGAAAAAATGTCAACTTTTTTTTTCCAAAACTTCACAAACAGACAAAAGCGCCCGGGGAAAATTTGAAGAGAGAGAGAGAGGAACACACGACTAGCACACGCGTATAATAGTTATGTTTGAAAAGCTCTTCGCGTGGTGCGGCTTACACCGCCCGGGCAAAGAAGAGAACAAAGACGGTGGATCTTCGAACAACAACAACAACGATAACAACAACGACGATAACGTCTCCGACATCGGCTCGGAAGCGAGCTCGATGATCTCGGTGGAAGAAATCGACCCGAAGACTGGGCAACCGGTCCGCGTTTTGAAAAAGAAGAGGAGTTTAATCGGGAGAGCGTACCGGAAGGTGACAAAGACGAGGAGCGGGAAAAAGAAAAATGGGGTCGAGGGTGTTAGTGGAGGAGATGGCGATCTGGCGTCTGCTTCCGCGTAAAGTTGTATAAGTAGAAGAGAGAATATCAAATGTATTGGTTTGTAGATATCTAACGGCTCTCCCACGACCACTCGTTACGACGTCGTGGACTGCACGAGAAAAAAAATAACAAACACAAACGCTTGAGAGTGCGCGAAAAAGACGGAGAGATTGGTCCAAAGCACGGCCGCGCGACTCTAAACGCGCCGCAGAAGGAGAGAAATCTTCTCTGCGTTTATTTATTCATCGTTACGTTTTGTATTATTATTATTATGTTATCATCATCATCATCGCCTTACGATCCGCGCGCGCACGCCGTGCAAATATCTCTCTCTCGTACCCGGTCCTTTCGTGAAAGGTCGGAATAAAAAAAAACAGAGGACGAGAGCTTTCTTTAAAAAAATAAGGCGCGCGTGCGCACGGAGAACACAAAAAGAGTATTCCCTCGTCTTTTTCTCTTTACGTCGTCACGCGACGCGTTAGCGATAGTTTTGTTTTTGAACGATGTTTGATTTCCAAGCGTGTTGCGGAGGCGCGCGAGCCGGGAAAAAGTCATCGTCGTCGTCGTCCGACGATGGAAAAACTGCTGACGGTGATGATGCAAAAACTAAAAAGCTGCCCGAGCTGACCATTTACGGCTTGGAAAAGATCGAAGAGAGCATGGAGGAAGAAGAAGAAGAAGAAGAAGAAGAAGAAGAAGAAGAAGAAGAAGAAGAAGAAGATGATGATGATGAAAAGAAAGACGACAGCGCGAAAGAATCCGAAGAAGAAACAGAAGAAGAAGAAGAACAAGGTCAGGTTGCGAACCCTGCTTCTCCTTCCTCTCCAGAGAGAAAGGAGGAGGAGAACGAACGTGTTGAACAAAAAAATAGTCTAGTCGCAGAAACGCGAGCGGCGAAAGCGGCCGCTACCGCCGCCAAAACAACAACAACAACGACAACAACAGCAAACGCAACAGAAATACAACCGACGAAAACTCGAAACAAGAAAGAGAAGAGAAAGTTGAGGAAAAAACTAGCAGAGGAGAAAGCGGAGCAGCAACTCGAACGCCGCGCGAAGAAGAGAGCCAACGACGGCGGAGGGCAAAGGAAGAAAGGATCGAAGAGCAAGAAGGCGTTTTTACAATCGAACTTCAAGCCAACGCTGGCGTTGTAAAGATGAAGCGAGAAAACAGAAACGTTGTATGTAGTGATTTGCCGTATTGCTTGAAACCAAAATTTTGCTAATAGTCTATCTATTTTTACGCTTGCCCCATCTGCATCGCTTTCTTTTTTGCGCGCTTCTTGGCATTTTTCTTGGCGTTGCGAGACCGAATATCCAACGGAGCAGCATTTGGATCCACTCCATTTTCGTTCTTACTAGAAGACTTGTTTCGTTTACCCCACGCGGAAGCAGCGTACGATGCCATGCGCGCTTCTTTTTCGTCGTCGTCGTCGTCTTTATCTCCTTCGTCTTTATTTTTGCGCTTTTTACCTCCTCTCTTCTCTTCTTCCCTCTTCTTCTTCAAGAACTTCTCGGCTAACTCGCGCGCTCTCGCGCGGTTTTTGGCGCTCAAGAACCCTTCGTCTTCTCTGTACGGCGCGAGTTTCTTCAAACTGACGATCTGGTTCAAGTCCTTATCGTCCAAGGTGAGAATTTCTCGCGTGGTCAAGCCGTAATTGGACGGCGCGACTTCTTTGTACTGAAACCGTGTCGGTAAACCGTCGACGAAATCCTCGTAATCGAGAGAGTAAAACTCATCCATCTTCTGTTGCAATTCTTTCTTCCATCTCTTCAAAGCGCGTTTGGAGTACACGTTTTCTTGTCTTTGTTCCTCGTCTTCCTCGTCTTCGTCTCCTTCATCACCTTCGCCTCCATCTCGCTCTCCTCCTTCGTCGTCGTCGTCGTCGCTATCATCATCATCATCATCTCCGTCTAATAAATCCTTCTCAGCTTGCAATTTAGCGTCCACTTTCGCCATATTCTTCCGAATCTTCTCAAAGCGTTCGTTTTCCCTCGCGTTGGCCTCCTCCGGTGCTTTCATCAACACTTTCAACTCGTCCTCTAAATCATCGTCAAACTCTGGTTTAATCGGGTTCCCGTCTTCGTCCTCCAACTCTTGATAAGCCTCGTCGTTCTCTCTACTCTCGTAAAATTCTCGCATCACCCTATCGTGCGCGTCTGGATCAAATTCAGCGGTTAAATCGGCAATCTTAGCTGCGTCGGCGCCGGAAATACCACCGATTTTTGAGATTAAATCGACTTTTTTACGAATCTCTTCTCTCTTCAAGTTTTTCAAGCGTTTGACCTCTTCCATTAACTTTTGCCGCTCCGTTTGTTTCCTCTCTTTCACGCTTTGTCTCTTATCGCGACGACGCGTGTCTTCACGACGAAGTGTCCCGTCGATGTTTCTCGCGTGCGATCGAATAGACGTTCCTCCTGGCTCTTCGAATCGGAAGTTATACTCGTGTTCAAATTGTTCTTGTCTTTCCAAATCTTCCTCGGAAGAATCATCTGAATCTCCGTTCGTTCGATCGGCGTTGACATCCGTCCACTTGCGATTGACTATGTAATCTTTCAAAAACTCGTCCTCGTCTTTTAAAACCTCGGCTAACTTTTTCTTATTCTCCTCTTCAGCGTTGTTGTTGTCGTTGTCGAATTTCTCGGCGCGTTTCTTCACCACCAATCCTCCGATGTCTTCTTTATCCTCGTCTGAATCCGTATCCCCGCTGCTACTGCTACTGCTGCTATTATCGGCGGCACTTTTAAACGCTTTTTTCAACGCTTCTTGCTCTTCCACGTAAGATGGTCCGGCATCTTTGTTTCGTTTGCCTAATCCATCGTCGTCGTCGTCATCGTCGTCCGATTCATACGCCTTGGCGCCGCCTTCGAGCAAGTCTCTCGCTTGAACTTCGCGCAGTGTCATCTTCTTCTTCTTCTTCTTTTTGTCGTCGGAATCCGACTCGGATTCATCAGACTCGGAGGAGGATTCGTACAACTTCGCGTCCGGGTCGTACACCGCCGGATCCTTATTCTTCAACTTTGTCAACACCTCCAAGAACTGCTTCTCTTTCGTCTCTGGAATATCGCCTTCGTCGCTGCTACTGGAACTGCTGCTGCTGCTCATTTCATCGCCGCTCTCCCCGCCGGACCCCCCATCGCCGCTCTTCTTTTGCTTCATCATCATGCCTTTCAGCAAATACTCTCGTCCGACTTTCTCCTTCAGTCGGTGTTCCTCTTTCCGTCGCTCGTTGTGCTCGAAGCGCTTCGCAAACTTTTCATTGATTTTCAGCGTGTCCTTCTTCCTCGTCTTTTTCTTCTTTTCTCCCTCTGAAGAAGACGAAGACGAAGACGAAGAAGAGGAGCTTCCATCGTCGTCAAACATTACGAGCAGTGGGCTTTGAACGAACGCTCCTAAAGCTATCTTCTCGACAGAACGAGAGAAGGTTCGCTCGCGATTACGCCGACTACTGTTCTCTCTCTTGTTCTCCCTTTCTCTCTTTGCAAAGGTGGCGGCGAAGTAATGATTCACGCGTAGAACAAAAAGCGCTCTTCCTTTTTTTTTTGGAGGTGAAACCCTAAGCGTTTTTCTTTTCGAGATATTTTCCTCTCATAGTCCCTCATTTAACCTCCAACGGGGACCTTTGTGCTTCTTCTTCTTGTTATTATTTGTATTGAATTACTCGTGCGCGTGTGTGTGTGAGAGAGAGAGACAGAGAGAGACAGAGAGAGACGAATAATAATCATGACGATTACGACCGATGATGCTTTTATCGAGAAGAAGAAGCGCTCGGTGAGAAGAAAAAGCGGAATGCGTTCCAATTTCTTCTTCTTCATCTCGACCTTTTTATTGTATGTAACAACCATTACTTTAACCGCGACGGCGTTTGAGTCGCCGGCGAAGACTTCCCTGAGCGCGTACGAGATCGTCACGTTTTCTAAAGTGGAAACAACGACGACAACTGGAGGAAGAAGTTCTTCTTCTTCTTCGTCGTCGGACGGCGAAAGGATTACCGCGGTGGAGTTCACGGCGTTCGGAACTGATTTTCGAGTGCTCGTGGAGCCATCCTCGTCGAAATTTTTAAAGAATGGAGATTTGTTCGTGGACGCGTTGAACGGGAATCAAAAATCAGTCGATTGGCAGTTGACGAACGAGGTGGAACGCGAGAAGACGTGCTTTTACGACGGCAAGACGGTGGTCTCCTCCTCGTCTTTGTCGGCTGCGAAAAATGCGAATAACATCGCGTCTGGAAATTTATGCCCGGGCGCTCACGCGCACTTGAACGTAGTGGCGAAGAACGCGAGTATTTCCCTCGCGTTGCCGCACGCGGATTTTGCCACTGACGTGGCGCAGGAAAAGATGCGACGTCGTAGACGCGCGCTTTTGCAAAACGACGACGATGACGAATCGAACGCAACGGGTGATAAAAGCAGTTTGAGTAGACAGCTGCGATCGACGTATTTCATCGCGTTTCGCGCGGAAGACGAACTCGACAGCAACATCGACGGGACGAGATTCGACAAGGTGGTTTATAAACCATCCTCTACGGACACCGCAGATCACGGACACAAGAAACGAATGAGACGAAGTTTGCAAACCAGCGACTGGACTGCAAAGTTGGAAACGTACGTTATCATCGATAAGAAGCGCTCCGAAGATTACATAAATGCCGGGACCGGGAAGACGGATTTGGATTGCGTGATGGATTCGTTGGCCGTGATGAATTTCGTCAACGCGCTTTACGAAGACGTGTTTGATGTCGAATTGGACGTGGTGGTGAGTGGATTCGGTATTTTCAGCGCCAACCAAGGAAATACTGTTTCGAGCGGTAATCTTGGTACGGATGAGCCGTGGACGCATTCGACGCTTGCTACCGGAGATTGCGACTATTGCGAAACGGACGAAGAGGTCAACTCAGATAATTTTTTGGACCAAGTCTCCACTTGGGGACGAACAGAAGTAACAGAAGTAGACGCAAGTTTCTTCAATGGCGCGGACGTTATTTCCGTACTGTCTGGGCACGATTTCGACGGAGGTACCATCGGTTTGGCGTATTTGAGTCAGATTTGCAGTTATTGGCCGTATAACATAAACGAAGTTAGGTATACGAATACCTTACGATACAGCGCAGCAACCGTGGCGCACGAAATTGGTCACAACCTTGGATTCCCGCACGATGGCCAAGATGAGTATGGCACAGCAGATTGTCCTCCTGCGGGATTAATCATGGCTGCAATGGCGGGTGCGGAACTCGAAACGCAATGGTCGACGTGCTCGATCGAAGTATACAACAATGTAATTGAAGGCATGAAGTCGTGCTTGACGCAAGGAAACAGCAAAGTTTGCGGCAACGGAATCGTTGAAGAAGGTGAAGAGTGCGATTGTTACGGTAACGATTGCACGAACACATTATATTACGGTGCTAATGAACAAAACTGTTGCGATGCGTCCACGTGTAAACTGAAAACCGGTAAATCATGTTCGAGCTACCACGACGGCTGTTGCACGGACGAGTGCACCATCGCGGCGAAGGATGTCGTGTGCAGAGCCGCCGCTGAAGGTGGATGCGATGTCGCAGAAACATGCGATGGCGCTTCGAAATCGTGCGATTCGCGCGATTACTGGAAACCGTACGGTACAATTTGCACAGTTGATTCGAGCACGGGTGGATGCTATAAAAATGAATGCAGAGTTGGGTACCCACAAAGAGAAAACGAACCGTGCTATCTCGAAGGCTATTACGGTGTGAATTACTATGAATCAACGAAGGGTTCCCCGTGCTCAGACACACCAACGGATACTATTTCTGGTATTTTCTCAAAAGTATGCGACGGCGCAGGCGCCTGCATCTCCCCTGCAATGTTGGATTACGATAACGGTGCCATCACGAATACGCAAATGTGCGACGCGAGTGAGAGTATTCCGGCAAACGGAAGTATCGGTGACTGCGACGAGTTATTCTCGCACGGCAAAACGTGTACCTTCAGTTGCAAATCTGGATACACCCTTTCCGGAACAACCTCGTGCTCTGCGGGCAAGATTGTAAGTACCGCGGTGTGCAATCTCGATTCCATTGCAGCGATAGAAGCTTCGTTGGAACTCTCCGGCTATTCCGTTGCGACATTCGTAGACGCGCAAAAGACCGCCTTTGTCGAGGGCATGGCTTCGTACTTGGCTGTTGAAGTCAAGCGCATCACCATAACTGACATCACCGACGTTGTTTTTAGTGGCGCGCGGACTCGACGAAAGTTAACCGAGACGACCAACGCCGTCCAAATTGATTTTAAAGTCGAAACGACCGCGTTCGACGCCCTCGCCGACGTCGAGGCAAAATTGGTTACCGAAGACGCGACAAATTTGATAGCGGCGCTCGACGGACAAGCTGGTTTGACTGTCGCCGCCACTTCTATCAAAGCGCCGACTACCGTCGTGAAACTCGCGCCTCCGCCGAGTCCTCCACCGAGTCCTCCACCGGTGAGCTCCTTGATTTCGCCGGCCGTACCTCGCGCCTTCTCTTCGGAACGTCAAAAAACGTTCTACTTTTTCGCGCTTCAAATCGTTTGTTGCGTCCTCCTCGCAATGCCGTAGAGGTTTTGAGAGAGTATTGTCGCGTTGTGTTTATGTACTGATTTATTACACCATGATTTATTCTATACGCATTTTTCAGCGCTTTTCTTCCTCTCTCGTGTCAATTTTACTCGCGAAAACAACACGAAGAGCATTCGATATACATATCCATAGGGTTGGACACCCTGACAATTTTTTTTAGATATCAGATAAAGACGACGTTTTTTTTCAAAAGCTCTATTCTAATCTCTCGAAACAAAACGCGCGGAGGAGATATTCGCTTTGAGATCTTCACAGAGTGAGTGTGTGTGTGTGAGAGAGAGAGCGTTTGAAAGATTGCGAAGCGTTGATACGGCGTCGTAGTCTCGTCTTTTCTCTCGAACGACGATCGCGTTTTTATCATCGCGATAACAATGGGCGCGTTCAAACGCGTGGCTTCCTCGTTTAAGAAGGCATCGTCGTCCGTGGATGACGACGACACCACGTTCGGGAAACCGCCTCTCGCGTCGTCAAAGAAGACGACGACGAATAACGGAGGGTACGTGCCGCCGAAAAAGAACGAATTCACGTTCACGCTCCCGTCATCCGCGGACGAGCGAGACCAGAAGTGGGACGTGATCATCGTCGGCGCCGGCGTCGCGGGTGCGTCTTTGGCGTGCGTTTTAGGCAACGAAGGGAGGAAAGTGTTGTGCGTGGAACGGGACACGTCGACGCCGGAGAGAATCGTCGGGGAGTTGTTACAACCCGGGGGGTATAAGAAATTGAAAGAGTTGGGGTTAGAGTCGTGCGTGGAGAACATCGACGCGCAGAAAGTGTACGGGTATACCATGTATAAAGACGGGGAAGAGGCGACGATGATGTATCCGCTGGACGAGCAATCGCTGAACGAAGACATCGCCGGGAGGTCGTTTCATAACGGAAGGTTCGTGCAACAGTTGAGAAGAAAAGCGTACGCGAATAAAAACGTCACGTTGAGAGAAGGTACGGTTAAATTTTTAGTGAAAGAAAATGGAGGGATGTGGAACGATGAGGCGAACGACGGCGGCGTGGCTGGGATCGCGTACGACATCGGGGGCGACGAGTGGGTGAACGGGCAATTGGTCGCAGGGAAAGAACCACCGAAGAGATTCACGTCCTACGCGCCGTTGACGATCGTGTGCGATGGGCACTTCTCCTCCCTGAGGAAGAAATTAGCGGATAATAAGATTGATCACCCGTCTCACTTTGTCGGGTTGATTTTAGACGGGGCGCCGAGCGAAATTTTAGGAGAAAACGCGAATCAAGGTCACGTGGTCTTAGGCGACCCATCGCCGGTGTTATTCTACCCGATCTCCTCGAAAGAAGTTCGATGTTTGGTGGATATTCCCTCGCACGTGAAAATGCCACGCGTCAAAGACGGGTCGATGGCGAAATACGTCTTGGAGAAAATTTTACCGCAAGTTCCCAAGCGGGTGCAACCCTACCTGAAAATCGCCGTCGAACGCGGCGATTTTAAAGCGATGCCGAACAAAACGATGCCAGCAAATCCGAAACGAACGAAAGGAGCTGTTTTGCTCGGAGATTCGTTCAACATGCGACATCCGTTGACCGGGGGTGGCATGACTGTCGCGTTGAGCGACATCGCCACCTTCAAATCGACGTTGGAACCGTTGGGTCCGTCTTTCCGCGACGGCCAATCGGACGCGTACAACGTCTCCGGCATCCAAAAAGCTGTCGACGAGTTTTACGCGCACCGAACGCGACCGGCGTTAACCATCAACACCTTGGCCAACGCTTTGTACAAAGTCTTTACGAAATCGGAGAACTCCGGAATGGAAGAGATGCGCAAGGCGTGCTTCCAATACCTCAAACTAGGCGGCGGGTACGCTCGAGGTCCCATCGCTTTACTCTCTGGATTAGATCCAAACCCTCTGAACTTAGTCACGCATTTTTTTGCCGTCGCGGTATTCGGTATGGGCCGTTTACTCGTTCCGTTACCGACTCCCGAGCGTTGCTGGGAAGGCTTAAAAGTGTTGAGCGGCGCTACGCAAATCATCGTTCCCATCGTCAACGGCGAAGGCATCATACGCATGTTCTTCCCTGCAACTATTCGCAGACGTCTCGGGTACATTTAACGAATACATATGCATATACATATGTATATAAATAAGTGCACTTTTAATATAATATACAATCTTAGACGAGCGGTTTGTTTTCTTCGTTTCGTTTGTTGCGCTTTCGCGCGTATTTTTTGAGAAGCATCCACCCGGTCACCGTTAAAACCTGTAATTAAACTGAACTTATCCCCTCATTGTAAAGAAATGCGCACGCACGCGCGCGCGCGATACTAACGCAACAAAGAACGATTTGAACGCGCGCGTGGGTAATACCGCCTCTCTCCATGGAGCAAAAATGCCTTCGCGACGACGACGACGACGACGACGACAATCGCGGCGAGGGGGAACGGTTGGAAAGCGTGGAAGAAGAGATATGCTTACGTGGTGGGGATAACGATATCGGTGGCGACGCGGACGACGACGATTGCGTCTACGAACCGACGAGCGCGCGTGAGATGCACCGCGCAAACGACGAAGGCGTGTCAGAAGAGCGACGACGCAAAAAAGTAGCAGACGCGAACAATAACATCAATTCGAACACCTTAGCCGCTCCCGAAACGAGTAAAAACGAAGTTCCAACCTTCTCCAAAAATGTGCACACGTTGGGATCGAAAGCGCAGCAAAACCGCGCGAAGATGAGAAAAGTGGTGGAGGAAGCCGCGTTGGCGGACGTGATGACAGATTTAGATATCGTAGATAACGGATACCGAAATTCACCGTACGTAATCGTCGATGGTGATGGAGTTTTGTATTCCGGAGCGCCGAAACCGCGAAACGAGAAGGAGCGGTTGTTCGCGGTGAGAGCGAGCGGGATTTTAGACGTCGAGAACAAAGACGCGAACGAATACTTTGATTTGTTAACGTCGATTTGTGCGACGGCATTGAGCGTGCCGATGTGTTTAGTCTCTATCCTAGATAGCAATAGGCAAGTATTTAAAGCAAACCTCGGGATAAATGCGACGGAGACGAATAGGAACAGCAGTTTCTGCGCGTGGACGCTTTTACCGAAAGAACCGAAAGTGCTGCTCGTGGAAGATGCGATGCAAGATTTCCGATTTCAAACAAACGATTTAGTTTTGGGACCATCGCATCTACGGTTCTACGCTGGAGCACCGATAATCGTCCGAGGCGTGCGTTTTGGATCGTTTTGCGTTTTAGATACGAAGCCGAGACACGACATGTCCCCGGAAGATTTGGGTTTGTTGACTCGATGCGCGAAAGCGTGCGCAAAAACGATCGAGAAGACGGCGATGCAGATGTATTTTATGGACGCGATTGACGATAGCAATGCAGGATTTATGTTGGTCAGTCTCGGCTCGGTGAGTAAAGGAGAGAAAGAAGATGAGAAAGAATACGAAGAAGAATACGAAGAAGAGGAAGAACCCGTTCCAGAAGAGTACACATACAATCACGAAGACTCGGAAAATATGGACGACGACGAAGAGGAACTCGACGCGGCGATGTCGATCGTTTACGCCAACGAAGCGACGAAAACACTCTTGGGGTTTTCGAAGGAGAAAAAATTCGCAGGCGAGTCCTTGTACGAGATATTTTCCGAAGCGAGCGCAAGCGGTCAGATCAAACCAAACTCAGGCGAGGGGAGCGTCGATGAGTTTTTCGAGGAGATTTTAAGCGATGAAAACGGCGAAAAGAACAAGGAAACCGGGAAAATGAATAAGAGAGACTTTGGCAGAGAATTTTCGATTTTGAAAGAGTTTTCCGTGAGAATACCAATAGCTTCCACCGAGCAGGAAGGAGACGAGGGAAACGAGAAGAACAAGACGCAAACTTCCTCTCGCCATATCCGCGTAGAGCTTTCGAGGAAAACATCAACGTTTCGGCGGGTGCAAAACAACGACGCGAAGAACTCGGCTCCGTCACCGCCTTTGACGCCTAGGGCGCAAAGCACCACCTCAGACGACGAAAACGGAGACGAATTGAATGACGCGTCTGAGCGACTGCCGAAAAATTTAACCCCGTTTCACGTGATTGTCGTGAATATAACAGACATCACGCAAGAGGTAAACGAACGTATTCGATTGGAAAAGAACGCACGCGCGTGATACAAACAGGAAATAAAAAAACGACGCCTTGAATTGTTGTTGCTTGTGCATGTATTTGTAAATATATTTTGTTAAACGATATTAATCGTCATCTTTGAACGGATACGGTTCGTCCTCGATCGGTCCTAACGACGTCACTCGCAACGCAAACTTGCAATGCTTCACCACCCTATCACTTTCTTGCGTTTGGCCGACGTAACTGGACGATAGATCGCTCCTCAGCCCGTCTTTAACAAAGTGCACTTTCACTCTCACGTTGACGGATTCCAAAGCGCCTTCAACAACACCGCACACAATCTCGCAATAGGATAAACTATTCGTATATTTTTCCGGCAACTCCACAAAATCCGCCAAGGAGAGATCCTCGATCGCTAACGTTACGCTATTATCATTATTACTCTCGCTATCATTGCTGCTATTCTTCTTATTATTATTGTCGTCGCGATTACTGTTGTTCGTGTTGGCGGTAGTAGTAGTATTACCGCCGCTGCTCCAATCGACCAGTCGACACCGCGCGTTGAGAAACATCCGAAAACCGACAAACGCCACATTCTCCATAACCTCTCGAAACGTTTTACACGAATCCGCCGTGTTGTTACCACCACCGCTACCACTAATATTCCCACTAATATTCATCATTTTCGCCAAATATTCCTCGATCAATCGATTCCCGATTGATTTCCCGATCGCCCGTAACTTCGCATTCACGTGCTCGGCGTCCCCACTCGCATCTCTCAACAACTGCACGAGAAACGCCCCGTACGTCAGCGAGAACAACTCCGAGTTGACTTTCTCCAGAGACGTCGACTGAAACGTGACTCTCCCGAGCTGCTCTTTCGGCGTTTCCGACGCCGGCGTCAGAACAAACGGTGCAGAGGAAGGAGAAGTCGTCCGTTGAGGAATCGAAGTTGGTTGGTGCTGTTGGTGGTAACTCGCAGTTGGATGCGACTGATACGCTTGAGCTTGAGAAAGACCAGGAGTGGCTGTTGCTGTCGTCGTCGTCGTCGTCGTCCTCGTCGTCGTCGAAAGTGGTGGCGGCGGCGGCGGTGCCACGCTCCTCAGCCGATGCTGCTGCTGTTGTTGTCCGTCCGGTGAATTCATCATATTCGCTCGTCTTTCTTTTTTGAAGCGGAAAAGAAAGAGGACAGAAAAGGCCGAAGAAGAAGAAGAAGAAGAAAAAAAAATGAAAACCCTAAACAGAAGCAAAATCGCTCCTTTTTCTTTTCCGCCCGTTGACGCGATAGAGATAGAGACGCAGACAGACAGACAGACAGACAGACAGACAGACGCAGAGACGGGAACGATGATGTTGGGCGCGTCTTCCTCGTCGAGCTGTCGTTGCGCCGCCGCCGCCGCCGCTCGACCGTCTGAGACGACGACGACGACGAGCCCCGGCGCGTATTCTTCTTCTTCTTCTTCGTATTCCCGAAGAGATGGATTAACAACAACACGTCAGCGGCGAGGCGGAGGAGGAGGAGGAGGGGCGGTGATCGTCGCGAGCGCGAGCACGAACAACAACATCGGAAGAATGAATTCGTGGACGAGCTGCTCGACGTCGAAGAGGAACGACTGCGGGTCGTTATTAAGAAGGAGGAGGAAAACGTCGCCGCTAAAAGCGACGGCGACGCGCGGCGACGACGACAGCAGCAGCAGCAGCAGCAGACGACGACGACGACTGGGTGCGTTTGTTGCGAATGAAGATTGTCAAAACGATAAAAACGGCGCGCGAAACCGAAGGAATACTAAACATCGCACGCACGCAATTCTTCCAGATTCAACTCCGGCAAATACGATGTCGTCGTCGTCGTCGTCGTCGAAAGATGGGAATAGTTCCAACGGGAACAACAACGGAACCGAACAAGTGGAAGGCGCGCAGCCGTTGGACGAGTCGTACGCGATTCCGGGCATCACGCCGCTGGCGAGCGACCAAGAGGCGAAGAGGGACGCCGTAGGAAGAGTGTCTCGGTTGAGCTCGTTAGTTGCGCTGAAAGATTTGTATCGAGAATTGATCGAAGCGGCAGCTTTGTTAGAGGAGTTGAAAGATTTCGACGCGACGCCTTTACAGGATGATTTGAAAGGGTCGTTTGAATACTCGGATACCGCCGGCGGCCAATCCTCTCCGCAAGACGGGGAAACCGGGATGAGTTTAGAAAAGAGATGTTCCAACTTTGAAGCGGTCTTGGAGCAAGTGGAGAACATTTATCAAAGTCGCGAGCGGTTGCAAGAAAAGTTGGGGTTTATGGACGCGCCTTTGACCGCGATGACGAAGATGTTGACCTCGTCTTTGAACTCGTCCAACGACGAGGATGATATCGAAGACGCGTTGTCGGCAAAGAAGAACAACGCGTGGGAGATTGCTTTTGATGAAAAAGAGGCGAAGGAAGATAAAGCGAGTGTCATCGAAACGGTCACGAAATACGATCAGGAGTTGGAGGCGTTAGGGAACACGTTTATGGAGAAGTGCGCGTTCGGAACGGACGTGCAAGCGGTGAGAGATCGATTGGAACGCGTAAAGGAATACTCCATCGACGAGCAAAATCCAGGCGAGTACGCCGGCGGCGACGGCGTTGGAGGGATCGGTGAAGGTAGTCCGAACGAATCGCCGAGTTCTTCTCCCACGAAACTTCGCAGGCCGTTGGTGAGAACCGTCGAACGCGTCGAGCGATCATTGAAATCGCCGAGAGTGAAGAACGTCGTCAACAAGGTTTTAGAACCCGAGGTGAGAAAATCGGTCAGAGAAAAGCCGGGTCGAGCTCTTCAATCCGTGGCGAGTTACTCTAAGAACGTGTGGGTGCGTCTCAACGGCGGCGACCCGGAAGACGAGCTCGATGCGTCTACCGCAAAGCTCGCGCAAAGAGTCGTCTCGAACCTTCCGAAACCGAAATCGTTGAAAACGGAAAAGGAAAAACTCATCTTGCGCTTATTGATTGAAGTCCAAGACCGTGATAAGATGTTCATGGAAGTCATGAAAGCTAGAGACGCGATCGCCAAGGAAGGTAAAGACTCGTTGTCTCGCGTTCGTTTAGCGGAGAAAGTTCGAAAGTCTGAAGAACGAGTATCTTTGATGCGTCGCGTCTTTGCCGTTCGAACGTTACAAACGGAAATGGAGAAGATTTTGGTCGCCTTGGACGACGAGGCGTGCGAGGCGCCGGATCGAGCCAGTTTAAGCGAGTTGGGTTTACTCGTCGCCGAGTTTGGTAAAATGGACGCGCAGTTACGCAAACTCGTCAGCTTAGTCGATCGAAAGGAGGTCTTTTTAATCGAGGACGAAGTCTTGGCGCAACTCGCGGAGGATATTCCGGATATGAAATCCCGATTAGGCATTCAAGACGGCGGCGACTCGCCGGCGCTCACGCTGGAAATCCAAACCGAACGGTTCAAAGCTTCCGTCAACGACGCCGGGTCGAAATTGAAAGAAGGCGCGGTGTTTCTTTTTCGCGGATTCAAACTTTTGTTTTCCGATTTAGGCGCTACCGGTCGTCTTTTTGGCGTCGCGTTGTTGGGAACGTCCTTGAAACCTCGCGAAGTCCAAACCGTTCGCCAAACGTTCTTGGATTTGTTCACCTTCATCCCTTTCATCATCATCCTCATCACGCCAATCACGCCGTTAGGCCACGTGTTGGTGTACTCCTTCATTCAAAAATACTTCCCCATGCTCTTCCCGTCGCAGTTTACCGCGCGAAGGCAAGCTTTAATGCAAAAATACGACGAATTAAGAGCCGAGTTGAAAGAAGCCAGGCGCATCGCCGAGCAACGCGAAGAGGACGACACGGTCAAAACCGCCATGGCCGCGGTGGCCTCCGTGAAGGGATTGATCGAACACAAAGACCGCGCAGAGTTTTCAGAAATCGACGATAAGATGGCCAAAATGAGCGTAGACGACGGTGACGACACGGAAGAGGAAGACATCACCGGTTGAAAGGAAGAAGAATACTAGTATGGATAATACGCGTTGTAATAGAAAATATTTTCCTCTTCGACAGACAGTTAAAAGCATCTCGCTCTCGCTCTCTCGTTTGTCTTCACAAAAGTAATGCGCGCCGCGAAGGCTACTTCTCTGTGCGCTAAAGCTGTTGCATCCGCGCGCGCGCGCAGTGAACTCGCCAAAAGAAATAATACTAATAGCGGCGTCATGAAGACGACGACGACGACGACGACGACGACTCGATGCGCTCTCTCGTCCTCGACCAGCGGCGGTCGAGACGACGAAGGCGTTTCCTTTGCCGTTCCCGGTCTCGAAGTTTTCGATCACGCGTTCGCGGTGCCTTTGTTGCATCCGAATCTAAACTACGCCTCTCCAACGCTGACGAGCACGAAAACGATTCAAATATTCGTCCGAGAGATCGTGTCGTCCGCGAATAAAGCGAAGGATAAGAGAGAGAGTTTGAAGACGTGTTTGTATTTGCAAGGAGGACCGGGTTTTGAGTGCGCGAGGGTGCAAGAGATTGGTGGTTGGATAGGCCACCTGGCGAAGGAAAAGAACATGCGCGTTTTATTGCTCGATCAGAGAGGCACCGGTCGCTCGTCGCCGATGACGAGACAAAAGCTCATGAGAGAAGAAAGTTCGATGCACGAGACGTTGCAATATTACCGAGCGGATTCTATCGTGGAGGATTGCGAATTCGTGAGGAAGAAAATGCTCGGCGAGGAGAAGAAATACGACGTCGTTCTCGGGCAATCGTTCGGCGGATTTTGTTTGACGACGTATTTGAGTAGGTACGGGGAAGAGGCGATAGAGATGGCGCTTTTAACCGGTGGCGTGCCGCCGTTGAATAATAAAGACCCGAAAGATTCGTACGCGAAGTTGCTGGAACGAGTGAAGACGCAAACGAAGAAGTATTACTCGAGGTTTCCGAGAGACAAGGAGATTATGAAAGAACTCGCGAAACTGTGCGACGCCAAAGAGCAGGTCAAAACTCTCAACGGGAACATCATAAGTGCGAGAGGGGTGCAAGCGTTAGGATTCTCGTTAGGTACAGCGGGAGGGTTCGAGAGACTTCATTACATGTTAGAGAACGCGATTTGTGAAGAGAATGGAAAAAGGAGAGTATCAGATGAGTTTATGAACGCGTTCGATAAGTTCCACCCGTTTGATTCGAATCCGTTATACGCGTTGATGCACGAGTCTATTTATATGAATGGCGATGGTAACAGTTCTAATTGGGCCGCCGAGCGCGCCATAAAGGAAAGAGCGAGCGATTGGGATCCAGTCGCACCAGAGCACGGAAAAGATGGTGTTTTATTCACCGGCGAGATGGTCTTGCCGTTTTTTTACGACGAACTGTCGTATTTGCAGCCGATGAAGCGCGTCGCGCAGTCGTTGCAAGACCGAACGGATTGGCCAAAATTGTACGATTTGGATAAATTAAGAACGTGTAAAACAAAAACGGCGTGCGCGTTATATTTAGACGACATGTTTGTCGATTTTGACTTGGCCATGGACGTAGTAAATAACTACATGGGTCCGAACGTGAGAGTGTACGCGACGAACGAGTACATGCACTCGGGTATTCGAGAGGATGGTAAAAGAATCATCGATAAGATGATCGCCATGTTAGATGACTCAGATCCCTTGAGATAGATAGATAGTTTCTATAGCTTTTTCTAATTACAACAAGAACGACTACCTCAATCACTACTGCGCAGTTTGAAGCCGTCCGGCTTCTCAAAATCTCTTTTTTCCGCCCAAGACACGTCCTCGTCCCACAGCTCTTCGAGCGATTTATACTCTTTCGTCGGCCCTGTGTGAAAGCTTCCATGTTGCAATCGATATTGTTCCTCGATGCTATCTATTGTTGCCAAATCTTCCGGAGCGATGACAATATCCAGCGCTTCTTTATTTTCTCGCAACCTCTCCTTGTTTACCGTTTTCGGTAACGGCACCGTGCCTCGATGAAACACCGCCCAATTGAGACATATCTGCGCAGGCGTCGCGCCATATTTTTTTGCTAAACCTACAACTATGGGATTCGATAAAGGCGCGGCGCCAGAACGCTTTCGGTTCAAACCATCCGCGGAAAACTGATCTCCCGAACCTAGCGGGCCGTAACATTGCACCAAGATGTCGTTCTCTTTACAAAACTCGATCAATTCGTCTTGCCTCCAATGCGGATGACACTCTACTTGATTAACGCACGGCTTAATCTCGCATTGCGACAGCAACGCTTCGAGTTTCTTCTTTGAAAAGTTCGACACGCCGATCCTCTCCACCAATCTTTTCTCTGCTAACTTCTCGAGCGCTTTCCACTGCTCGGCGATCGATCCGCTCGTCGTCACCGGCCACTGAAGCAACAGTAAATCTAACTTTTCGATTCTCAACTCCGCCAACTGACGCTTCGTCTCTTCTTCGAACTTTTCGGGCGGTAACGCGTACGTCATCAGCTTTGACGTCACGTGCACGTCCTCTCGCTTGCCGCCTCGTTCTTTCAAATAACACTCGATGGCTTCACCGACTTCTTTCTGATTCTGGTACACCGACGCGCTGTCGATGTGTCGGCACGTGCCAGAAGTTAAGGCTTCCAAAACAATCTCTCTCGTCGCTCCGGGAGCTGATTTCCACGTGCCTAATCCCATCCAGCCGTGCGGGCCGTTCGTGAGCCGCGTCGTCATGTTGTTTCACTCTCGTAGTTAATCTAATCTAATCACTTCTTTGTCTCGTCTCGCTTCGAGTTCTGCTGACTGTTCGCGTTGCTTAAAATTCTCGCCCCAGAGGCGACGAACCACCCGCCCGCGACTATAGTGGTCACGCCGAGAGATCCAGCGACGAATTTTTGGAGTCCGTCCGCGAGTCTGCTCGCGCTCATCTGTCTATTTTGTGCGGCAACAGAAAAAAAAATTACGCGCGTTGGTTGATGGTTTTATTCTTATTATTCTCAATTTATTCTAAACACAACTCGTTTCGTCTCTCAAATACTCTCTCTCTCTCTGCTACTCTTCAACGCGTTTCTATTACATGACTCTCTCTCTCTCTCTTACTTTCTCTCTCTCTCTCTTTTATTCTCTATTCTGTACAAAAATTCGAACTATATGGGCGCTTTAAATTTAAATTAAAAGTCGTCGTCGTCGCTTCCCCAGGCGTCGTCGGCGGCGCCGGATTGACTTCCCGCCGCGTTGGCGCTCGTCGTGACTAACATGGATTTGAACTTGTCGTCGACGGAAATGATGTTGCCCGAATCGGTTTCTTTCTGCGACTGGTCCGCTCTTCGCTCTTCTTTCCACGCTCTTTGCGCTTCTTTTTCTCTCGCTCTGGCTTCTTTACCGGTGGCAAAGGCAAACGCGTTGCCGTTTTCGAGCTCTTGTAAAGCGCGTTTGATTTGCGAGACGATAAAAGCATCCGAGTCGGTGTAAAAAGACGTAGCTCTGCCGGTCATGCCGTTACGACCAGTACGACCAACTCTGTGCACGTAATCTTCAAAGCTCCTCGGCAAATCCATGTTTACGACGTGTTGGACGCCTTTGACGTCCAATCCTCTCGCGGCGACATCCGTGGCGACCAAGACGGAACACAAGCCTCTGGTGAAATCTCTCAAAGCCGCTTCGCGTTCGCCTTGCGTTCTCCCGCCGTGCAAAGATGCCGTCGCTACGCCTTCCGCGTTCAACATATCCGCCACGTCTTCCGCTTTCGATTTTCGTTCGACGAACACGATGGACATGGGCGGCGCGTTGCCGTGCGCCACTGCTTCCATCTTCTCTTCCACGAGCAATCGACACAATCGATCGACTTTCGCCATATCGTTCGGTACTTTTTCTAAACTCTGCGCCACATTCGCAGTTGGCGCCGAGACTGTTCCTACTTTCACTTTTACTGGTTTCACTAAATATTCTCCGGCTAATACTTCAACTTCCGGCGGCATCGTCGCGCTAAACAACAAAGTTTGCCTCGGTTTCGGAGTCGCGTTTAAAATCTCTAAAATTTGTTGCTCAAATCCCATATCTAACATTCGATCGGCTTCATCCAAGACTAAAAACGAGGCGCGTCGTAAATTCGTGTTGTTCTGGTGTATGTGATCGATCAACCTCCCCGGCGTGGCGACCACGCACTCGACGCCGCTTCTCAAATCGCCTCTCTGTTCGTTCATGCTCGACCCACCAACGACGATAGTCGTCTTAAACCTCCTCTTATCGATCGCCTGCGAAAACGCTTTCGTCTCTTTTTCGATTTGTTGCGCCAACTCTCTCGTCGGCGCCAACACGATTGCCGTCGGCCCGTCTCCTCTTCTCGTCGGGCCGTACGCGTCCGAAATCGACACGCAATAATGAATCATCGGTATCGCAAACGCCGCCGTCTTCCCCGAACCCGTTTCCGCGCACCCGAGCACATCCGCGCCAGATAATATCACCGGTATCCCTTGCGCTTGTATCGAGGTTGGTTTATCGAACCCGTGCGATTTAATCGACAGCGCGATTTCCCGGTCCAAGTGCATGTCCTCGAAGCTTTCAATCGGGGCGTACGCGTTCTCGTCTCCCTCCGGGCTTTCCGCCAACACGTTCAGTCGCTCTCTCACGTCCTCGATTTGCGTTTTCGTCAAGTTCAGCACCCGTTCCGACGGTTGCCATTTCTTCATCGTTGCTGTTCCTTTGTTATTGTTGTTGTTGTTGTTGTTGTTGTTGTTGTTGTTGTTGTTGTTGGTTTCATCCCTTCTC
>Ga0255769_10002074_pt1 | contig 22033 bp, 26 predicted proteins | sample 041ome_9_FD_179637 | JGI IMG/M metagenome (GOLD analysis project Ga0255769, IMG submission 179637) | Coastal salt marsh microbial communities from the Groves Creek Marsh, Skidaway Island, Georgia - 041413US metaG (version 2) | ecosystem: Environmental > Aquatic > Marine > Intertidal zone > Salt... | reverse complement strand
TGGAAGCTATCCGTTATGTGGATGAGGTAGTTCCATTCGGTACGGACGAGGAATTATTCGATGCTATACGCAATTCTAACGCGTGTACTATCGTAGTAGGTGAGGAATACAAGGGTCGCGTCAAAGGAGCCGATATAGTAGAAAATATCACGTATTTTCCTCGGTTATACGATCTTTCTACCACTAAAATTGTGTCGAAGTAGTATATACGTATTTATAGATATTAATTTGTCTGAAGAGAAAAGTCGAGGTTTTTAAAATTAAAGTTATGCCAAGAATTACTGAAGAAGAAGCTCAACAATTTATTTCCTTAAGTGATGATTTTACGGGAAAAACTGTTTTAGATTGCCCTTTTTATACTCTTACACCAACTGATGACGGTTGGGATAAAGTTACATATTATACTAAACGAAAAGTTAATATGTACGCTAATAAAGATGGAGATTATGACTCTTGGGTTTATGTCTTATCAAACCCTACTATGCCCAATATGTACAAAATTGGCTTTACAAAGAATACACCTGAAGAACGTGCTAAACAAATTTCAAATTCTACGGGTGTTGCTTTACCTTATAAAGTAGAATGGGCTTTTCACTGTTATAACGGGATGAGTCTAGAAGGAGAGGTTCACCGTTATCTAGAAGGAAGTCGTGTAAATGATAACCGAGAATTTTTTCAAGTTTCTTTAGAAGAAGCAAAAGAAGCCATTGAAGAACTTGGAGTTCGGTATCTTTAATCGTATATTTAGGTATAAGAAATAAAGGTTATGCAGGTAGTTAAAATCCCAAACGAAACAATTAAATTCAAATACGGCACTGTTGATAAACATGCTGTTGTATTTCAAGACACTATTGTATATACAGGTAGTGAGCCACAATGTAATCGATTTGTTCATTATATGGATGGATCTTCTGCGGAGGAAATTTTAGAAAGAGCAAAATAGATTTGGTTACCCCAGATTTTATTCGTATATTTACGTGTTTGAAAAAATAAAGGTTATGCAATTATTAGAATTTTTTATTATGCGAGTTAGGTTTACAAACCCATTTCTACTATTAGTAGGTTCAGGATTCGCTCTTTACAACATTTTTTATCCTAATATAGTTTCTTCATTTTTCTTTGGAGCGGCTTTTGGTTTGATTTATTTAAATTATAAAGAGCAAAAAAATGGATAATTTTAAAAAAGCTTTGGTTGAAGCTCTTGAAAGTAACCGCCTAGAATCGTTGGTTCCATCGCGGGAATACACGGAAAATGAGCAGATTTACATGCGTGGTTATACGCAAGCGCTGGAGGATATGCTTGAAGATTTTGAAGCGGATTTCCCCGAATTTATGAAAAATACATATACATTCTCTTTAAATTAAAAGTTATGAGTTACGCAGAAATGGATCAAGAATTTATGGATTTGGTTGAAATGACATTTGAATCTGATTTACGTGTAGAAATTATTTTTGAAGCACTTAAAACTATGCAAGAACATCCTATGGCTTCCCCAAAACTTGCTTTGGAGATTGGTATAAGAGAGTGGGATAAGTAAAATATTTTTCGTATATTTACACAAATAAAGGAAGTAAAATGGCACAAGAAATAGCAGCATTAATAAATGCACTCATTGAAATTGAAGATCGTATTGATGAGCTTTGGGATTATCACCCCGAAAATCCTAATCGTGTTGATGTAGAGAGTGAATTTGACCGATTACAAAAGGATGCTTTGATCATTCAAACTCAAATTAGAGAATTAGGTGGAGAAGATGATGATCGATTCTAAACCTTAAAGAAGCACTCGTGGTGAAATAGGTAGACACGAGGGACTTAAAATCCCTTGATCAGTGATGATCGTGCCGGTTCGATTCCGGCCGGGTGCACAAAAGATTAAGTTCTTTGAAATATAAAAGGGGAGTAAAACGTAAAATCCTAAGAATACAGTCGACGGACTGCTTAGGTAGGGACCTTGACGCTGCAAGCGCGCTAAAGAGGTGAAGCCCCTTACTTATGGTCCGGTAGCTCAGCTGGATAGAGCATCTGCCTTCTAAGCAGACGGTCACAGGTTCGAATCCTGTTCGGATCACTACGCGCTTATAGCTCAGTTGGTTAGAGCATCCGACTCATAATCGGCAGGCCCTAGGTTCAAGCCCTAGTAGGCGCACATAAAAGATACCCCAGGCGTGTATCTCCGGTTTGCTGTTGTACCTTAACAACAGGATCGGGATGTAGATCAGATGGTAGATCGCCTGGTTTGGGACCAGGAGGCCACAGGTTCGAGCCCTGTTATCCCGACAATCTCCCTTAGCTCAGTTGGTTAGAGCGAATGACTGTTAATCATTAGGTCCCTGGTTCGAGACCAGGAGGGAGAGCAAATATAACTTGGAATATTAATTTTTTCATCATATATTTATACAAAAGCAAGTTATTTGATATACGCCCAAGGCGTGAAAAAAGGAGGTTTGGCAGAGCGGTCGAATGCGTCAGTCTTGAAAACTGAATTAGGTGAAAGTCTAACCGGGGTTCGAATCCCTGAGCCTCCGCACTGAGTCTAGCCTCGGGAGAGAACAAGAAATAGAGTGAAAAGCCGAGTTGGTTAAAGCCCATAATATTTCCTCTCCTACAAGACAGCACTCCAGGGGTGCAAATAAATCCACTTCGGTGGTTGACTTTCGGGAAAAGATAGTGAGTGGGGAGTATGCTTACCGGACAGCATCTCATTGATAACCTCCCCTATAAGCCTCAATAGCTCAGTTGGTAGAGCCACTGATTTGTAATCAGTAGGTCGCTGGTTCGAGTCCGGCTTGAGGCTCAAGGTTGAAAAACCAAAAATGCGAAAGTAGCTCAGTTGGTAGAGCATGACCTTGCCAAGGTCAGGGTCGCCGGTTCGAACCCGGTCTTTCGCTCCACGCAGTCAGATGCATCTGGTTTCTTTGTTCCATTCAAAAACAAAGTGGAGCTACAGTGGCAGGAGAGGAGAATCCCTTGGATTACTCCTCTTCTTTATTTATATTCTACCAAAATACAAAGGGGTTCTTTGACATAATACTATTTAAAACTATGGAAACACTATCTTTTACTTTAGGTGTGCTTGCAGTGATTGATCTTTTGATCGTTGTAGGTACGTTTTTGGTCTTAAAGACTTTAAACATCACCCGCAAACAAGCGGAAAACACTCAACGAGAGCTAGATGCTAACGTTAGAGAGTTACATTATGAGCTAGAACGCTCTCGAAATGATTTAGCTGATCATATTAACCTTGTCGAAGAACGAGTTGTTCGACACACCGACTCTCGAGTCGATAAACTAGAAACCAAAGTGTATAAAGATTTTGATCTTTTTCGTACACAAGGTCGTAATTACTAATTAACTACGTTGAAGAACCCCAATGTATTCCCATAAATAACGCGATATAATGCATTACTACACAACAACCACAGCAGGCATCGACCTAAAAATTGAATATATTTATACACGTGAAAACACAGGAGGAAATTAAAGATTATACTCAAATAGTTCACCTATATTATGTGGAAGGAGTCTTTACTAAAGATGATGTTCAAGAATGGTTGGGAGAACTGGACTGTGAATTGTGTGAAATTACAAAAAATAAGATTGTATTTAGTTATTTTGATGATTGGTACCCTACTAGAATGACCGTTTATAAAAGTGGTAGAGTTAAGGTTGAAACTGATTTGGATGAATTCCCATGAATTTAAATAATATATTTAATGCTTTTGAAGATGATGCTCCTTTACAAGAAAAGGCAGTATTGCTTGATCTTCAAAAAACACAAGCATTTAAATTAGGCATGTTCAAAAAGATTATTTGGAATCAAAAGGACATGGAGGAACGAATGGATAAGTTCCTTAAAATGATGCCCGAAATAGCAGAAACAATAGATATGGAAGATAGTGCAGGTGAGTTTGTAACTCATACTAGAGCTTGGACATATTTAAAAGATTTTGACCCTACCTCTACTCAGGGGAAAGATGCTGCTCGACTATTTTCAGATGATTATACAAAAACCGCATGTGAACTCGCACTTTCTTTTTGGGAAGAAAGAGAACACTATGAAAAATGCGCACACATAAAAAGTGTTTATGATCTTTTAAAGAATAACTTGGCGAAATAATCTTCCTAACGTATATTTAGGGTACAGGAGAAGAGAGAAAGAGAGAGAGAGAGAAAGGGTACGAGACGTCACGAGACGTCGCCCAAACATTAATAAAGTTATTATGAGAAATAAAGAATTAGCCCAAAAGAGAATTGAACGCATCGCCGGGAAACTCAAAACTATCCGTGTTATGATTACACGTCAAGGAGTTACAACCAAAGACATTAATGATGTCGTTGATGCTATCGAAAATGAGTTAGGTGATCTTCAAACTATGATCCAACGAGAAGGAGAAGTTTACGGACGTTAATATTAAATAAAAGTTATGAATTTAACAGCAGAGCAAATCCAAGAAAATTGGGGTATTTTTATCTCCAACATCGAAACCCACATCACGGGAAATCGCAAACAATCACTTCTTGACTTCTATAATAAGTATCAAGAACGTATTATGTTAATGCCCGCGGCTCATAAAAAAGAATACCATAATGCTTTCCCGGGAGGATATGTTGAACACGTAAACCGTGTTGTACGTTGTGCTCTTAACCAAGCTAAATTATGGGAAGAAGAAGGAGCGGATATGACTACCTTCACTATGGAAGAACTTGTATTTTCTGCAATCAACCATGACCTGGGTAAGATGGGAGACGAAACTCAAGAATCATATATTCCCCAGGATGATAAATGGAGAAAGGAAAAATTAGGTGAGGATTACAAATTCAATACCCAGGTTCCATTCGCTTCAGTCCCAGACCGAGGTTTATTTATGCTCCAATCTCATGGTATTCAGTATACATTTAATGAGATGATAGCTATCCAGACTCACGATGGTTTGTATGATAAGGCAAATGAGAAATATCTTCTTAATTATATGCCCGAACAGAAACCACGTACTTCCCTCCCATATATCCTCCACCAGGCGGATTTAATGGCTGCTAGAATTGAGTTTGAACGTGAATGGTTGCCTAAATTGCAAGGTAACGTGACTCCCGAAAAAAAGAATTTTACATTAGATAAACCTAAGAGTGCTAATAATAAGCAACAAAAAGCTCTAGGGTCAATTCAAAGTGAAGGATTAAAGAATTTATTAGATAATCTATGATTATAGCTATTATTATATTATCGATTGTGGTCGTGGTCCTAGGATACACGACTTACAATCTTCTTCGCAAAATTGAAAAACAAGAAGACATTTTATCCGGATATTTAGATTATTTAGATAAACTTTCTCGAGTAATAGAGGTTTCGGATGAGAAATTAAAAGCGGTTGATGCACGAGGTACTTTCAGCAGCGACGATGAAGTGGGCTTTTTCTTTCAACAAATCAAAGGGTTACAAGATATTTTAAATGAGTTCATACTAAAGAAACTCTAACCCTATAGATGCCTAAAAAATCAAAGAAGAATTATTTTACACAAGATACAGAGGATGCAATTGTTAGATATAACAATGAACCTAGTTCTTCAGCCCGTTCTAAAATTTATGAACGAGAAATTCACTATGCTTTTTTTAAGCTAACCGAGAATATCATTCATACCTTTAAATTTTACTATACAGAGGTAGATGAAATTGAGCACTTACAACACGAAGTAATTACATTCCTTTTAAGTAAAATTCATTTATTCGATCCTTCTAGAGGTGCTAAAGCATATTCTTATTTTGGAACTATCGCTAAGCGTTATTTAATTCTCCAAAATCAAAAGAATTATAAAAAGAGAGTAGACAAAGCTCCTGTAGATGAATTGTTTAAAGACGATACATACTCGTATAGCTTGGATGACCCAGATCCAGAAAACCCACCATTAAATCAATATTTAGATTTATTTACAGAATATTGTACTAAAAATATTTATACTTTATTTCCTAAAAAACATGATGCTGAAGTAGCTGATGCTATTTTAGAATTATTTCGTAAAAGAGAAGATATAGATATTTTCAATAAAAAGGCACTTTATATCTATATTCGTGAAATGGTAGATGTTAAAACTCCTAAAATCACCAAAATAGCTAATCAGCTATATGATATATTCAAAGATAACTATATATTTTTCCTTGACAATGGGTATGTAGAATTTGAATAGTTTATATTTATAACCAAACAAAACGTATAAATATGAGCCAACAATTCGACAAAGTAGTATTTGGTAAGAAAAAATTCAGCGATATACTCGAGGAAATTTACAATAACCAAAAACGACGCGAAGCACAAGTTACCGCGCTTATTTCCGAGTTAAAACCGATGGTTACCGACATAGGTGACGCTACCCTTATTGTACCTTTAATTAAAGAGTATATGGAAATCGGTGTTAAAAACGATGATGCCTTAATTAAAATGGCTACGTTAGTACAACGTGCTTTAAACTCCTCATCAGAAGATGGTGGTTTAGGTATTAGTGATGAGGAAAAGCAGCAGCTACTTGATGAGATGGAAAAGCTTAATAAAAAGTAAATTATGGCTTTAAAATCGGGACTTGCTTCTTATAAAAACTTAGGGAAAATATCTAATTCCTCTCTTAGTGATAGTGCCCGCAATTTAGCTGGTAAATTAATTTCTGCTAAAATTGTAAGTATTAATCAATCCGGTGGTGGTAGTAATGGAATTGCCCAAGTTCAATTATTAGATGAATTTGAATTTAATGGGTCTAAGATTGTATCTAATGTATTACCTTTATACCCCAATATTAAAAACTACCCTTTAATTAATGAGGTAGTACTAGTATTGGCTTTAGCTAATAAAGAATACCAAAATAACTTTAATAGTTTAACATTTTATTATTTAAGTCCCATAAACCTTTGGAATTCACCTCAAGTAAATCCAATCCCTTCCCCTAATACTAGCACAAAACCTTCAACTCAAAATAAAGGATACCTAGAAATAGAGGCAACTAATACACCCAACCAACCTTCAGCAGGTAGTAATACTAATTTTAAAGTAGGTAACTATTTTGTTGAAAAATCCAACATAAATCCTTTATATTCATATGAAGGAGATTTTATTATAGATGGAAGGTTTGGAAACTCAATAAGATTTGGCAATACTGTTCCTATTAGAGTAGATTCTTTACCTAATAATTGGTCTAAAGCTGGGAATGTTGGAGATCCCATTACTATTATTACTAATGGTTTACACAATCAATCTCCTTCTTACGATTCTATTACCGAAAATATAAATTTAGATAAATCATCTGCATATTTTACTTCTACACAACAAATCCCTATTGAAGTAGCATCTACCAACGATTATTTATCCTATGATAATTTAACACCCCCTACTCTTCCCAATCAGTATGCTGGAGAGCAAGTAATTTTAAATTCTGGGAGGTTACTATTTAATTCTTCTAAAGATCATATCTTACTATCATCAGCTAAATCTATTAACTTAAATGCTATTGAATCAATAAATTTTGATACTACAGGCCCTATAGTATTAGAAGGAGCAGAAGTATATTTAGGATCTTCAACAGCCACAGAATCTGCTATATTAGGAGATACTTTAATTGAGTTACTTCAGGGTATAACTCAAGATTTAAAAACTGCTCTAAATATGGCTGCGGGTCAATTGGGTAATAATGGAGTCCCTTTAGAACCTTTAGGTTCTTCATTTAGAACTGTAGCTAACAGTTTAGAAGTATATTCAAATCAATTAGACAAAGCTAAATCTAATATTATAAAACTCGAATAATGCCAATCCCAGGACCTAAAAAAGCAATAAGATTAGCTGCTAAATCTCTTAAAGATGGAATTCAAAGTGCCAAAAAAATTGGTACTTTAAGTGATCTTGCTTCCTTTGCTGAGGGTGCCGATAGTTTATTAGCTCTTAAAGATAAAGCGTTTGCAGATATAGTTTTAGAATCTATTGGTGCTTCTATCCCACTACCTACCCAGTCTCAAGTAAAAATATTTTATCAAGACCTTGAAGGTAAAACGCGTAATGAATTACCTAGCAATCCCTTAGCATATACTGATCCCCAAGACTGGAATGAAGCTGAGTATATTCAATACCAAACAGATTATAGAAAATATCAAGCATCCCAAAAGTTAAAAAATATTAAACGTAAACCTGGAGAATCTTTAGCTAAAGCTAAACGAAGGGTTAAAAAAGAGGTAGACGGTGAAAGGAAACGTTTAGATACTCTTATTAAACTATTTACAGATTTTAATTCTGAACTAAATGAAAACTTAAAGGATGATATAACCGATGACCAAAAGGCTAAGGGGATTCAAACTTTTCCTCAACTATTTCAAGTAATTTTAAAACAAACCGCTAAAACTTTTTTTACTTCTTTATCTACTACATATAAAGAGGCGGGATTAGAAACCATAGAAGCGCGTAAAAATGAATTATTAGAAAAATATGGGATAAACGATTTGAATGAACTCCCAGACCCTAACCTTATTAAACAAACTTTCTGTCCTACAGAACCAACTTTAGATAGACTTATCCTCCAACGAAATAATATGGTGGATTATCTAAACAACCAACAGGAAAGAATAAATAATCTTAAAAAACCTATAGAACTCTCAGGAGAAACTGTTGATTTTCTTCAAAAAACTTCTACAACAATAGCACTAACTACCTTCATTACTAATCAGGCAGCAAAAATTATCCCCCTAATCCCAGGAGTTATAGTATCTCTAATTAATGATCTAAACACCATTAGAGAAACTATTTTATTTAAAAATGATGGTACTGCTAGAATACCCCCAATCAAATCAGCAATTAGTAATGTTAATATCCCTTTAAATCAATTAAGTAAATTAATTACTAAAATAGTATTTGCTTTAGGAGATTTAGATGATTTAATTGCTTTATGTCGCCCAAATGCTGAATTAAATAGCTTATCCCCTGAAGTATTGGCCACAGTTGCTATTCAATTAGCATCCGATACACTTACTAGTGATGAAAATTTATATAAAGGATTTAGATTAGAAATTGAAACTAGACCTTATACTGATACTGTTAACCAAAATCGAGCAGTAGGAAAAAACCAATCAGGAATTATATTAATCAACACTGACTGGTCTTTTGCATCCGACCCAAATGTATTAATTAGAGAACTTCAATTTAAAATAGACACAGAAAATTTAGTATCTTATTAAATTTCAATATTTATAACCATGAAAGCAGCAGAATTTAAAACAATTATTAAAGAATCAGTACGTGAGGTTATTCAAGAGGAATTAAAAGAAATTCTTCTAGAGGCACTTCGTACACCAAAATCTCAAGTTGTAACTGAATCAACAGATGTTCCTTTAACAAATAAACCCTCAGCTAGCAACGTTGAAAAACGCGCAATGATGGAAAGTATTATGGGCGATATGAAAAGAGGCCAAGATACTCTTTCATTTACCTCAGCAGATGCTATGGGTATGGGGAATAATTTTCAAGCACCTCCTGGAGCAATGCCTGGTGGTGATTTACCTTCTGGTAATGTTGGTTTAGATCAAATTATGGGGTTAATGAATAAAAAATAATGGCATTTAATCCTCAAATAATCCCAGCTACAGATTTTTACCCTAACGTTGGGGTAGGGGTTGGTTTACCCTTTTCAAGTCCTGGAGTATTCCAATTAACTTATTCTAGTGCCGCGGCATTAAAGAATAATTTAATTAATTATTTATTAACAGAACCAGGAGAAAGGTGGGATAATCCTACATTTGGGGGAGGACTTAGAAAATATTTATTTGAACAGATTTCTAATGATAATTTAGGGAGTATTCAAGATGATATTTCATCAAGAATATCACAGGTATTTCCTCAAGTAACACTAAACAGAGTAGAAGTTATTGGTGATCCGGTAACACAAATAGTAACAGCAAAAATATACTATTCAATTAAAAATCAATCAATAACTGATCAAATCGAAATTAACTTTGGATAATGGCACAAGCGAAAGACATAAAATACATAAATAAAGACTTTGCTGATCTAAGATCAGCATTGATTAATTATTCAAAAGCATATTTCCCTACTACCTACACGGATTTTAGCGAAACTTCCCCTGGTATGATGTTCATTGAACAAGTAGCCTTTGTTGGTGATGTTCTTTCATTTTATCAAGATAATCAAATAAATGAAACTTTTACCCAATATGCGGATAATTTTGAAAATCTTTTTGATTTATCTTATGTAATGGGGTATAAACCCAGAGTTACTGGGGTTGCTAATGTAGTACTTGATTTTTATCAAACTGTTCCTGCTGTAACTAGTGGAGCTAGCCAATACCAACCTGATTATAGGTATGCTTTGGTTATATCTCAAAATGCACAAATAGGATCTAATAGTAATAGTACCCAAGCATTTTTAACTGAAAATTCAATTGATTTTACAATTTCCAGTTCAGCTAACCCAACATCTACAACTGTATACACTGTAGATGGAAGTAATAACCCTACATCATATCTGCTTAAAAAGTCATCACCAGCTATCTCGGCTGCAGTAAATACTATAACAGTAGATGCGGGCTCGACTCCTCAAGAATTTTTTACTACTACTATAAATGCAACTAATATTGTAGGTATTTTAGATATTACAGATAATGATGGTAATATTTGGTATGAAGTTCCTTATTTAGCTGAGGAAATGATATACGATTCTATTCGTAATACTAACCCAAATGATCCAAATAATTATTTAGATGCTGGATTATCTCCTTATTTACTTCAATTAAAACAAGTTCAACGTAGATTTGCTACTCGTTTTATTAATAGTGGTTCACTCCAGATCCAATTCGGTGCCGGAACCTCTTTAGATGTTGATGCTGAAGTTACTCCTAATAGTGATAATGTTGGTTTAGGATTACCATTTGAACAAGATAAACTTACTACAGCCTACTCTCCTACTAATTTTATATTTACTAATACCTACGGAGTAGCTCCAACCGGGACTTTAACAGTTAGATATTTAACAGGTGGTGGAGTAAGTGCTAACGTTCCAGCTAATGATTTAACTGTACTTAAAAATGTTCAAAGAACATTTGCAAACTATTCAGCAACAGGTGGAGCAGCATATAATACATCATATGATTCATTAGCGGTTAATAACCCAAGGGCAGCTTCTGGAGGTAGAGGGGGTGATAGTTTAGAAGAAATGAGACAGAATATTATCTCAAACTTTAACACTCAATATAGAGCAGTAACTCCTAACGATTATACTATTCGAGCTTTATCCTTACCTTCAAAGTATGGTAAAATAGCTAAAGTATATACAGAAAAAGCCAAAGCTAGCTCTAACACAGGTACTAATATTGATATGTATGTTTTAGCTTTTAATGGTAGTAATAATCTAACTACAGCTAATGCATCACTTAAACAAAATTTAATTACTTATTTATCCCAATTTAGAACAATAGGAGATTCAATAGCAATTAAAAACGCATTTGTTGTTAATATAGGTATAGATTTTGAAATTATTACATTACCTAATTTTAATAGTGCTGATGTTTTAAGAAGATGTATTATTGCTCTACAACAATATTTTAATATTTTAAATTGGCAAATTAATGAGCCAATTATATATAAAGATTTAAATGTACTTTTAGATAGAGTTGAAGGAGTTCAAACTGTAAAAACCTTAACAATATCAAATAAAAATATTAATAATTCTGGGGCTAGCTATTCACAATACGCTTATGATACTCAAGGAGCAACATTAAATGGGGTGTTATACCCTTCAATAGATCCAATGATTTTTGAAGTAAAATACCCAAATAGTGATATAACAGGTAGAATTGTAAACTTATAATTATGGGACTTTTAGATTTATATAACGACAAAATATCAGGTCCTCCTGGATCAAATGCTATACGACCTGGTATTCAATCATTAACTGCTGATGAGGCCCCTAATAATTTAACTTCTGTGGGTCAATTAAACTCATTTAGATATACTAGTCTAGATTTAGAAAACCCAAACCCAGCAGGTGGTCCTATTAACGTCCCTTACAATACTCCAGTAGGTGCTGAAATAGTAAGTTCACCTACTACCCAACCTTATACCCCTAAAAAAACTTATAAGGATAGTTTACAAGATCCTCGATTAATAGCAAGAGCAACCGACCCTTATAAATAAAAAGTAATGGCAGTATATAAACTTTTCCCATACAAAGACACTTCCCTATATTCAGAATATCCAACAATGAATACAGGGATTGATCCTATATCTCAAATATCTAACCTAAATTTTGCTGTAGATAGCAGCCCTTCTGTAGCTAGAACTTTAATCTCCTTCGATAGTGAAGAAATTAATAGTGTAATATCTACTAAAGTAACGGGTAATTGGGATGCTAACTTAAGATGCTATATAGCCACAGCTCAAGGAATTGTTGAAAGCTCTGTTTTAGAAGTATTCCCAGTTTATGATAGCTGGAATATGGGTACTGGTACTTATTTAGATGAACCCATTACAACTGATGGTGCATCTTGGAATTCACCTCAATTTGGTGGGGGCGATGCTTGGAATATTGGGGGTTCTTCTTTAGGTTATACAAGTTCTTATAACCCAACATATGCTCCACAAGGTGGGGGGTCTTGGTGGTTTAGCTCTTCAGATAATACTGTTTCCTATCCAGTGACACAATCTTTTGATCCTAGAAGTGATAAAGATTTAAATGTTAGTATTACTTCAATGGTAGCAGATTGGTATAGCGGTTCTAGAGCTAATAATGGTGTTATTATTAAATGGGAAAATGCTGCTGAATTCAATACAAATAAACAAGTACAACCTGTAATGCAATATTATAGTGTTGATACTAATACTATTTACCCTCCCGAATTAGATATTATGTGGGATGATTGTGTATGGAACACAGGCTCTTCAACAATCACTGAATTATACCAACCTAATGCTTTTATTGATTTAGCAGATAACCCAGGAGTATTTTATAGTCAAAGTATTAATCGCTTTAGAATTAATTGCCGACCTAAGTACCCAGCACAAGTTTGGTCAACATCTTCTTTATACACTAAACAATATTACTTACCATCAGGTTCTGCTTGGTATGCTGTAAAAGACTTGGATACTAATGAATATGTTATTAACTTCCATTCCAACTACACAAAAATTAGTGCAGATGCTACCTCAAGTTATTTTGATTTATATATGAATGGTTTAGAACCTGAAAGATATTATCAAATTCTCATACAGGTAGATTCAGAAGGTAGTACAACAGTATATGATGACAATTACTATTTTAAAGTAATTAACGGATGAGCGAAAATATAACTTTAGTTAAAACCAATTTTGGGAGGGATTCATATTCCCAAACCATTAACACTGAATTCACTCAGTTATTACCACCATCCCCAGTAACTGTGGATGAGAATATACCTACTGTGAATGATTTTTTTAACTATTACAATGCTTTATTTTTTCAAATCCCTAAAACAGGTGAAAATTCACATACTACTTTAATTGAATCTAGTACTGAGTATATTGGGTATGTTCCTCAATCCCAAGAACTTCAAGCATTACAACAGGAAATTACCTTTTTAAGAGAACAATTGTTAACTCAAAGACAACAGTTAGAATCTATCTCACAAAATACCCTAACCCAAGTAGGCAATTTAAACGATGGCAATTAATATAAATAATATAGATCCTAGAAGACTAACATTAGAAGACTATTCAGTATCTGATGTTAATCTTATTTCGGAATTTACTACTGCTGTAGAATTTAACCCATCATCTTCATACATTGAATACTTTGTTTATAATTTAGATGGGTCTTTATTATATCCTAAGGGTCAAGATTCTATAATTCCTTATACTGATTACCAATTAATAGATAATAATCTAGTATTAGATCCTGAAAAAGATTTAATTGATAGTGGATTTTTTCAAGGAAGTTATAACACATATTATAACTTTTTATCTAATAGAGGAGGTTCAAACCCTTCTACTAGATATTTTATTTCGGAAATAAGCTCTGATCGAACTGAAATTCGATTAACTTCAAATGTAATTCCGAATCCTACAATTACTTCTACTATTAATGATTTTATAGCTGAAAGAGCTACAGATCCTTATTATCCTGATTTTTTCTTAAATTTTGGAGAAAATAAACTAGTAATTGCTAATAATATAGCTTTAGATGGCAATACAGTTTTAATTAAATTATACGAAGCCTTACCTCTACAATTCCAACTAAAATCAACTTGTTATTTAGTAGAAGAAGTAGCAGAACCTATAGCTTACAACCTTCAGTTTATCCCTGAACCTACAATAATAGATAACTCTATTAGACTAAAAGGTCCTAACTTAAACTTAAATTTAAAAAACGAAACCAGTAATGCTTCTCAACCCCAAAGTTATCAAACTTTAACTGGGACTGATTTATCGGCTTCTTTACAACAAATTAATAGCTTTTATCAAGATAAAAGTATAGCTATTAACGTAGATTATACTAATTTTTCTAATTTTATTAATTTCTCCTCAGCTGAGAAAAGAGTAAGTAACTTTTTCTATAAATTAGAACAAATTGAAAATTGGACTTCTTTAGCCTCTTCAGGATCTAATATAGTCTCTCAAGCCTCTTCTTCAACCGCATTTTTTGAAGAAAAAATAAATGAAACTATTAATGAATTTGATACTTATGAGTATTATCTTTATTTTTCTAGTGGTTCTACTCCTTATCCAAAAACCAATTCAACTCTCCCCTATACTCAAGCTTCTACCACAAGTACAGAAGCTCAAAATTGGATTACTTCAAGTTTACTCTTAGCGACAGAATATGATGCTAATAACTTAAACTGGATATATAATAACATCCCAGAGTATATTAAAAATGAACCATTAAATCAATCATATATTGATTTTAACAATATGGTTGGTCACTTCTATGACGAAAATATATGGATTTACGTCAAAGATATCACCAACAAATGGGATAGCGATAACCGCATTGATTCAGGAATTTCACCCGATTTAATCGCGCAACAATTACGTGACCTAGGATTTACTATTTATGAAAATAATTTTAGTTCCTTTAACCTATTTACTTCTACCCTAGGGATTACACCATCAGGAAGCACTTTTCCATATGCTTATATGACAGGTTCTTTACCTACTCCTACTGGTTATGAGTATGTGAATAATTTTGTAACAGGTTCAAATGAGGTTTTACCTCAAGATGATGTTAACAAACGTTTATACAAACGTCTATATAATGCTTTACCTTATTTGTATAAGAAAAAAGGTACAATTGATGGTATTAGAGCATTAGCTACAATTTATGGCATCCCAGACACTTTACTTCAAATCAATGAATTTGGTAGTAAAGATAAAGATAATACTAATGATTATGACTTTTGGTTTAACCAATTTAATTACAAGTATGATACTGGAGATGGAAGTCAAATAACTACAGAATGGACCCTCAACCCAGAATGGATTTCAAGGGATGATGTTCCTCATACTGTTGAATTCAGATTTAAAACCCCAGGTTTAGGTTCTGCTATAGATTACCCTCAACAAGCTTTATGGGTAAAAGATGACACTGCAATTGTACTTGATTATACAGGCTCAGGCTTTACATCAGGTTCTTATAGCGGTTCTATCCCAGATCCATATAATGAATACGCTACATTAATTTTTACTACAGATAATTTTGTAAATACTGCTAGTGTTTATCTACCTTTCTTTGATGGTGGGTGGTGGTCTGTAGCCGTTTCTCAAGAAGATGATATTGAATCCTTTACATTAAGAGCAGCTAATAACATTTATAGTGGAGTAGATGGTTCTCAATTAGGATTTAATGCTTCCTCATCAGTAATAACTCCTGGTGGTGGAGATTGGCTTAATAGTATTGGTTTATCAAATTTCTCAAGTCCTATAAATTCATATGTTGATTTTAGTGGTTCATACCAAGAAATTAGATATTATACTATACCTTTAAATTCTCAATCATTCTTTGATTATACTATGAACCCCCAATCTATTGAGGGTAATGGTATTAATGGTGCCCCGGATCAATTAGCTTTTAGAGCATCTCTAGGAGGTGAATTATATACTGGTTCAGAATCAATTCATCCTAAAGTAACTGGATCTTGGACAACAATCCCATCATTTAATAGTGATAGTGACTTTACAATTACACGAGGTTTATTTACAGAAAATAATGAGTATGTTTATATGGACCAGCCTGCGGTTGGTATCAAAAATCGTGTTTCTGATAAAATTAGAAATTTCAACCTAAATTTACCTTCAGGAAACCAACAATTATCTAACATAAACTCAATCCAACAGGATAATAATACTGCTAACGGAGCTTATACTGACACAGTTAATTTAGTAGAAGTAGCACTTTCACCTACAAACCAAATTAATGATGATATCATTGATTCATTGGGTTATTTTAACATTGGTGAATATATTGGTGATCCTCGTTTAAATTTAACAAGCTCAAATACATATCCTGATCTAGTAGACTTAAGTAATGATTATTTCTTAAAATACACTGGCAATTATGACTGGAATGATTTTATTAGATTAATTAAATTCTTTGATAATTCATTATTCAAGCTAATCAAGGATTTTGTACCTGCTAAAATTTCAGCAGCAACGGGTATTACTATTAAACAACATTTATTAGAAAGAAATAAGTATACTGAACCACAGGTCTCACGTTCTTTCCACGAATTAACAGGTAGTATAGGCCAAATACCTTATTTATTAGATGGCCAAAGAGCATACTCAGCCTCAGATGATTACCAATCATTCCCAATTGTAATACCTTCAGGTTCACAAGGAGGTACCTTACCTAATTTTGTATTAGATACCAACTATACAGATTTTGATTATCCTGGGGCTATTAACGTAACTCAAAGCTGGGTAGGTTCAAATGTTACTCCATTTGGATATGAGTTGTATACCCAAGATGATGCTAGAGAATTTATTGATGGAGAATTTAGTGGTTCAACTTTAGTAGTTACTACACAAAGTTTGAATCCAAATAACCCATACAAATCAGCTAGCACAGTTACCTTATCCTATATTTCATCTGGATCCTCAAATACTGATCCTTTACCTGGAGAATTTTACTGGAATCCTGGGACTGTAGCTAATGGTAATCCACCAATATTACAAGGAAGTGGAGTTGATGAAATATATATTAATGAAACTGATAATAATGGTCTTTTAATAGAATCTGCTCTATCTAATTTAGGTCCTGGAGATACAATGACATTTACTATTAGAACTGAATTCACAGATCCATTTGGTCCTGCTAGTCCTCCTTTTAATCAAACTCTAACTCAAACTATTGGAGAAATTTCTACATTCTCTCCTCAAGTTTGGAGGATTAAATTCATTAATTTTCCTGCTATCTCTTCTCCAATTTATGATCTTGGATTAGGATTAAATGTAACTTCAAATACTGTATTTGATCCTTTTATTAATACCCCGGCATTTGATTACTCACCCTTTAATGCTGTTATTAATAATGCCTTAATCCCAAGACAAAGTGAAATTTTCTGGGATTTAGATTACCAATCAAATGCTATTCAAGCAGTTAACCAACAAGCAATTATAACTGCTTCTCAACAAAATGGTAATTTACCTAAAGCCTTTGTCCAAGATTATAACTATCAAGCAGCAGGTATTAGAAATCGTAATTATATTGGATGTGAAAATACAGTAGAAGCCTATAATACAGGCAGTGGATTTAACTCCCAAATATCAGCAGGAACTTATATAGGCTTTTACAGTAGAGTACAAGCTGTAGGTAACTTTGCTAATATTTGGATTACACATTTAATAACTCCTGATAATGTTGTAATAGCTAATACTCAAGATGAACAATGGGTTAATTTATTAGAGTCTAATTTCTGTAAAGATGCTAATGAAAACCCAATTGCTTATTCTTTACCTTTTTCAAGTTCTATAGATCCGCAAATCTTCCCTAACCTCCAAGTAATTACTGGCACAGCCGGGAACGTATATCTTAGAGCATCTGGTAGTTCTGCTTTTACTGGAGAGTATGGAAAAGGTGGAGGTATGATTTATCCTAATGGACTTACACTTACTTCTGCTAATACAAATCTCCAAAAAGGATTTACTACATTAAGAAACGCAGGAGTTATAACCGCAGGTACAGGAAATTAAAATAAAACTTGGCAAACTTTAAAATTAACATATATTTATAACAAAATACGTATTAAAAAATGGGATATTTAAATAATTCTGTAGTAACAGTTGATGCTATCTTAACAACAAAAGGCAGAGAGTTACTAGCTAAAAACGATGGTACTTTCCGTATCACACAATTTGCATTAGCAGATGACGAGATTGATTATACTTTATATAATCCAACACACCCCTCCGGCTCAGCTTACTATGGTCAGGCAATTGAAAATATGCCTTTATTAGAAGCATTTCCTGAGGAAACTCAGATTATGAAGTATTTACTTACTACACTTCCACGTGGTACAGCTAGAATGCCTATCCTTAACGTCCCAGCTTCGATTGTAATTAAACAAGGTGCTTCACAAGCTATTACTCCACAAACCCTAAACTATTCAGGTGGTAATCAAACCGAACAAGGAGGCTACACAGCCACAATTTCGGATGTTAGATTATTTACTACATTCCAAGGTGTAGGTGTAGAAACAGCAGCTACTACAGCATTGAATACTACTTCAACTACTACATTAGGTACTAACGTATCAGCAACAGTAGTTGGAACTACAATTAATATCACAGCCACTACGATTAATACGCTATTTGGTAATAACAACGCTTTATATGCTACATTAACTATTATTGGTAGAGATTCAGGAGCACGTGCTCAAATCCCAGTAACAGTAACTAAAGTATCAGCTCAATAAAATATAAATTATGTCATTCAATAGATTAGTAGCCGACGATTTTGTAGTATCAGCTGATAGCATCACTGCAGGTTTATGGACCGATAGTGAAACCCCAGAAATTACTACATTTTTTACCTCATCCACTCAAGCTAATGGATCCTCAGGTAATTATTATTTAAATGTATTTTCAAATGCTGCAACTTCTTCTTTAGAATTTGCTGTTACTTACGGTAACCAAGCCGGAAGTGGTAGTGTAGCATACAACACAGATGTAGATGGTAAATCACCTTCATCAACTGTATTTGGTCAATACCGTACTTTAGTATTAGGTGATGAAAATGCATCTTTCTCTTTTGGTGGTATTACATCATCAGATTTCTGGGCTATCTCAGTAGAGAGAAGTAGATATAAAGAATCTCTATTCCCAGGTTCTACAACTTTACTATTAAGTAATGGTGGAGATACAATCTCGTTAACTGATAATAGCCAAGTAGTAAACTCAGTAGTATTTAACGATGCAGGTAGAGTTTTCCAATTAGTTTCAGGATCAGCTGGTAATGTTAATACAAGTTTAAATAACCAAGGTTACAGTACCGATTCAGGTTCATACGGTTGGTTCTTACCAGATATTGCTACTTATATTTTAAACCCAAGAGCATTAAGTAATGATTTTGCTGATGGGGGTATTGGTTTAGATGCTACTTTAACTTCAGCAACAAGTTCTACAACTAATCCAAACCCAAATTTAATGTTTGTTGCTATTAAAGATGGTGCTTCATTTACAGCTAATTCACAAGAAACAATTACTTCGGATTATGTGTTCTGTAGACCTAGAAGCTCAGAATATAACTATTCAGAAAACCCATCATTTATTTCGGGTTCAACTGGTGAAGTATTGTATCCATTGTTTATTAATAGCCCAACTACTTATATCACAACAGTAGGTTTATATAATGACACTAACGAATTGTTAGCTGTAGCTAAATTATCAAAACCATTACAGAAAGATTTTACTAAAGAAGCATTAATACGCGTGAAGCTAGACTTCTAATGAATGAGCGCTTGGAAACAATTTTTATCACAAGACATTATAGTCGAACCGTTTGAGTTAAACAAAAGTTTTTCTTTTCCGGTCTCCCAATTTACTGATTCTAATGTCGATATTGATCGATTTTTAGGTATTAATGGGAACTTTGAATTTACCCAATCATTAACGGGTAATAACAATGACCAATATCAAGTTTTAATTTATAACTCCGCTAAGGAGTTATATTATTCTAACTTCCTTAGTTCTTCATACGGTTCACCTCTACAAACACAAAGTTTATTTCCTGGAGATACTACAGCAGGTGATGTATATGTAGGCAACCCAGACTCATCAGGTAGATATGAGAATTACTTACAAACTACAACAGATGGGGTAAGATATTTTCCTACAGGTTCTAGTAATAAAATAGTTACTTTATCTATTCCTTCTCGTTTATATGGAGATTATATCCAACCTGGTTCATTTGTTTATACTTGTGTTAGTGAATCTATCTCCCATACAATAACAGATGATAGCCAGGGTAACTTATATGTTAATGGAAGTTTTTGTGGTAACATTATTTATCCTCATGGTATAGCAGTATTCACATTTTTAATGGATAACAGACCACCAACTCCAGAAGGGTATGGTATTTCAGAATACGAAGAAGATATATACGGGGGTGGTATTACAGTGGGTCAATTATTATCTACTAATGCTACTTGTTCATTCTCAAGTTCATTTACTATATACGAAACACAGTATAAAGCAACAATCTCCCCTAGTGAATTTAATTTCACTCAAAACCCATCTGCCTTATCAGGTTCTAATGGGTATATTTATGACTATCTAACAAGTTCTTATTTTGATCCGTACGTAACTACTGTTGGTTTATACGACGAAGCCCAAAATTTATTAGCTGTAGGAAAATTATCTCAACCACTTCCTACCTCAAGAACAACAGATACTACTATATTTATAAACATAGATAGGACATAAAACCATGAAAGGACAAAACATATTAAAAGATATATTCGTTACAGGCAGTGATGAGATAGCACAAGGTCAAATCATTAATGCTTGGCATGTTTCTCAATCTGTAGTTTCTCTTACAGGTCAAGAAAATTACGATATCTCAGTTAGTGGTAGTTTTACTATTAGTGGTTCTCTTTATCAAGAAAATCCAACTAACGCCCCTTCTCCCTTAGGTTCAGTTCATAATATCGTTGTTAGAAGTGCTACTACAGGAGAATATATGTTATGGGATGATGCTGTATACTTTACCTCAGGTACCTCAGGTACATCAGGAAGTTCAGGTACTTCAGGCACTTCAGGTATTTCTGGTGTAGATGGCACTTCAGGCACTTCAGGTTCATCAGGTACATCTGGGATAGGCACAAATGGTACTTCAGGTTCATCAGGTTCATCAGGAGTTTCGGGCACATCAGGTAGCTCAGGTACTTCGGGTACTTCTGGTATTTCCGGAGTAGACGGCACTTCAGGTACATCTGGTATTTCCGGAGTAGACGGTACTTCAGGAACTTCAGGCACAAATGGAACTTCAGGTTCTTCAGGTTCATCTGGATTTGGCTCCTCAGGTAGTTCAGGTACTTCGGGTACATCTGGCATCTCAGGAGTAGACGGCACTTCAGGTACATCTGGCATTTCAGGAGTAGATGGTACTTCAGGTACTTCAGGTATAGATGGTACTTCAGGCACAAATGGTACTTCAGGCACTTCAGGCATTTCAGGCAGTTCGGGCACTTCCGGTACTTCAGGCATTTCAGGTATTAACGGCACTTCAGGTACTTCAGGCATCTCAGGTATAAACGGTACATCAGGTACAGATGGTTCATCAGGTACTTCGGGCTCATCTGGTACAAACGGTACATCTGGTACAAACGGTACTTCGGGCTCATCTGGTACTTCAGGTACATCTGGCATCTCAGGAGTAGATGGCACCTCGGGTACCTCCGGCATTTCTGGTATTAATGGTACTTCAGGTACAGATGGTTCATCTGGTACTTCTGGTTCATCGGGTATTTCCGGTTCTTCAGGTACTTCAGGTTCATCTGGTACTTCAGGTACTTCAGGAATTTC
>Ga0255769_10002054_pt1 | contig 22159 bp, 12 predicted proteins | sample 041ome_9_FD_179637 | JGI IMG/M metagenome (GOLD analysis project Ga0255769, IMG submission 179637) | Coastal salt marsh microbial communities from the Groves Creek Marsh, Skidaway Island, Georgia - 041413US metaG (version 2) | ecosystem: Environmental > Aquatic > Marine > Intertidal zone > Salt... | reverse complement strand
CGTACTGCGCCACGAACGCGTTCCCGAACAACCTCGCGCCGATACTTTCCGTAACGTCTCTCGGCAAACCATATCTCGCGCACGGATGTCGTTTCCACGTCTCGTCTCTTTTATCACCCAATAGCGCGGAAGAGGCAGAAGACGACGAGATGCCGTTAAAATCGGAATCGTTCGAATACTCTAAATAGTCGTCCACCTGGTGCAACTCGGAGACGAACAAGGAGGCAAAGCCACCGACGAAGGCGCCTAAAGTCACCCCGGCGATAAAGGTTGGTATTTTACCGCTACCGCCGCTCGATGAATAGGAAGACGAGGACGACGAGAAACTCGAAAACGCGTTGAATTTTGAAGACGAAGCGTTCACGCTTCCTCCTCGTCGTCCCGCCAGCGCTGCGTTGTTGTTGTTGTGGCTTCCATTTTTGTTGGGGAAAAAAGATCTTCGGTTGAAGGTGTTGCCGTTGTTGTTCGCGAAGATGTTCGCTCCTACGCCGCGGGAGAAGAAAGACCCAGACGATGAAGATGGCCCTCCGCCGAAGAGGGACATTTTGGAAACGATCGTTCGCGTTTTTCGAATCGTTTTGAAGCGTTTGATCTGCGTTTGTTTTCACTCTCGAGTATGACGACGACGTTTCGAAAATTTACACCCTTTGTAAGATATGTTCGATTTTGTGTGAAGTCATATGAAAAAACATTCGTATTAATATATAATTAAAAAGGACTACATCTCACTCACTCTGTGTGTGTGTGTTTCAAAACACGTTACCCCTGCGCGGCTCTGGCCGCTTCCTCCGCCGCTTGCGCTCTCCGCTTCTTCGCCTCCTCCTCTGCCGCTTTTTCGTCTTCGATTTTCTTGATCACCGCGTCTACGATATCTTCCTCCAACGTATCCACGCCGTCTACGCCTTTCCTCACGACGGCAATTTCTACGTGTTTAGATCCAGGTTCGCACACCTCCAAAAGCGCTTTCACACATAACTCGATGCACTCATCGCCACTTTTCTCCTCGTAGTTCTTTTCTAACCACTCTCGGACCGGTTTGCTCGATCGACCGATGGCGTTGGCTTTCCACGCCGTGTAAGTTCCGCTCGGGTCGGTGTGCCACAATTCCGCTTTACCTTCCGGAGAAAATCCGCAAATCAAGGTCGACAAACCAAACGGACGAACCCCACCGCTTTGAGTGTATTTTTGTTGCACCCCACCGACGTACCTCGCCATGTGTTCCACACTCGCCGAATCTTCCAAAGTTAACCTATGCGATTGCGCTTCCACACGCGCGCGGTTAATGAGCACCCTAGCGTCCGCCGTTAACCCGGCAAAAGCGACCGCGATGTGATCGTCGATCATCTGAATCTTACGCATCGTTCGAGGGTCCTGTAACTTCGCGACCATTTTCTTTTCAACGCCGATGACGACGACGTCCGAGCCTCGCACCGCAACCGCTAGAGTACCTTTACGAACCGCTTCCATCGCGTATTCAACTTGGAACAAGTGGCCGTCCGGGGAGAAGACCGTGATGGCGCTGTCGTACGCCATTTCTATGCAATATATATATATATAGCTAATGCGTTACTACGTGGTTACGAAATGTGCCTCTTTTCTTTCTCTCTCTCTCTCTCTGAAGCGTTTACTCTCTCTCTCTCTCTCTTTCGATCGCAAACTCTTCCCTTTAACGAGATCTCTCTCTCTCTTTCTTTTTCCCGAGCGTGGCCAAAACACGCGCGCTTCTTTCTTTTTCTTTCGCGTGTGTGTGTGTGTACGTCTCACGCACGCGCAATTGGACGTATTTCCTGAACTGCCTCGCGCAACTTCTCTCTCTCTCTCTCTCGAACAAACGCGCGAAACCAGAGAGCGGCGAGAAAAAAATTCCTTTTTTGTGAAGCGATGCCAGAAGAAGAAAGGGACGAGACTTTTTTTCAAAAGGAGTGCGCGAGTACCCAGAATAGAGTTGTACGCTTTTACGCTTTTATGCTACCTGGCGCCGGCATTACAGAATTGAAGCGATCAAAATATACAAAAATATACAAATACGATTCTGGTTCTGTATCTTCATCACGCGCGCCGCCGCACGCCTCCCATCCCGGGCGGCGCGATGTCCAAGTTTTTCGTGCCTCTGTTATTATTGTTGCTGATGTTCGTCGAAACGCGTCCTAAACTCGCATCGCCGACGACAACATCTAACGTTTCTAAAGCGAACCTATCCACTCGCCAAACGACAATGGATAAAACTTTCCCTGGGTCGGCTTCGCGGACGATTTTTCGGACTTGGTTTGCGTCGACGATGGCTTCGCCGTTACAATCTATGATGACGTCGCCAGCGCGTAGGCCCGCGATGTGCGCGGGGGAGGCATCGGAGACTTTGACAATGAGTGCGCCTTCACGAGGTGGATTTTTCGTGGCAGCATCGTTGACATTCGCGTTGTTGTCCCCTGATGACGACGACGGAGACGATGTGGATTTTCCCTCTAATAAGGTTGCCATTTCTATACCCAAGTATGGCCGTGCAATGATTTCGCCTCTCGAGAGCGCCTCCGCCACTCGACGGACGGTGTTGATTGGAATAGCGAATCCAATACCGTCCGCATCTTGCCTAATTGCTGCATTGATTGCAATGACCTCGGAAAACTCATTCACTAATGGCCCCCCACTATTACCTGGGTTTATCGCGGTATCCGTTTGAAAAAATTCCAAACTTCGTCGTTCTGGTATGCCAAGCTCAGTCGACGTTCTCGCTAAGTTTGATATGATTCCTAAAGCTACCGAGTTATCTAATCCGAACGGGTTTCCAACCGCTACTGCCCAATCGCCAACTTCTACCTCGTCTGAATCTCCTATATCGCATCTCGGCAACACGTGTGAGGCTCTTAAATTCAACTTTAAAAGGGCGATATCAGCGGTTTGATCGACGCCTTTCACATCAGCGATGTACGTTCTCCCATCCGTGAACGTAACTCTGACTTTCTGCGAGTTTCCAACCACGTGAGCGTTAGTCACCACGCGACCTAACGTCGAGTCTAAAACGAGTCCACAACCTCCGCCCGCATGCCACTCGTCGACGCTCTTGTTCTTGCTCGTCGACGACGGTCCTTCCTCTTCCTTCCGCTGTCTGTTCCCGTTATCGTTACTACTGCCACCCGCAATCGAAGAAGGCGAAGGCATCATTGCGTCCACTCGCACCACACAAGGACCCACCGATTCTGCAGCTTTTCGCACGAAACTGTTCCGCTTCGCTCTCGATTTTTTCCTCGCGGTTTTGTCGTTGTTCCTCTGTCCTCCTCTTCTGAAGGAAAAACTCTGTTGTTGTTCTTGCATCCTTTCCCGCGGTATCCCCGCGCTCTGCGCTGGCAATGGGACGCGAAACTGCAAAAGCACGAAAAGTGCGGCAAATGCGAATCTGCGCAATAGTAACGCCGCTCTGTTCTTCTTTTCGTCGTCGCTAGAGAAAGGTGCCGTATCTTTTTGCCAATTCGATTCCCAATTGAAGTCATTTTTTCCAATGCGCGCTCGCTCTTCGTTTCGCGCGTGCGCGTCCTCGTCCTCGTCCTCGCGACCAAGACGAAGATACGCACTTCTTTCTCTTCTCTCGTCGTTTTGAGAGCGAGCGACGCGAAATCGTCGTCGTTTTATCCTCCTCGGACGACACGAAGAAGAAGAAGGAGAAGGAGAAGGGAAAAACGGTTGACGAAGCATGTTATGTGAGGAAAAAATTAATATAAAATGTGTGTGATGATAAATATTTACATAGATTAATGTTTACGCGACGATGAAACGTCTCTTCATTGTTGATCCTTTTAATAGTCGCTGTCCCAAACCTCGGGCTTACCACTCGCTCTGTTCTTCTTGGAGGACTTCTTGGAGACTTGTTCTTCGACGACTTCACTCTCGGCTTCCTCCGTCGTCGAAGTTGCCGGCTGTTCCTCTTCGTCTTGATTCTCTGCTACCGGGTCGTCGGATTTTTCTTCTTCTCCTTCTTCGACTTGGACTTCAGCATCGGTCGTCGTCGTAACGTCTTCTTCGTTGGGCACGTCGTCCACTGGTTTGTCCTGCTCCGCAAGCTTCTTCGCTTCATCCTCTATTCTCTTTTCCTCCTCAGCCTTCTTTTCCTCCTTGGCTTTCTTTTCCTTCTCGGCTTTCTTTTCTTCCTTGAGCTTCTTTTCCTTCTCCATTTCCTCCACATCCTCTTTGTGGTTTACGAGTTGATGTTTGCGTTGTAACTCCTCGCGGATACGCTTTTTGAGCGCCAACGCTTCAACGGAATCTTTCAAAATATCCTCTTTCGCAGCCTTGGTCGTGTCTAATTTTTCAACTGCATTGCCGTCAACTTTGCCCCAGCCATTTTTGCAGCATCCGACGCCCGGAACTGGGATGCCTGGCGTGCACTTCGGATCCGGATTGCACGTTTGCTTGGGTGAAGAAGCGAGCGATTTGGCCAAAGCCGAGTCTTTTTGCGCGTCCGGGTTTTGTTGCGCTTGCGGCTGACGCTGGAAGCAGCACGGGATACCTGGAAGGGGAACGCCGGCAACGCAAGTTTCCTTCGGTTCCGGGTTGCAAATATCCGGCGCGTTACAGCACGGAATACCCGGGATCGGGACACCGGCAACACACCCTTCAGTTTGTGTGTTGCAAAATAATGGCTTTGATTCTCCTTCTGGAGCATCTTCCTTCTCTTCAACCACGACGGTGCCTTCATCGCCGATCAACTCCTCGGCAACTTCAGCTTTCGCATCCGCTTCTTGCTCTTCTTCAGAAGCCGGTTCTTCAGAAGCCGGTTCTTCAGAAGCGGGTTCTTCAGAAGCGGGTTCTTCAGAAGCGGGTTCTTCAGAAGGAATCGCTTCCTCCTCTGTAGTTGTTTTACCTTGGATGAAATCAGCGATAACTTGGTCTTCCGGCGCTTCCACGTTCGCGCTGGACAAGTCGATATCATCTTTACCGACGATGGATTCGTACGAAACTTTTGGTTTCTCAACGCCCGGGATGTCCAAAGACTTGGTCGCCATCATGACTTGTAAATCATCCTTGGTGACTTCCTTGTATTCGATTTTCTTGTATCGATTTTCCTTGTCGTCCCATCGGTATGTGCTCCTGTCCGAGCAGCATCCGTAGCCTGGCATTGGAGTTCCAGCTTGGCAGTTGGGGGATGGATCCGGGTTGCACGAATCTGGCGTGCAGCACCCGACACCTGGCCAGCGCTGACCGGGGACGCAGTTTTCGCTGTTGTCACAAAACATCGGCGGATCGTACTTGCCGTCCTTCATAAAGTTGTTACCTTTCGGTTGGTTGTTGTTGGCCATCCCGCCGGCGGCTCCTGATTTCCAGGTCACCTCTTCCGCGACTTCAACTTTAGACATGTCGAACATGTTCGCGGACTGGGTTTCCGTGTCCTTGTTCGCGTAGTGGTGATGCTTACCTAACGCCGCCATGAGTTCATCCACTGTCGGAGCGGCCATGCCAAGCTGCGCGGTCTTTTTCGAAGCGTGATGTTTCTTCTTCGTCTGCGCAGAGGACTCGTCATCCTGGAGTTCAAAGAGCATCTTTTGCTCCTTTGGGTTTTTTAACTTTTTCACGATAATCTTCTTCTTCGCCGCAGCCGGAACGATAGTGTCGTCATCATCTCCGCCGCCTTCAATATCACTACCGCTATCAGGGTCCTCTTTCGGCGGCGGGTTGGTCATTTTTAAAACTCTCGCATTGATATAAGTGTCCAACTCGGAGACCATGATGGATTTCGGAGTGCCGTCTTCCAAGATGACGTTGACCAAAGCGCTCGGGTCTGATCTATCGATTCGACTCGCTCCCCACGCCGGGCGCCAGTCTTCGGCGTCCTTACAGCACCCAATCCCTGGAATTGGTACGCCTGGCATGCAGGAATCCGCCGGGTTGCACGACATTCTGTCGCAGCACCCTTGGCCCGGGCACGGGATGCCGCCCACACATTGCAAAGCCGGGTTGCAAAAGAGATCCTTGAAGGACTCTGTGCACGTGGACTGATCGCCGACTAAATCGAAATTCGGGTCGACAATAGGAGTAGCAACGTCTTCAAAACCAGTCGAAGCCGACTCTTCGCCTGCTTCGATGACTTCCGGTTGCGGCGTTTCGTTGAGCACCACCGCCGGTTCGACAATCTCTTCAGCTTGTTGTTCCAACGATGCCTTCGCCGCGGCTTCTTGCGCCGCATCGATCGCCGCTTTAGCAGCCCTTTGTTGCGCGGAAATCATAGCCTCGTTTTCAGCTTGTTTCTTTGCAATAGCCGCTTGCGCCTCTTCTTGCTCTTTTTGCGTGGCTTCTTGTTCTTTACGTAAAGCCTCTTCTCTCGCCAACTTTTCTAGGTCGACGACCGTCTTCACCTTGACTCCGTAATCGCCCATCTTGGCTTCTTCGCGCATGAATTCGTGCTCAGATCCGAACGAGTGCCCCTCCCACATTTGTCTTTGACTGGTCAAAGAGGAGGAGAAGTAGTCTGTCTTCGACGCGTTGTCATTTTCGGAGTCCTCGGTTAGAGCGTACACTGTTGTTGACTCGCAAAAGTGTCTCGTCAAAGTCGTATACGCGAGAAATCCGGACGACCATAACTTGCCTTCAGCACCGGATAACGGCGAAAATAACTCCGTCGCTTCGTTGGAAATGACTTCGGGCGTGACCACCCACCCTTCGTTGGCGTCCAAAAATCGATACACATCCTCCGGATTGGCCGATCCGGGATCTTGGTACGGAATTTTCGTAGACGAATCCGACGTTTTCTTCTCGTCCAACGATCTCAAAACCAAAATTTTGTGTTTCACTGTCTTGTCAACCTTCGAGTGATCGCCTCTGTTCAACTCATCCATCGTGTGCGGGACGACGTTAGCAAACACGAAATCGGTCTTGGTCCCGAAATCTTCGCGATACTTGGCGTTCCTTTCGTCCGCGGAGTCCAAATAGTGCGTGTTGATTCTCGCGACGCAATCGTGCGAATCAATTTCCTTACCAAGCGATTGACCATTCATGTCTGGCGTTGGAAGAACTAACGCGCAAGATTTACATTCCATCGGTACGCCCAAGTTGGCTGATTTCGGCGGTCGTTTTTCCTCCTCGCCTTCCTCCTTTTTCGCCAACATTGGCTCATCGACAATTTCAGAAGAAGAAGAAGAAGAAGAAGAAGAAGATTGCATCGCCATCAAATCTCCCGTGGTGTACGTTCCGCTCATGCCATCTTCCATTTCCTCCATCTCTGACTCGCGTCTCTCCTGCGCGAATCGCTCTTGCATTTTCGCGAACCCAGCGTTCACGCGCGGCAACGACGATGAAGATGATGAGGAGGACGCGGCCCCACGGGTAAATGTAAATCCCCGCGCGACCGTCGCGGACCTCGGCGTCGTCGTCGTCGTCGTCGCGCCTCTCAACCCGCCCAACCGCGTTTCGGAGCTCTTGTCCGTGATAATATTCTGGTTACCAAAATGTCGCTGGCGGCTCGCGACGGCAAACGTCACCGCGCACGCGCTAAACGCCAGCGCGATTTTCTTCGCCGTCGACTTGGTTGCACGCGTCGTCGTCGCAGAAGAAGATCGCTGTTGTTGTTGCTGCGATTCCAAGTCCGTCGTCACAAACGACGACGACGTATCATCGTCCTCATCGTTCGAGACCGTCCCGTAGGATGTCTTCTTCGCCATCGTTGATCCTTTTTTTTTCTGTCCCTACGTATATCGCCGCGCGTAAAGTGAGATACGAGTGCGCGCGGTCTCTCGCGTGAAGAATGATGAGAAGTTGAAACCCTAAACTGCTTTTTCTCCCGCACACCCCGCGGCTTTTTTGTACCAACGTCGATACAAAAAAGAAACACGCGGCGTCACGGCGCGAGTGCGAGATAAGCAGAGAGCGAGAGAGAGAGAGAGAAAGAAGAGAGAGGGAACTCGTCGAGATCTTTCTTTTCTGGAGCACACGCGCACGCACGCGCACGCGCACGGAATGAATACGCACGTTTCGTCTTCCGCCGAATCATCATCATCGAAGATGAAGATGATGATGATGAACGAGAGAGAAAGATTGCTCGCTTCTTCTTCTTCCCGCGCGGATGGCGAAGACGATACTTTTTCGACGCGATTTGCGAGTAAACGATGGATAGCGTTCGCGGTTATTGGATCGTTATCTTTAGTCGCCGCGTTCGCGGGTTATTCATCCGTTACTTCTATTCACAACAACGGTGTGCTCGGAAGTGCGATGCACGCGTACGGCTCGAAAGAAGCCGGAGCGAGCGCGGCGGCGAGAGCGGCGACGAAGGCTTTACCCGTAAGAACCGCGCAGCTGGGATACGCGGACGTGGATTTAGACACTTCCGCGTTAGGTGCGAAGGAAAGGAACATGATCCAAGCTTCTTTGGCGATTGAAGAGGTGCAGCGAAAGATCAAGCGCTTGGAGAAGGCAAAGCGACAACGCGCTTTGAACATACAAGACGAGGACGACTACTTGGAAGACGAAGTCGTGCCCGTAGCGGCGGAAGGCGACAGCGACGCCGTGGAGACTACCACTGAAAGTGAAGTTGAAGAAGGAGAAAGTGAAGTTGAAGAAGGAGAAAGTGAAGTTGAAGAAGGAGAAAATGATGGAGAAAAAAGTGAAGACTTGAAAGAACAAGAAGACGCGGATGAACGCAACGCGGCAGTGAAAATGTTAACTGGAGAAGACCCAGTTGTCAGCGAAGACGAACCAAAAGAAGAAGAAAGCGGCGACGACGATAAAGAGGAAGAAGAAGAGGCGCTACCGCAAGTGATGGCTTCGTTTGTGGACCAAGAGTTGGAGGAAGAGTTGAAAGAGGAAGAGAAAAACAACGATGTGTCCGCCAATTCCGAGGAGAGCGCGAAGGAAGAAAAGGACTCCTTGGAGGAGATGGCATTGGCATTTCAAAAAGAGATGGAGCGCGCGGCGTTAGAGGAAGAGCTGACTGCGACACCGGTCGAAAAAGAAGTTGAAGAAGGTGATGAAGAAACAGAAGTAACGGCGGAAGATGAAACCACGGCACCGGAAACTGACGAAGCGATGGCTGAAAAAGAAGAAGAAAAAGAAGAGGAAAAAGGAGAAGAAACAGAAGCTTCAACTGAAGCGAGTGTTAGTGAAGAAGGGCATGACGAGCAAAAGCAAGAAGAAGCGACGGAAACGATGAGAGCAGGAGCGCAGCTATCTTCGTTACTTAAAGGCTCAACCAAGCGCGATTTATCGGACAGTGAGTTTTCCAAGCTTGAAAAGCTGCTTCAATACAACGCCGAGAAACGTGGCATTCAATTGAAAGCATCGTCATCCGCAGACACGACGCCAGCTCAACCTCCCAAAGCAGAATTATGCCCAACTTCTGCTATTTATGCCGGTAGGTGCGAGTGCTCTTCGTGTGCGTTAGTTTTACCGATGCCAGATATGGTTGGGATGTCACTCGGCAAAGAAATTGATTCGCACGAGTGCGTCGCTAGAATGAACGCGCAATACATCGAAGTCCAAAACTCGTCTTTAGCGAACAAATTAGCCAACCCAAGAGATTACGGTTCAAAAACCGATTTCGTGTTTTCCAACGTCGTCGAGCACACGTTGAATGATTTGATCAAAAACTTGAACACGACTAAGGGTAAAAAGCTGAACCAAAAAGTCAAGCACAAGTTTTTGCACGTGCCCTTCTGGCGACCAGCTCCGGCGGTTTTTGACTTCTTGGAAGCTCACAACGATTGGAAGACAATTCCACACGCAGTCACGAAAGAAACGACCGATTTGTTTGCACAGATGAAAGGCGCGGAAGGCAAACAGTGGAGTTCAGGATTTTTAGCGTACGTCATGTTGTCGAGACACTATTGCGCCAAGACGACGGTGTATTCTTATTGGAGAGCAGAGGAGGATCCGAAGAGTCAAGCGTACGTGACCAACTCAAAAGGCGGAGCGCGAAAGATGTGGAGCGGCCACTCGTTTGGAGGCGAACACGAATTCATTAAAAACGCGGCAGAAAACCATGATTATGGAACTAGAGTACGATATTTAGACGCGCTTAAAGAAGGCGCAAAAAGAGAGGAAGAGGTCGGAGGCATTGTTCCTTGAAAATATTGTTTTATCATTCATCACGAGTTGCTGTACAAATAAACCTACCACTACAAATTACTACGTTACATTACTATTGGTATCATGCAATGTTGTTCATAACGAGAACAACATCACTTTTTTAGCGCGAGCGCTTCCGGCCTGCTTTCTTTTTCACTTTCGCACCAACTTCTTCTCGAGACTTTTTCTGCTTCCCTCCTTCCCTCTTATCTTTTCGTCGGCGTTTCTTCTTCTGTCCAAACTCGGCGACGTCCACGTCTAACCGCATGGCCGCCCATTTCGCCTCGTCCCCGTCTTCCGTTTCGACAGCGTTGATTGCATTCTTTTTCCTTTTCTTTTTACTTGCGTTACGAAGATACGCAGGGAGATGACTCAAGTGCTTGTTCGCGTCGTCTCTTTTTGAAATAGAGCTATCATGCCGCAAGAGACTTAAATCGTCCGGATTTTCTTCAAAGTGCGATGCGAGACGCTCGGAATTTAAAAGTTCCACGCGAAGTTCGCGCAAACGCGCGTCTTTGACCGCGCTTTTACTAATCGAACGTAACGTATCTTCCGCTCTGTACCGTAAAGCTTCTGTAGCTTCTTTCGGAAGGCGCTCGAACGGTTTCAAAAAGTCGTCGATATCCTCTTCGTCTCGTTCATCTTCTTCATCTCCGTCGTCGTCATCATCCCCTTCCTTTGCTTCCGCGGCTTTCGCGGCCGCAGCCGCATCAGCGTATCCCTTCAATAACATGTTATACGATTCTTCGTCCGATGGACAGAAAAACGTAATCGCCACTCCAGTTGCGCCGGCTCTCCCCGTTCGCCCAACTCTGTGTTGATACGCCTCAAACGTCTTTGGAACTTCAAAATTAATCACCGTGTGCACCTTTTTGAAATCGACGCCGCGAGAAACGCCAAACTCGGAATCTTTCTTCGCCGCTTGGTTTCTTTTTTCCTTCTCCTTTTTTCTTTCTTTCTTCGATTTCCGGGTCGGTTGGTCTTCTTCTTTGTCATCTTCTTGGTTTGCGTTTTCTTTATCGCTCGCGTCGTTACCACTACTGCTATCGTCCTCCGCTGCGGCTACTAACACGTCATGCACGCCGCGATTGAACTCCTCTAATATGTGCGCCCTTGAGTTTGCCGGTAACTCAGAGTGTAGAGCAACGCATAATACGCCAAACTTGTGCAAAAACAATCTCGCCCTCACGGCTTCGTCGGCATCCTTCACGAAGATCAAAATCTTCTTCTTGCACAAACCCAAGCGTAACAGTGCCATCAAATACAACAACTTGTCGTTTTTCCCTTTTTTAATCTCCAAACCAAAATGCGTGATCAATGGCTTCTTCTTTTTCTTCAACTCCTTCTTCATCTCTCGTTCCTCTCGTTTTTTTTGTTCCATCTCTTCTACGTCGTCGCAATTCACCTCGGCTGGTTTCGATAACAGCAACGACTTCAAATTCCCAACCTCTTCGCTCGTCGAAGTCGCGCTCACCATCACCGTCTGCACTCCTTCTCGACACCTCTCGAATATGTACTTGATATCCTTCTCGTGACCAAACGATAACAACAAATCGCACTCGTCCAAAACCATCATCTCCAATCCGTCGCCATTCACGCTCTTTGGCGGGAAGAGTTTATCCTTGAGGCACTGCGCCACGCGCGCGGGCGTAGACACCAACACGTCCGGACAGTTCCTCGCCGCTTCTCGAACCGCCGCGGAATTACTCGAACCTTGCGGCAGCTCTCCGACGCGATATTTCTTGGAGACTTCGTCGTCTTTATCCTCGCCTTTCCCGCAGTATTTCAAAACCTCCTGACACTCTTTCCGCACCTGCGTCGCCAGCTCCTTGGTCGGTACCAAAACAATCACTCTCGGAGGCGCACACGCACCCGTCGAGTTGGTCGCGGAACCGCCGCCCTTCTTCTCCGCCCTTCTCTTCTTATCCGCCAAGAAAACCTTGTGCAAACTCGGCAACAAATACGCCAGCGTCTTCCCGCTCCCGGTGTGCGCTCGACAGGACACGTCCAACCCTTTCAGCGTCAGCGGTATCGACCGGATTTGCGCGTGCGTCGGCGTGCGCAAGTTTCGGGAAACGCAGGATTGCACCAAGCGCGCGTCTAAACCCAGAGACTCCCACGAAGACGACGGAGCGTCGTTCTTGTCCTCATCTTCATCATCACCACCACCACCGGTGGCTTTCTTCGCTTTCTCGTTGTCTCTCATCGACGTTTTTGTTGCCGACGACGCGTTTGTTCTATTTTGTATTCTCTGTCACGAGGAGCCGCCACTCTCCAAGTTCTTGGAACTGAAGAAGCAGCCACCAAAAAACACACATAAAAATTTTTCGATTTTTGCTTCTCGTTCTCCCCCTTTTATTTTTTGCACCGGTCCCCCACCCACAGAGAAGAATCGAGAATTGAACTCGACACGCACTTACGGCAAAACAACACAACAACGACAAAAGGAACAACGCGCAAAAGCTTCTTTTTTTTTCGTTCGCTCACTCCAAAAAAGGAAAGCCTACGCGCACGCGCACGTTGTGAAGAGTTTTTTATATTCGTGAGCGTGTTTTCGCGCGCGCGCGAGGAGTCGTATCGTCATCATGCCGGCGGCAAAGGGTACCAAGAAAAAAATTGAGAAGAAGGCGACAACGACAACGGGAAAGAAGAATGCGACGAGAGAAACGGCAGCTGGTGGGGCGGTTTCTGGGTCTGCGGCGGCTGCCGCGGCGCCGAAACAACAACAACAACAGAGAGTCTCTCGTTTAGGAAAAGCGGTTTTAGATGCGGCGACGATTAAGAAGAAAAGCAGCGCTTCAAAAACGACTCTGCTGGCGGGGAGTCAAAAGTCGATTCCTTCTTCGAATCGAATGGATTCTAGAGTGGACCCGAATCGCGTTATGAGAGGAGGAGAGAAAACGAATAATCGAAGCCGGGAAGGAACGTCGGAACGGTTGACGCCTCGAACGCAAAGTCAGAGTCAGCAGAGAATGCCGGCGCCGAGAAGACCAGGGGGGATTGACGCGTCTATGTTGTCCTCGCCGCATAGGGTGACGAGTCCGGAACACGCGGCCGGGGCGAGAATGCAGTCGCCGGTTGCGGCTGCGCAGAGAGAGAAGGAATTGCGAGCGCAGATCCAACAGAAGAAGGAGAGAGAGGAACGCGAGAAACGGGCTTTAGAGCAGCAACAACAACAACAAAGGGAGAAAGCTGAGCAAGAGAAGCAGAAGAAGTTGCAACGAGAAAGGGAGGTGCAGTTGCAAAGGCAACGCGAACAACGACAACAGCAGCAGTTGTTGTTACAGCAACAACAACAACAAAAGCAACAGCAGCAACAACGACAACGGCAGCAACAGCAACAGCAGCAGCAGCAACAACAACAACATCAACAACAACAACAGAAGTCTGAAAAACTCGTGCCACGACAACCTCTTCCTAACGCAAGAGCTCCACCGATTCCCATACTAGACAAACAAGTGCCACGACAACCGGTAGGAAGGAAGTCCGCTCGGGCACCTCCTCCTCAGCGATTGGTAGATAACATAGTAAACGAACCTCCCCAGCCAACTTCGATTCGAGACATAATGGTGAGGAAAGCGAGAGATGAACGCTCGGCAGAACTTCGCGCAAGGAGAGAGAAACGAAGACGCGATCAATTATTGACGCTTCCAGCGGGAGCGATGGGATTAGATGGATTTGTTGGTGGTGGTAATCAACCTCCGACAAGTGGCGGGACACCAACTTCGGTGCACTTCGCAGAAAAAGCAAACAAGGATAAAAACGAAGCCAACGAAACGCCAGCCTCGGAGAACGGACGACGGACGCGTCTGAGATCTTCATCGCTTGGAACAGTAGCTACGGAGAAACCGAATGCGTCCACTGATGCACCATCGGCAAAAACACCGAATGTGAAAATGACCGGCGCACCGACACTTTTAAAGTCCGCGCTAAAAAAGTCCTCACAAGTTGCAAACAACACCTTCGCCTTGGCCAACGCGCCCCCTGCAGTACCACAGCAACAACAGGCGCAAAACGTGCACACGCCGAGAGTAAAAATTGTCGATGGTCAAATCGTAGCCGATCAAGAGACGCTCACAGTGCAAGCCTCGCATGAAAATCGAATAACCGAGAGCGAGTTCACGAGAACAACAGGAGATAGAATGATGATTAACTCGCAGACGTACGGGAACCGGTCGAAACCGGCGAAGTGGACAAAGCAAGAGACGGAGTTGTTTTACAAAGCCATGGAGCAATTTGGCACTGATTTCACGCTCATACAAAGATTATTTCCTTCGCGAACGAGGAGACAAGTAAAAGCGAAATATTTGAAGGAACAGAACAGCAACGACGATCGCATCGAGTCGTGCATGAACAATACGGCCAGAGATAACGGGACGTATCAAAACTTGATCGACGTATTACAATCAGATACGAGTAATCGGGTTGAGGTAGTGGCGGGAAAAGGTATCGATATGATCACTCCAGGGGCAAACAATATCGCTGCTCAAGTGCTGAACGGCGATGCGCCCATGCAAGAGAACGTAGCGGCTACTGTTCCTCAAGGAAACACTGCCGCTGCCACTCCTGCTGGTAACTAATATTTTAGTAGAAATAACCTTTCGCGCAAACGAAAAATCACAAATTGTACAAAATGAAACAATGTACTTTCAGTATTATGGTAACATCGAGTCTCTCTCTCACACGCACACTTTCTAATGCTTTCGCGTTTTTTTACTACTATTCGTTGCTGTTGCGGCGTTGCTTGATATTGATGTTTCTAACTTCGTGGATTTATTTACTTCTTGTGTGCTTGAACTTCTGCTCTGATTTCCTTTATCGAAGACTCGATTTCAAGCTCAACGGATATAGTCTCTGCCATCGCCAATGAAAGAGGAGCGTTCTTAATCTTAGCCACCTGACCTTTAATCTTCTCCAAAACGGCCTCGAATTCTTCCAAGTAATTTATAATTTGTTCTTGATAAAAAGCTGCGTGTGCTTCTTCCATTGTTGTTGATGTTGTTGTTCCTTCAGTTAATCCATCTTCTTCGTCTCCATAGCGTTGCTTTTCGACGCTAAACTTTTGCAACTTTTCCGACGCCAATCTTTTCAGACGCTCCGCACTCTCATAGACCTGCTTCGGCGTCAACGCAACGGATTCTCTCCTAGGCTTCATTACCGTGACAGCCTCTAAAGGAGGCGGCATTGAACCGTCTCTTCTCTGCCTCGGTGCGGCCGGTGTATCAAACAAAATGTCTTCTTCTTCTTCTTCTTCTTCTTCTTCTTCTTCTTCTTCTTCTTCAGCCGCTTCTCTGTCTTCGAAGATTCCGCCTTCGCATTCTGGCGAGGAATCGAAGCGAGTATGTTGTGGCGCGGCTGCGCGTTGCTGTTGTTGTTGTTGTTGAGGCGGGGTATTCTGAACTCTTCCGGAAACTTTGAAAATGTCTTCTTCCTCTTCTTCTTTTCCTTCTTCTTCTACTTCTTTTTCGTCGTCGAGCTGGCACTCTCCATCGAGCGGTATTTCAATCATGACCGCTTTTGATTGCTTCTTCCGAACAAGCGGCGGAGATGACGGTGGCGGCTTAGTCGTCGTCTGCGCGTCGGTCTTACTACTCAAAGTATCCTTCACGAGTTTACCAACACCACCGCAGTTGAGGTTCTCGTTATTCTCACCACTACCATTCCCTAAGTTCCCCAAATCCTCTACCAAACTCTTCACAATCTCCTCGCACGACACAAATCGCTGAAATTCGTCCGAAAACATTGGACTGCGCTCTTTCAACTGTCTGGTTCCCCACGCGTCTAACGGCATGGACAGATTGGCTAACTTTTCGACGTTCAACTTTGAAAATTGCGAGTTTTCTTCTCTCTGTACTTCTTTTATCGCGTTTAAAAGAGATCGCCAACTGCCGTAATTTGTAGCGACGACTTCTTCGATGGTCGTCGTCTTGGAAACCGCGAGCGATTGGAACAGAAGGAACGGTGCTTCCGTCATTATTGCTGGCTATATTTGTTCTTTTATGAGGGGTTGTTTCCCCAAAAGCTGCCTTTTCACGTTTCAAAAGTTTTTATTTAGGGTGTCTGTTTGTCTTGCGTGTGGTTTGTTTTCTCTCTCGTTTGTTGTCCGTTAGATCCGTCAAAACGCCCGAGCGCTTCCCAATCATCATGGTGCAACAAGTCGTCGAAAACCCAGAGGACGATGACGACAAGAAGGACAAGAAGATCATCCCTCTGGATGCGGACGACATCGCGTTGCTCAAAACTTACGGCGTCGGTCCGTACGGTACTCTGATAAAAAATCTCGAAACTGACTTAGTGTCGTGCGTCTCGCGCGTTGAAAAGTTGTGCGGGATAAAAGAGTCCGACACCGGTCTCGCGCCGCCGTCAAGATGGGATTTAACCGCGGATAAACAAGCGACGCAAGAGGAACATCCGCTGCAAGTAGCGAGATGCACGAAGATAATCAATCCGGGGACGACGGACGCGCAGTACGTCATCAACGTGAAACAGATTGCGAAGTTTGTGGTTGGTCTAGGGCAACACGTCGCGCCAACGGACATCGAGGAAGGGATGCGCGTTGGCGTGGACAGGACGAAATATAGCATACAGATTCCGCTTCCACCGAAGATTGATCCGAGCGTAACGATGATGACGGTAGAGGAGAAACCAGACGTGACGTATGCGGATGTGGGCGGGAATAAAGATCAGATTGAAAAGTTGAGAGAAGTCGTGGAGTTGCCGTTGTTACATCCAGAGAAGTTCGTCACGTTAGGGATCGATCCTCCAAAAGGGATTTTGTGTTACGGGCCTCCTGGGACTGGGAAGACGTTGTTAGCGAGAGCGGTGGCGAATAGGACTGACGCGTGTTTTATACGCGTTATTGGTTCAGAGTTGGTGCAGAAATACGTCGGCGAAGGCGCGAGGTTGGTCAGAGAATTGTTTCAAATGGCCAGAAGTAAGAAAGCGTGTTTGATTTTCTTCGATGAGGTCGATGCAATTGGTGGGGCAAGGTTTGACGACGGTCAAGGTGGGGATAACGAGGTGCAGAGGACTATGTTGGAAATTGTAAATCAGTTGGACGGGTTCGATGCGAGAGGGAACATTAAGGTTTTAATGGCTACAAACAGACCGGATACCTTAGATCCCGCATTATTGAGACCGGGTAGATTGGATAGAAAAGTTGAGTTTGGATTACCGGATTTGGAAGGTAGGACGCAGATTTTTAAGATTCACACGCGGTCGATGGCGGTGGAAAGAGATATCCGGTTCGAGTTGTTGAGTCGATTGTGTCCGAACAGCACCGGCGCGGAAATCCACAGCGTGTGCACCGAAGCTGGCATGTTTGCCATTCGACAGAGAAGAAAGACAGTCAGCGAAAAAGATTTCTTAGACGCCGTGAACAAAGTCATCAAAGGCTTTAAGAAGTTTAGCAGTACGGCGAAATACATGCAGTACCAATAATAAATCTTTTTGTCAGGGAGGGAGGCGGATAAGGAAAGTTGCACAATTCTCTAGATGGGAAAGAAGAGGAGTTCTCCAATTCGTTTAGACTATATGAATAGTAGTTTTTGTAGCAATAAACAGACAGTATATACGTACAAATATACACGTACGTGTTTTTGAGAAATCGCTAACTAAATCTCACCATTCCTTTCTTCCTTTTGAAAAAAGGAAAATTTAGGGTTTTTAAGATCTCGCAAGTTTTGTGGGGGAAAAGCGTAGCGTATCTTGGAACGAAAGAATACGAAATTATCTTTTCTAATCTCTTCTTCATACAAACACACGCGCAGTTATTCGTCTCGAATCACACGCACACACACTCGGTTAAGTTCAAAGTAACGACACGATCCGTTTACAGTTCTAAAATCACTCGTTGAAAAAAGATGTCCTTCTCTACCACTTTTACTGGGTCTAAACTTGCCCAACAATCCGTCACCGTCCAAAGAAAGGTTGACACGCAAATCAACGCGAGACGCACGAAAGCGTCCGCGCCGTCCACGCAAAAGAAGGCCCAAATCGCCTCCTTCGGTTCGTTGGCGCCGCCGGATTTGTACCCGGAATTCGGTACGTACCCGGGTGGGGGTAACTCCTTGATCATCCCGTACACGGATGAGAAGAACGCGGAGAGAGAGTTGATCCACGGCCGATGGGCGCAATTGGGTGTCACTGGCGCCTGGGCCGCCGAGAACGGTACCGGCATCCCGTGGTTCACCGCGGGTACCTTGTGCACTCCAGATGACTGCACAGCCGTCGCGGACAAATTCCCGGGTGCCGTTGCGCCGTTGGCGCCGGAAGGCTCTGGCTACCCGAACTTCTGGGCGGTTTTGGCCATCGAAGTCTTCTTGGTCGGCAACGCCGAGGCGTACAGAACGGGCATCTTCGAAAACCCGTTCCCGGAATTGGAGTTGTCTGTCTCCCCGGGTGGCAGATTCGACCCGTTGGGTTTCGCCGAAGCTGGTGACTTAGAAGAGTTGAAGATCAAGGAGTTGAAGCACTGCAGATTGTCCATGTTCGCGTGGTTGGGCTGCATCTTCCAAGCCTTGGCGACGCAAGAAGGTCCGATTGCCAACTGGACTAACCACGTCGCCGACCCGGTGCACAACAATGTCTTGACTAACGCGGCCAAGGGTTTCAGTTTCTATTAAACGGTCTTTGAATTTTAATAAAGGCTATACATTTATATACAATTTTTAATTACCAAAACTTTCTACGTACGTCTAAATTTTTATATCACGTTGTGGTAGTGAATAATATTCACTCTCACTTCCTTTTCTCTTCTACAGCTCGTCGTTCTTCTTCCTAGCGCCTCCCACCTGTTTTTTACCCCTGCTCTTGTTGACGTTATTGTCGCTATTGTTGTTCTTCATGCGTAACTTTCTTCGTTTCTCAACCAAAGATGGGGCTAAAATTGAACCAAACATACGTGGCGCTCTTTTACGCTTCTCTTCGTAAACTTGTTCTAAACCGTCGAAATCTTGGAATAGCTTCGATAACGTTTCGTTCGCAGCTGCGTAGTTTCCTACTTTTTGCAACAACAAGCCATTTCTCCATCGAGGTTGCCAATCATTTGTGCCGTCAGTTATCTCAATTGCTCTCAAATACATTTGTCCGGCTTCGGGAAATTTCCCGTTTGATTCAAAGTAAATCCCCAGCATAAGAGCGGGCATCGCTGCACGTTGAAACTTGGTCAATTTCGCAGTGAGAGTGTCCACAATCTCTCTCGTGACGTCTCTTTCGTTGAACATATCGTGTGCAGCTAATATAAGTTCAACAGGATATGTTATCGGGTTTAACATGCGCACGCTTGCGAGAGCGAATAACTCATTTTTCCCATCAATCATAGATTGGAGCATAGAACCTTTGCGCAAGCGATACTTGAACAACGGTTCCCGAATATTTACTGGTTTTAAACCAACGTATTTTTCAGCCTCGAGCCAAAAAGCCCAATCCTCGTAGCCGAACAACGTCGTTCGCGGGTATCCACCAGGTGTGTTTTCCCATAAAGATTTCAGAATGACCGCCGAACAGTGAAAGGCGTTGAAGTAGCGCAGATCTTGCGGATCGTACTGTGGCAAATTCCAACTATACTCCCAGTCTCCAAAGCCTACGAGATCGGCCACGGCTAAGTTGTAATCAGTGTTCGGGTCTTCAAGCAAATCAATGGCTTTCTCAATGAACGTTTCGTCGATTAAATCGTCCGCATCGAGCGGTAAAACGTACTTACCGATGGCGCGATCGAAACCAAAATTGCGCGCATCTCCCAGTCCGCCGTTTTCCTTCTGGTGGACTTGGATTTGGAACAACCGTCCGCCTTTTTGGTTGAACCGATCGACGAGTTGCCTCGCGACTTCGAATGATCCGTCTTTACTTCCATCGTCGATCAATAAAACTTCGATATTTTTATATGTTTGGGAATATACGCTCGATAAGGTTTCCTCCAAAGTCTCCTTTGCGCCGTTGTAAAACGGAACAACCACGGAGACGAATGGTAAAGCGCCAATTGCTGTGTCTTCGATGTAATCCGAAACGATTTCTCTTCTCTCTCGATCTGTTTTTTCGACAAATTCGGCGTACTCTCGCTTGGGACGCACTTGGTGCACTTCTTTGCGCTTTTCCGTGCACGACCCGGCACCGACGCGAGAAGCCTTTAAGCTATCGAAAACGTGGCACAACTCTGATTGTTCGGTGATGTCGACTAAAACAGTTCTCGTGGACCAAGGTATATCTTCATCGTCGGCGTTTGTTCCTTCTTCTATGACTTTAGTTTTAAACACGATCGTCGCGCATTCCATGTCCAAATCTTCGGTTTCCCACTCTAACTCTAACGGTAACGATTCGACAAAGACGCTTCGAGCGAGAACGTTTGAATTTTTTGTATCTTTCGGATCTAAAGACGGATCAATCCTATAGGATGTATTGATCACGATGTTCTCGCCATCTTCGTATTTATTATCTTTGTCGTAACGCAAAGACAGTTGGATGAGATTTCTCGGATAAACAGAGGTAACGCGAAAAACGAGAGTGGCGTTTTTACCGCCTTCTTCGTAATCAACGTTGAGATCAATTTTTTCTCTCTGTACATCTTTTCTGCCATCATCGCCCTCATCGATGTGTTGCGAAGACTTAATCTTTGATACGCACGGTATTCGACTCGGCGGCGCGTCGTTTACGTACCTCTTTGGCATGCGATTTTCACGTCCTAAGTAAGCCAAATTTACTCGCCCGCTCGAGTCGTGCAGAAATACTTCTTTGTTACCTTCTCCGTGCATCGTTGACGTTTCTTTGTCAAATGTCCAAAACGCGACGCAATCTTTCATCATCCAAAGTAAAGTTGGATCATCTCGATTGTTCGATGCAGCATCGGAAGAAGAGGGCATTCCTACCACCATTAATTGCCGCACCTCCGCTGGAGTCAGCGCTCGATTCCATACGCTCACGTCGTCTAATCTCCCGTCGAACGGATCCCACTCTGCGCCTCCAATCGTCACGTGTCCATCGAAATCCAGACCGCTCTCTTCTAACGGTACCTGTGGCCCTGCTGCTCCGTCTACAAACACCGTAATCGCTCTCCCGTCGTACGTTCCGCAGACGAAATGCCATCTGTTTAAAAATATAACCTTTCCGGCGCTGAAATCTTTATTATCCTTGCCGATACCAAACCTCGCGACGCCTTGCGCATCCGTATACAAGTTCCAACCCCAGTTAATCCATTCGTGACTGACGATTCGATTAAAACTTTTATGCGTATTCAAAAATACCCAAGCGCACGCAGATATCGTTTGAGAAGGTAAACCGCGCACATTTCTGGCGATGATGTAATCGTCCACGCCGTCGAACGCGTAGTACGCGCCGGATGGGCCGATACTTTCTCGGCGCAGACTTTCTAACGCGACCGACGAAAAGGTCGAGTGTCTTTCGCCATCGCTTTTTGTGTTTCTATTCACGGATGACGTTGCTTTCTTCTTCCTAGGCGTCGTTGCCGTCGTCACAGGAACTGCTCGAGCCTCATTTGAGAGTACGACGACGATGAATACGACGACATAAGACAGTAACGTCCAAAGCCGCACGCCTCCCGCGCGTGAATTCTTCTTTTCCACGTGAGCGAAGCGTTTCATCCTCGTCATGCCAGAACAAAAATTATATTCCAGAACAAAAAATATATTCTACTTACTCTCAATACTTCGGCGGCGGCATCATCATCTGCGGCGGTTGTTGCGGCGGTTGTTGCTGTTGCCCCATCATCATCGGTGGCGGCATCATCATCCCCGGCATTTGTTGTCCACCACCCATCATCCCCGGCATCGCCATCGGCGGTGGCAGGTTTTGCGCGTTTTGTTGAAAGTTGGTAAACTGTAAGTAGTAATTTCTCACGTTCGCTTTGTGTTTAAATCCCGAAATGTGTTGTCTTCGAACGGTCGCGGAGTCGTGCGTGAGGTACGCGTCGCAGTATTCGCAGTAATACCGCGTCATTCTCTTCTTCGTAGATCTCTCGCTTTTTGACTTCTTCTTCTTCTTCTTCTTCTTCTTCTTCTTCTTCTTCTTCTTCTTCTTCTTCTTCTTCTTCTTCCCCTCGTGCGGTTTTTGAGAGGTACGTAAAGCGACTTTTGACAGCGACTTTTTTTTTATCTCTTGTTCTCTT
>Ga0255769_10002042_pt1 | contig 22231 bp, 21 predicted proteins | sample 041ome_9_FD_179637 | JGI IMG/M metagenome (GOLD analysis project Ga0255769, IMG submission 179637) | Coastal salt marsh microbial communities from the Groves Creek Marsh, Skidaway Island, Georgia - 041413US metaG (version 2) | ecosystem: Environmental > Aquatic > Marine > Intertidal zone > Salt... | reverse complement strand
TGGATCACTGATCTCTCTGAGTTTGGACGTTGTGAGCCGATTCATTTTGCAGTCATCCGTCAGGGTGAGAATACTTATCAAATTGACGGTGGTGCCGCGTCTGGGATCGCTGTTGGTGATCAACTGTTATTAATCGACCGGAATACGATTCCACAACGGACCTTTGAACCGGGCACCTTGGCTCAATTATCATTGATCAAGGTGACTCAAACTTTTGAAAATAGCGCGACCATCGAACATGTGGCTGGGGCTTCCCTAGAACAGATCGGTGGTAAAGTAGCGTTACCGTTTTAACAGGGACCAACTATGTGGCGATTTGCGAGAATTTTATTGATCGGCGTCTCTTTACCGACCGTCGCTGCAGACATGTCGGTGGATCAGGCGGTTTCGCGGCTATTAAAAGATATCGAAACAGAAGTTGAGGTACTAAGGGTGCCCATTCCTGCTGCTACAGTGGCAGCAGAGAAAGGTACCGGGCCTGATGCTGACATCTCTGACGCCAAAATCGTGACGAATGGAACTCACCGGGTTCGTCGGGGCGAAACCCTTGATATGGTGATCCGTAAAGTGGCTCCGAATTCTGCGATTCAACCACGCATTCTTCAGCAGGCGTTTGTGCGTGCCAATCCGCATGCGTTTCGTCGCGGAAATCCGAATTGGCTTTATGCAGGCGCTGTCTTGCAGGTTCCTGATATCGAGCATTTACGGCAGGTCATTTTTAAAACATCACCCAACCGGTTGAAAAAGAATATCAGTGACGAAAAGGCCGGCTGGGTTCGGTTTCCCTAAATGTTGCTTCCGGTCTCGAATCCACTGGGGTCGGAGCAGGGATCACAGAGTGTAGAGCGCATTATTCAGGCGACCTATGGTCGTCCAGTGACAATCGCTTCAGATGGTCTGAGTTACCAACTGCATTACGACGTCGCAAAGCAGACCGCGGTTTTAAAGGTCAGTGGCGGTGAATCGAATCAGCAAGTTCAAGTGTCTGCGAATCGCGATTTGGTTTCGTTACTCATTAAGTATGGGGATCTATCGTTAACACCTGTGCAGTCTGGCACTCGTCATGCACCCGTGCTTAAAGGATTAGTGCCGACCCCAACCCCCACACAGATCCTATTGATCTATGAGGCATCCAAAGCGTCGGTTATCCGTGAGCCTCAGGCTGATAGCCAAATGCCGCGAGCGATGCATCCACATCCAATGTTAGCTGCGATCCATCCGATTGACCCGCGGGGAGTGACTCGAATTCTGACTCAACAACCCTCTGGTGCCCTAGGTTTTCCGCTCCCAGGGGCGAACCCGCAACCTTCGCCACTTGAAAATTCGGTTCAGCTGGTTCGTTCAGTGATAGCATCAGTGTCAGCGGTGCAGGGGAATAAAAAAATGCTTATTCCAGATATCAATCCGGCGATGCCACGGCCAATGGCGCCTGATGCGTTACCCAATAGTGTGCCGATCACTCAGCCGATTGCAGCAGAACTTGGTCTTAAGTCGGGTCAGGTTATTCAAGCGTTGGTTTCCAGTGCTGGTGATAAAATGGCACTGCAACTGAATAACCGAGAAATTCCATTGCCGTCAGGGATGCGGTTACCCGAAGGTCAGGTGACACTCCGTGTCGCGCAGAGCCAACAGGGACTAGTGTTGCTATTTAACCAGACGCCATCCGCGCCTGCGAGTCAGGCAGCTGCTGTCGGTGGTCTCTCTGCGACCCTTGCTGAAATACTCGCCAGGCCATCTTCCAAATCTCAGATTTCAAGTGTGTTCTCTCCGCGGATGTTGGAAACCTTATTGTCCGGACAAGGTTTGGATCGCGAAGCGGTGCGACTTCAGAATCAGCGATTAGATTCGAACAATTTAAATGCTCAAGCTATCGTACGAGGTGTTCAGTTTGGTGGTTTAAATACGGAACGCGCGTTACTTGAAGGGATATCGCTGTCGGCTCAGACGTTAAAGCCTTGGTTAAGACAGATCCTTCGGCTATTACCAGCGCAGTCAGAGTTGACTGCTCGAATTGGAGAGTTGATTGGGGATTTGGAGCGTTTTCAACTGGATTCTGTACCGAGTTCAACGAGTCGTGAGTATTCGGGATTTGCGTCACTGTTATTGTTTCGTGATCAGCCGCCGGTTGAGTTAATTTTCGAGCGTTTTCAGTCGGTCGATGACACAAGGCACTCCTCATGGGTAATTAATTTACATACCTCCCTTGAGCATCTGGGCGAGATCTGGCTGAAGTCCACATTCTCGCAATCGAATGTAGAGTTAGTCATGTGGGCTGTGGAGAAGAAAACCGCTGAACTGGCTAAAGAGGGCAGTCTTGATTTACAAGAGGCTTTTTCAGAGCTTGGATTGACGATGCAGTCGTTTCAGATATTGAATTCAGAGCGTACGAATTTTCCGGAACGATCCATCCCAACACATTCCAACTTGGATTTAGAGGCATGAGATTGAAATCGAAAAAAGCCGTTGCCTTGGAATATGGTCAGCAAGAGTCACCCAGTGTGATCGCTAAGGGTGATGATGAGCTTGCCCTTGAGATCATCGCTGAGGCCAAAAAACATGGCATTTTTATCGCGGAAGATCCGCAGTTGGTCGCTGCCTTATCGCAGGTAGGTTTGTCAGAAGAGATTCCTGAAGAGTTGTATCAGGCCGTGGCCGTCATGCTTGCTTGGGCCTATTGGTTGCAAGGATTGTCGCCTTCCGAAAACTAAATGCGACTTAAGCTTGGCGATCTCGAGCTGGATGGTATTGCGGTTGGATGGAGATCAACGGTCTTGCATGTGGAGGCAGTTGTTGAGTTTGGAGTAACAAATCAACGAAAGTCTCAATCCAAGACGGAAACCAGCGGCAAATTATGAGTCCTGAACAGCCAAAAACCAAAAGGAATAACAGAGCGACTCTCATCCGCGTTGAGAGTGGTTGCTGTTGATCCAGGGTTATTAGCCCAGATGAAATCCAAGTTTCAGTTCCAATCACTGTTGCGTCAATTCTAGACCAAACACCGAACTCACAGACGATGGTGATTGAGTCGTTTCGATTTTTTTGACTTAAGACCGTAGAAAAAACAGTGGGTAGATCTCTAATATTAACTCTATCTGCGTTGACACGTGCGAAGCGATGAACTGTACTGCCATTATCGCAAAACACCGCCGGTCTTGGCTGCCATTGATCTAAAGTTGTTCTAGATATTTGCGCCACGGCTACTAGAAGACTGACAAAAAATATCCAAATTGCCCATTTAATTTCAGGGGGCTTGATTGAATCGTTGTTGATCAAAATCGACTTCCAGTGATTGAGACGTTTACCTTTCTGTTTTCTACAAACTACCGTTTATTTGGCTTGAGGCCCGATGGTAATTTTCCGAATTTATCATATAAATCAAGTGAGGATTCAAGCTCACCTGAACGTAGTACTGACAGCGCTGATTTGATCGACGAGAGGCGTTTTGTGACGAGTAGATGATTGCGGCCGTGTAGGTTCTTGCATTCTAACATGCAAGATTGGATGAAATTCCAAGTATCTAGTAGCTTGCCCGGAAGTTCCGATCCGTGACTGTCAGAACCTAGGAATTCGCTAACTTCAATATTAAACTTCTCGAGACCCGATAACAATGAAACTTTTGTTTCTTGCAACCTTAGCAACTGCTCAACATTGTCTTGTTTAAGACATTCGAACTCTTCTTGCAAAAGCTTTTGGAGGGCTTTTGCATTACCACATGCTATTTGAAGAGAATCTTCCAGCTTTGAGTCTGGCATCTGGTCAGATTAGTTTTTCAAGATCTACGAATTCCTTCGCCAAACGCTTTAAGTCAACGGGGTACTCCCCGTTTGCGATTGCCGATTTCAGCCTTTCTACTTTAGCGGCGTCAAACTCACTAGATGTGGATAAGGCTTTTTCAACGTCCTTCCTCAGCTCAACAACGTCGGTAGTTTCCGAAGATCGCTTGGGCGAGTCAATTTCACGCATACGACTTTCATCCGCGCTAACTTTTTCAGCGTGTTTGACATTCGGATTTTGACGACCCACTAATCCTGGTATCTCTGTCATTAGGTTTGCCTCCACCACTTTTACGTTGGGGTAATCGGACGATCTCCAAATAACTTTAACGTTTTTTTCTAATTACGACGCCTTTTCCTATTACTTCTGTAGTGAATTGTTTTCCAGAATTAGGATTTAGAACCTCGACCTCTTGGCCTAGAGTACCATTTTCAAGGGCAATTGCCGATGTTTTCAATGTCAACGCGCCGTTCTCGAATATTACCGTAACGGTCTCATTGGTTTTTACTAGTTTGGGTAGTCGCAGAGATGAACGTCTTAAAGGTTTACCTGCTTGAATCCGCGTTAGCGTTTCAAATCCAACTGCTTCATCAAACGTAGTTACTATGTTGGGTTGGAGGTTGGTGACGGATAAGCGAGAAGTTGTTATCAGTTGCTCAGTTAACAGAATTCCAGCAGCGAGATTCTGAGTTGCTGTTGGGATTGAGATTGATACATCAAGATCGGTTGATCTCACCGGATCCCCGGGTTTTAGCTCTATCTTTGCTCGTACTTCTACACTTGGGAAATCTATATAATTTCCCATTGGGTGAGGCGGTAACGGATTTGTCAACGGTTCAAGGCCTTGATGAATTATATCCGTAACCAGAAGTTCTTCGTTTGGATCAATCTTTTTTTTGACCGTCCAAAATTCATTCTTCTGCAATGGGTTTAGTTCGGGAGAAGGAATATTTTCGGATTGCCTGTAAGCGACAGCGAGATAAATATCGAACGATGGACTTGAGCATGACACTTGAACAGTATTTAGGTTTTTTTTGAATGGAAAATTGACAATCAACTCAGATTCACAATCAGTGACAGCCAACCGCCTATCAATAGCATCTAGGTGGATTCTTTCGATATCGATCTCGGCTTTCGTCGCAATTTGATTTTTGATCGCCTGTAAGAGCATTTCCTGACTATTCGCTTGCGTTGCAGCCACGGCTGCGAACATACACAACATTAATGATTCGAGTTTCATCATAGGGGAAGGTTATATCAAGGAACCTTCAATACAACCCCTGGTTGCCGCTTTGACGGCATAAACCTGCCGTCTAGAACGCTCAGCATCCAGATAGCTAATCATTTTTTGTGGCACGCTCTTTGCTTCGCTCTCATGCAAGTCTAGATATCGACAGACAGAGGGAAAGCTTTAGGGGTTTGTATGAATTTATTCACTGATGCATTGGGAATCCATGAAAAAGCATTACCAGTGCGAAACATGCGAATGCAGATACTGGCGACAAATATTGCAAACGCGGATACGCCAAACTTCAAAGCTCAAGATCTTGATTTTAAGAAAGTGCTTTCTGAGTCTAACCATAGCCCAATGGCTGCCACCAATTACAGACATTTCGACACGGGTGAAACCGTTTCAACTAATGCACTTGTTTATCGCGTTCCCTATAGCAGTTCAGTTGACGGAAATACGGTCGAACTGCAGGTTGAGCAGGCCGCGTACGGTGAAGCTGCCGGGGACTATCAAGCGACACTGACTTTTTTAGAAAGTCGAATTGGTGGGATTCGTAAGGCGCTGAAGGGAGAGTAGATATGAGTCTTAAAAATATCTTTGGAATCGCGGGAACTGCTCTTAACGCTCAGACCATTCGGATGAATACTACGGCATCCAATCTTGCGAATGCGAGTACGGTATCGCCAACAGAAGAAGAGGCCTTTAGAGCAAAGAGGCCTGTCTTCAAGGCCCTCGTCGATCAGGCAGATTTGAATCGTGGGTTTGACTCGTTAGGAGGTGTCAAAGTCAAAGAGGTTGTGGACGACATGAGCCCCCTTCGAAAGGTCTACGATCCGCAGAATCCTGAGTCCAATGATGAGGGATATATCTTTCTCTCTAATGTCAACGAAGTAACCGAGATGGTCGAGATGATCGCGGCATCTAGGTCGTTTCAAAATAACGTAGAGGTTGTTTCTACAGCAAAACAACTTTTGTTTAGAACTCTCGATATTACAAAGGTTTAACGATGCAAGCCGATTCAATTTTTAGCAATCTAGGGATTACGACCAAGTCAGAATACGATGAAAGTAAGCTCATCGTTGAGAAGGGGGATGATGATTTAGATCGCAACGCATTTCTAACCCTCCTAACCACACAGTTACAAAATCAAAATCCGCTAGACCCAATGGAGAATGAGGCATTTGTGGCGCAACTTGCTCAATTTTCACAACTTGAAGCAACTACGCAAATGTCGACCTCGTTAACTGAGATGAATAATGCACAAAAGGCTGATCGCATAATGCAAGGCGCCTCTTTGATTGGAAAGAGTGTGTTAGCCGACACCGGGCTCATCTCATTTGATGGTGAGTCAGCATCACAGATGGAGTTGTCCCTAGAAGCAGGAGTTGACCAATTGAACTTCAGTATTTTTGATCAATCAGGACAACAGATCAGAAATTTTGTGATTGGACCCCAAACTTCTGGAGTCAAAAAGTTCTCTTGGGACGGCCTTATGAATAACGGTGAACCTGCACCTGCGGGATCCTATCGAATTCAAGCGGAAGTAATTCGAGGACAAGATCAATCGGTAGTCATACCAAGCACTTATGCACCCGTACGTTCAGTTGGTTGGGATGCGGCTACTTCTGAATTGAACATCAAGTTCGATGAAAATATTTCAATTCCGCTTAGCGGCTTATCAAGAATTAGTGAATAAAAGGAGCTAATCATGTCTTTTTATACTTCCCTCACCGGGTTAAACGCTGCGACGACTCAGTTGGGCGTCACATCGAACAACATTGCCAACGTTGCAACGACTGGATTCAAGCGCTCACGGGCTGATTTCGGGGATATTTTCGCAACATCCCCTTTGCAGAAAGCTACCTCGGTAGTCGGAAAAGGAACTGCCTTAAAGCAGGTTAGTCAGGAGTTTTCACAGGGTAATATTGAGCTCTCAGGTAACACATTGGACCTCGCCGTTACCGGTGAAGGGTTTTTTCCAATGAAATCAGGGGACGGTCAGAACCTGTATACCCGCAATGGATCGTTTTTATTAGACGATAAAAATCGAGTTGCAAACTCTGCGGGCCAATTATTGATGGTTGCCAAGGTTGACTCGCTGGGAAAAGCTGACTTTGATTCAGATTTGCAGGCATTGCAGATTCAGACTTCAACAGTTGGTGAAGCCGTTGCTACTAGTGCTATCGACCTGTCGATTAATTTTCCAGCTGATGCACCCGTCGCAACGATAACAAACGACGACGGAGACGAGGTTCCGAAGGAATTCAACCCTGCTGATCCGACCAGTTATGCCAAATCATCGGCGGTTACCGTTTTTGATGATAACGGTAACGATTATCTGGCCACGATCTATTACGCGAGAACCCAGGTTGCCTCGGCAGATGCTCCATCGAATAAGTGGCAGACCCATGTTTTTTTGGGCGAACAGCAGATAGAGCCGGCCTTAAGCCAGGCTACATCGCCGTTGGGAGAGCCTTTGTATGTCAATAAATACGGACAGATTGAGGAAGAGTCGAATATTCCTGTCCAGCTCCGTTCAACCAATGCCACTTACCAAAAGTTCAACCTAGATGATTTAACAAATTCGCAAGAATCGACTGCAGCATCCGTACCTGAACAGCCTGCAACTTTGCAGTTGCCGTATCAAACGAGTCTTGGTCCGGTGACTTTGAGTGCTGAAACTGCTGGCTTAACTTTGGCGGCTGATTGGTCATCTTACTCTGAAGACTCACCAACTGCCTATACGACACATACGTTAACCCTTGATGATTTGAGTCCCACAGAGAGAAAAGAACAGTACTCGCATGTCGCTGCAGCAAACGGCGATCAAACATATTTGGAAATGAAGCAGGCTGAGTTTGACCTTCTTGATGATGAAAGCAAACTTCAATATTTATTAGACCGACAATTTTTGAATGATCTTGAGGAAGCATTCACGGTGGTAATTGATGTTCCTGCAGAAGTGGATTCCAATAACATCACTGAATACGAGTTGCAGGCCGATCTTTCAAATTTGCTTAACGGCGTAACCTCATTTCCTTATACGGGCAAAAATCTTGCCGAGGAAATGACACGAGAACTCAACAGGCAATTTGGTGCTGAGTCTTACTTTGACTTGGCCGACGAAAACTCAGACTTCGGTGTTTTTACACTTACTTCAGAAGCTGTATCAGGTGCCGGATCTGCGCTTGAAATAGACGTAGATGTGGCTTCTGCACTTACGGCTGCTGAACAAGCGAGTTTGACACAAGAACGATTTGCATCTGAAATTCAAAAGCAGTTAAACACCGCTGCATACGCAGCAGCTGTGGCTGCAGCGGAAGCAGCTGGAAGTGATTCGATAACGGATTATTATTTTCCTTATACCGTTGAATATTCGCGCGGGGGGAAAGGCTTTCAAATCTCAAGAAGCGATAATTCAGCGTTGACCATGGAAGCGACGGTTGCAGCAGATGGGACGGCGACGACAAATGAACTATTTGGACTCACAAATACTCGGTCTCGAGCAATTGATCCAAATAATGGATTCTTTAATGAAGCCTCTGCATATGATGTGGTTCCCAACGGCGACAATATTCTTGCGGCGGAATACCAGCGATTTGGTTTAAAAGTTGTCTATGACGAGTCAGCCAATAATTTTACATTGGCTTCGGGATCAACCGGTGATGACTCCAATATAGCGATGTACTCTGTTTCGCAATCCGTGCAAGAACTGTTCGGCTTTGCCACGGATAAGCAAACATTTTTAGAGGCTGATCTGAAGGTTGAGTCTGTCGAATCCACAGAACTTGCTGAGCGAGGAGTAGTCTCGTTACCAGCCAAAGTAAAAGGAAACCCTCTGTCAGTTAATATCGATTCTGTATTCGACGTAACCGCTTTAACCAATGAGTTCTCAGTTACGGTGAACGACGTAACTGAGACTTTTTCCATCCCTACAGGTGCGTATAACTTAAATGATTTCATTGCGACACTCGAGCGAAGAATCAACTCAATGGGGGATGCTGCTGGAAGAACTGTCAGCGGAGTCTCAATCGAGTATGATGCTGCGGCTCAGAGTTTGAGGTTTGAAACTGGGACCACGGGGGATGAGGCGTTTTTACAGATCGCTGGAAGTTCGAAATGGGGTTTAGCCGATCTACCGCCCGGGCTTGGGTCTACATCTACTTGGATTCAACCAGCAACATTTTCTGATGCAAGAGGACTAAATGCTGAAGTGTTTGTCCGATTCAACAACGAGACCAATCGCTGGGAGGAATATTCAGCCTCACCAGACTTAGGGATGTTGGAATTATCTGACTCACAAACATTTGAGTTAGCGTCTCAGCCAGAATACAGGCCTTTGTTCCTCGATAAAGGTGAGTTGACGTTTGATACCTCGGGAAATTTAGTTTCACCGCTCACGGGGATAGAGCTTGATAACGTGGTTATTGGTAGCTCAGGAAACACTTTGCAGATCGATATCGATTATGCAGGTTCGACTCAGTTTGCGGGGGAGTTTTCAGTTAATGCCCAGTCACAGAATGGGCTTCCAAACGGTAGCTTGGTTGGCCTCGACGTGGCTGACGACGGTCTAGTTACAGCCTCATACTCCAACGGCACTCAAGATTTAAAGGGAAAAATTATCCTGGCGAATTTCTCGACGCCTAATGGTTTGCGTCAATTGGGTGACTCTACTTTTCTTGAATCATCTGAATCTGGGGCTGTATCACTAGGAGAGCCTGGTACCGCTGGGTTTGGGTCCATTCGAGCTGGTGCTCGTGAAAGAGCAAACCTAGACCTTACGACTGAATTGGTCGATCTCATTACAGCCCAAAGAAACTTTCAAGCAAATGCGAAAGGACTTGAAACGAGCTCAACACTCACATCCACAATTATTAACATTCGCAGCTAACGATAAGAGTAAGCAACGATGGATAGACTGATATACACGTCTCATATGTCGCAAACTGAGCAACGTATGGACCGACAAGCGATGACGCACGAGCTCGCGAACGTTTCAACTGTGGGGTTCAAGAAGGCTATGGCGGTTGCAAATCGGTCTGTTCGGGTTGAGGGTGACGGTTTTGATACTCGATTTCTTCCCAGAGCATTTACCACCAACGTAGTGGATATGACTGAGGGTAGTCGTATGCTGACTTCAAGGCCGCTTGATATCGCGATGAATGAGAAAACGGTTCTTGGCGTTCGGGCTGAGTCAGGAGACCTTGCATTTACACGACGAGGTGATCTCCGAGTGGATGCCTCCGGTATCTTAACCACTGGGTCGGGCCATGTCGTCTTAGACCAGTCTCAAGCGCCAATCTCTGTACCCTTAGGGCTTACATTAAATATCAGTGATGATGGCCGAATTCTTGCGTCAGATCCGGCGGATCCAGAGCAAGGTGAGGTTGAGGTCGCGAGTTTATTCATCAAAGATGCGAGCGATGTGGATCTTTTTAGGCGAGAAGATGGTCTGTTTTCCCCCGTTAATCCAATCCCTGGAACCCAAGACTTTAATTCTGGCACGGGCGTTGCTTCGGTGACTTCAGGTGTGCTGGAAGGATCAAATGTTTCGATCGTAGAGGCAATGGTTAAGTTTATTGACTATCAGCGCAGTTTTGAGATGCAAACACGAGTCATCTCTGAAATGAAAGATAACGATTCGTCAGGCGCATCAATGATGCGGATGTCATAAGGAGAAATTTAATGGAAGCCTCACTTTGGGTATCCAAAACAGGACTTGATGCGCAGCAAACCCGTATGACAACGATCTCTAACAACCTTGCGAACGTCAGTACGACAGGGTTCAAACGGGATCGAGCAGTGTTTGAAGATTTGCTTTACCAAAATATTCGACAGCCTGGCGGGACAACAGGGGGAGATAATCAAACTCCTACTGGCCTCATGCTTGGGACAGGCGTCCGTATCGTTGCGACTGAGAAAAGTCATTCTCAGGGATCGATGATGCAGACCGACAACGCTCTAGATCTTGCAATTATGGGCGAGGGGATGTTTCAGATATTGCAGCCCGATGGTACGTTGGCATATACACGCGATGGCTCCTTTAAACTGTCGAGTTCTCGACAACTGGTTACAGCGAGCGGTGAGCCTGTGCAGCCAGCGATTACCATTCCTGAAGACGCTGAATCAATTTCTATTGGAAATGACGGCACCGTCACGGTGCAGCCTTACGGCAACGCTGAAGAGATTGAAGTGGGGGCTATTCAAACCGCGCGTTTTCTCAACTACGCAGGTCTTGAGCCTATCGGAAGAAACCTTTATCGACCTACATCCGCTTCTGGTGCGCCGATTGCCGTCAATCCCGGTGAGGGAGGCTCCGGCGCGGTAATGCAGGGAGCATTGGAGTCATCCAATGTCAATGTCGTTGAAGAAATGGTCAACATGATTGAAACGCAGCGAGCTTATGAAGTGAACTCTAAAGCGATATCTGCGGTTGACAGCATGCTCCGTTTCTTGAATCAAAATCTGTGAGGGCATTGATTTGAAAAACATAATTTTCGGTTTTTCGCTTTTATTGATCTCGGGATGTGCTTCTCAGCAAATCTCCGGACCCTCACCTGACTATGCCCCAGTCGTACCCCAGCCTCAGAAGGAAGGAGCGGTAGTAACGGGATCAATTTATGACGCGACTAATGCTGTCAGTTGGTTTGGGCAGAAAAAGAATCATCGTGTTGGCGATCTGATCCTTGTGGTTTTAGATGAGTCGATGGATGCAGGTGCGAATACGAGTAATAAGTCTGAGAAAAAGACTAAGACCGATATTCTCTCGCCGCTCCAGATTGCAAAGTGGGGAAGCGCTGGGGGACTGCTTTCAGAGGATCTTCAGGAAGAAAACGAAATATCAGCCGAAGGTTCTGGTGCATCCAGTCAGAGTGCAACTTTCCAAGGAACAATGACTGCGCAAGTTGTTGAGATATATCCCAATGGGAATCTTTTGATACGCGGCGAGAAGATTGTGAATTTTTCTAGTGGATCAGAAGTGATCCAGGTCAAGGGCATTATCAGGCCCGAGGACATCCAGCCAGATAATTCGGTTCAATCTAAACGAATAGCCAGTGCACAAATTACTTATAAAGGCGTTGGTCCTGGTGCGAATGCGCAAAAGACTCCTTGGGGTACAAGTCTCTTGTACAGTTTCTGGCCCTTCTAAGAGGATTGTTAGATGAAAGCCTTCACCAAATTATTCGGATTTTTCGTCTTGCTGAGTGCGGCAAGCGTCCAGGCAGACCGGATTAAAGATCTTACTGAGGTTGCAGGTGTTCGTGCCAATCAACTTGTTGGCTATGGATTAGTTGTTGGTCTAAACGGAACGGGTGATGGCGGAGCGGTTCCTTTTACGGGACAGTCGCTCCGCTCTATGCTTCGTGAGCTGGGCGTCAATGTAGATGGGGTGAATTTTGACGAGGGTGAGGTGCCGGCTATTACCTCTGAAAATGTTGCTGCTGTGATGGTCACGGCGTCCTTACCACCATTTGCGAAACCGGGCCAGAAAGTTGATGTCAATATTTCAACGATTGGCGCAGCTGAGTCCCTCCGTGGCGGGACGCTCATCATGACACGATTACGAGGTGTTGATGGCAATGTCTACGCAATCGCCCAAGGACCTCTTATCTCAACGGGTCTCGCCATCGATGCCGCAGGTGACGAGGTGACGATTGGGATACCCACCTCGGGCCGTATTCCGAATGGTGCATCAGTGGAGCGGATGGTTGAGAATCCATTTTTACGGTCAGATCACATTGTTTTGAACGTTCTCGCGGGCGACTTTACGACATCAAACTCTATATCTAACCGGATCAATGAAACCTTTGGACAGGGAACGGCTAACGCGATGGACGGTGTTTCCATCGCGGTAAGGGCGCCGAATGACCCCGGCCAACGGGTTTCATTTTTGTCAATGATTGAAAATCTAGATGTTACACCCGGGGAGCCTGCTGCAAAAATTGTAGTGAATTCTCGTACCGGGACTGTTGTCATTAGCAGAAATGTCAGAGTAACAGCGGCAGCTGTGACGCATGGACCAATAACTGTCCAGATCTCTGCAACTAACGAAGTGAGTCAGGCAAATCCTTTCGCTGCTGGAGGTGAAACTGTCGAAATACAAAACGCTGACATTGAAGTTGATGAACCTGCTAATCCGATGTTTCTCTTTCAGCCCGGTGTTGATTTGAGAGAGATTGTGGATGCAATCAACGAGGTTGGTGCGACACCTTCTTCGTTAATCGCAATTCTTGAAGCCCTTAAGTCATCTGGCAGTCTTCGGGCTGAACTAGTGGTGATTTAATGAATACTGGCAACTTGGATACCTTTTTCGACTTTAAAGGCTTAGGAGAACTGAAAGCTCAGTCTTCAAAGGCAGATAATAGCGAAGCTGTTGATAAGGTTGCCAAACAGTTTGAAGCCTACTTTATTAGGGAGATGCTGAAGTCAATGCGTCTGGCAGGTGAGAGTTTTAAATCGGATCTCTTCGACAGCCGAGCAATGGATACTTTTCAAGATATGTTTGATCAGCAGATATCTGTCGGTTTAGGTGAGCGAGGTTCTTTGGGGCTGCGTGCCGTATTAACAGAGTCTCTTGATCGGATGCGCCCCCAGTCAATCAGCGGCGACTTACAGTCGAAATCAGTTCCTCTGGAAATGAAAACAATTAAACGACCGGTGGACATCGATAAGCCAAAGGATAGTTATCCTTTGACAGATCGGATATTGCGCTTTAGGGGTGCAGGGCTGTGAGTGACTTACTATCGATGGGCGCGTCTGCTGTTAAAGTTTACCAGCGAGCCCTGGGCACAGTTTCTAATAATATTGCAAATATGGACTCGGACGGCTACACGCGTCGTTTGAGCAAAATAGAAGAGACGGCGCCTAGGATGGTTGCAGGTGTTCCGATTGGCACAGGCGCCATGTTCGAAGGTGTTGAGCGAGCCTATGATTCATTTCTTGAATCGAGTGTCCGTGATGCTGCTGCCGAATTGGGTGAGAAGAGTAAGTTTGTCATTTACACCAACCGCCTATTGGACTTATTGGGCAATGACGAAGCGACCTTAATGGCAGCGATGGATGATTTTTTTTCGTCGGCAAAGGGGGTTGCTAATGACTCCGCGAGCCTCATCAAGCGTAGCGAATTTTTGGCTGAGGCTGAGACTTTGGCATCACGCTTCAATGAAATCAGTTCTCAAATTGACATGATTGAGACAGAGGCCTTGGCTGACTTAGATGCTCTAGTTACGGATGTCAATGGCTACGTTGAACAGCTTGGTGTAGTTAATAAGCTACTCCAAAAGAAATCAGCAGTTTCAAAGCAGTCGCCAGATCTGCTTGACCAGCGTGATGCGATTTTGCGTGAATTATCCTCCTTGATCCCGATCAAAGTCGCTTTCGATAATCGTGGTGTTGTCTCGGTGTCAGCGACCAATTCGATGAGTGCTGGTTTGATTGTTGATACCGATCAACCGTATCTGGTTGAGGTCAGTCAGAGTTCATCAGGAGAGACCATTCTTCTGGTTGATCCGTTTGGTAAAGCAGAACAGATTCCGATCGTTGAGACGGGAGAAATTGGAGGCGTCATCAGTTGGCAAACTCAAATTCTTGAGGAGGCTTATGATGGTCTCGATAGCTTGGCTCTCCTGATTGCCGATTCGGTTAACCTCGTGCATGGAGAGGGTCTCGATCTTTTTGGTGAGATGGGTGGTCCATTATTTCGGGTTGATCCAGTTTTTCGAGTGAACGACGCAGCAGTTACTTCCCCGATCTCTATTCAAGTAAAGGTCCAAGACGAGGGTGCCTTTGAGCTTAACCAGGTGTTAGTTGAATACGTATCGACAGAGCTTGGAAATCGCTGGAGGGGGACTGACCAGGTTACAAAAGAACAATACTTTAGTGACGAATCTGGACAGTTAGTCATGAAGGGTGTCAGTGTGTTAGTGACTGGCCAGCCTAATCTGAGCGAAACGTTTACCTTGGAACCTGCAAATAATCCTGCTGCAGGAATCACGTTGGCAATCGACGACCCTCGACGAGTTGCGAGTGCGAGTCTCTTTCGTATTATTTCGTCGCCCTCGAACTTGTCCACCGCCGAGGTAGCCCTTGATTATGATGTTCAGACACTGGCTTCGAGTGATCTCAATTCGTTAAGGGATCAATTTGGCGGTTCTGGGAGCGACCAGGAATTTAGAAGTGTGACTGCATCTTTTTATGAACCGGTCGGATATTTGTCTGCTGGTTTGAAAGATATCGCAATTTCCAACGAAGTTGATACGACTTATCCTTCTTCTGTTCAGGTTTTTACTAGAGACGGGAGGCAACTTCTTGGCCAAGCATTGAGTGATGAGGCTGCTTCAACGCTGATCCGCGAGGAAAGTGGCTTCGTCCAAGGCGCGACATACTCTGACGCATACCTTAATCACACCGCTGAATCCAGTTATCGAGACATTAATGTCTTTTATGGATACAGAGCGGAGGCATCGTCGGAGACTTATCAGAGTTACGAAACAAACGAGCGAACAGGCGAAAAGACACTTATCGAATTTGATCGAGTGAACCCAGCCCGGATTACGACTGGTCCGATTGAGCCAATAACGAACTCTACCGGTGATGATCTAGAGGTCATATCAGCCGCTGAGATTTCACTGCAAGGGTTTGATTTACCCGCCTTGATCCTGGCGGACGGAGAGACACTGGATGCGGCACTTGTATCGACATGGATCAACGATCACGCGATTACCAATGGGCTTGCGTTAACCGCACGAATATCGGATCAGATTGAGGTTCCAACTGCCAACCTTAAACTCACTGGAGCTCGAGGTCCTGGGCTTTCGATCAACGATACATTGATCAATTCAGGACAAGGTTTTACAACCACTTCCGAGCTCATCGATGCAATCAATGCTGAGACTACAACCACGGGCGTTACTGCATTTGTCGATACACGAGGCGTGCTGATATTAACTAACAACTCTGCCGCGCGTGGTGAAAATATCGAAATCGGACTTGGTAGTTCAGTGTATGGAAATGCTTTGGCGGTTCGTAATGGAACTCATTCTGCTCGGATCATCATCGAAGAAACTGGTTTTCATAACGGAGACTTATCCGAGGGTGAATCCGGAGATACCGTAATTGCTGGGTTTTCGACGACGACTTCGAGAGTCACTTTTGGAACAACCTTGCTTGGTGGATTGTCGACGCCAATTGATGAGACCTATACGTCTGGCAATTTAGCTTTGGGTCTTCGTGATAGTGATACTTTGGATACTGACGGCGCGATGACAGTCGCATTAGCAGGTGGCTCTGTAGACGGCACTGACGGTAACGTAATCAAACTAGAAAGTGCCGGAATGGTCTCGAGTAACGAAAACGCTGTGATACGTGGGCCTGCTCTGGAAACCAATGCAGCTGTTGCTTTAAGGGCGGGCGATCAGGTTCAGTTCAATTGGAAAGCTGAAGAAGGCGACACCGCAGTCGGTGAAGATACTTATGATGTTTTTGCCTATCTCCTGAATATCAATACGGGCGAGAAACAGGTTGTTTTAGATCAAACGGGTTCTTTAGGGGCCACGAGTACGAATTGGGAAACCGTCACGGCCACAGTTGAGACAGCCGGTGAGTATAAGGTGATTTTTGTTTCTGGCGCCTACGACCTCACTGGAGGCCTTCAGGGTTTCGAGAATGCTAATTTTGATGAGGACGCTGCGGGCAGTGCCACAATCACTGGATGGACCATTGTTAACGATCAGGTCATTTTAGGATCTGATATCGGTGGCGTGGTCGGATCTCCTGTCGATTCAACCTATGAGACAGATAATGGAGATCTAGCGGATACAGATACGCCCACAGACGCCAGCTACAACGCTGTTGTTGATGCCGAGGACTCGGTTGAAGCCTCCGGTACTTCTATCGCATTATCATCTTCAGGGAACGCAAGTACCCCAAATGCTGTGATTCGAGGGCCTGCGATCTATAACGATGCGACCATTGAGTTGGCAGAGGCTGATGTGGTTTCGATTGACTATACGGTTACTTCCGATACGGACTCCGCAGATATTTTTGTCTATCTCATCAATGAAGATACGGGTGAGACTGCTGAGCTCGTGAATGTGACCGGAGATTCAACAGGTTGGTCGACAGCATCATCAGCTGTGCCTTCAGCCGGTAATTACCGGCTCGTGATTGCTGGAGGATCCTATGATTCGGATGGAAATCTATCGTTTGGATCGACGCTGTCTGTGGATAACATTCAGGTAGAGCGGAACACGCCATACGCAAATCCAGATCGATTTTTAGGTTCGACCGTCTACTTCGATAACTTGTCTGTCATACCGGACACCACGCAGGTATCGGAAGTTAATAAAGATTTTACAATCGAAATTGGTATCAACTCATCAGCGGCTTCCGAAGACTTCAGAGTGCTAGGGCTTCAGGCGAAAAGCTATATCGATGGCACCATTGATGAAGATCTATTGGTCTTCATCACCCCAGATGGTGGCCTAGGCCAGTCGGGACAATCACAAATAAATCTAGCCTATGACGTTGACGACTCGTTTGTTCCGCAGCAAGCACTTCGTGAAGCCCAGTTTGACATTACGATGGTCCAAGACGCTTCGACTGGTAAGCAAGAGCAACGCTCATTTGTCATTTCAGGCGTTGAGGTCGGGTCTGTTTTGAGTCTTCAGGTAAGCGATACAACGGATCCAATAGAATATACGGTTATCGACGCGGATGTTGGCGACGATGACGAAGAGACCCTGTTGAACGCATTGAATAATTTCGTCGCAACAATTAACCAATCGAGCGCAATGGACCGCCCAGATAGCCAAGGAGGACGAATTGTTGCCTCCGCAGATACGGAAGCATTGGCACTGATGCTTACTTCAACCACGGCGACACGAACGCAAATGCAGATTGAAGCGTTGGAAGTTCAGGGAATAGGAAGCTTCACGACCGTCACGGAAGATACGATTGCTGATGGCTCTGCAGTCGGAACAATCCAGCGAGGTGAGGAGGCTTCAGAGTTTGGCATTTATCAGATTCTTGATAGAACAACTGGAACCGTGCTAGCCGATCGGCATTGGACCGAATCAGATGAAGTTTCGTACCGCGGTGTTTCCATAACTTTTACGGAGAGACCTCTAGAGGGTGATGTCTATAGGGTGGACGGCAATAATCTTGGACCAGATGGCGAGTTCGACGCCGATGGCAACAATTTGAATATGATCCGTTTGGTCCGTCTTGAATCCGATACAACGCTCACAGGTACGGGAGAGACTTTAGGTGAGACGTACATCGGGATTGTCTCTGACCTCGGTAATCGATCTGTTCAAGCAACCGTGTCGAGAGACGCAATGCAGGCTGTTTTTGACCAAGCCGTCGATGCGCGTGATGCCGTATCGGGGGTGTCTCTTGACCAAGAGGCGGCAGATCTAATTCGTTTTCAGCAGGCTTACCAGTCGTCGGCGCAGATTATGCAAACCTCAGTTAAGTTGTTTGAGTCGATACTGGGTATTCGATAGGAGTCCATAATAATGACGCAGTCTACTAGCCTATATTTTCAACGTAGTTCAGAGCAGATGTCTCGATTGCAAGCAGATCTTGGAAAGTCACAGATGCAAGTAGGTTCAGGCATTCGGGTGATTGATCCGAGTGACGATCCGCGCACTGCCACTGAGATCACTCGATTGCAGTCATCGATCCGCAAGTTGGACTCCTATCAGAAAACGATCCAAGACCTCGACATTCGAATGTCGATTCAAGACAACGTGCTGAAGAATGTGTCAGACGTGTTGATCCGAGTCAGAGAGCTTGCGCTCCAGGCGGCCAACGGGTCGTACACAGCCACTGACCGTCAAATTATTGCAGTTGAGGTGAGAGAGCTGACCTCAGAACTGGCAGCGATCGCTAACGTGCAGGATCAAACGGGAAATTTTGTTTTCGGTGGAACCCGGGTTTCTGAGCCACCGTATCAGGTCAACGAAGATGGTAATTATGAATATACTGGTGATCATACCGAGGTCATGGTTCCGATTAGCCAGACTCGTTCGGTATTGAGTCATCACGGTGGTCAAGATATTTTCGGATCGGTCGTTCGAGAAGAATCAGTCAACAGTCGACCTGAACGGATCGGCGCATTCGTGGCTCTGAATGATTTTGTTGCGGCCCTCGAGGGTAACGATCTTGAGTCAATTACACGCGGGATCACTGAGGTGACTGCGATTCGTGAGACCGTAGACTTAGCGGTTGCTAGGATTGGTGCACGCCGTAATGTTCTTGAAGGCCAGACAGAGGTGAATGAAGAGACAGGGATTCAACTCAGAAAATTATTATCTGAGGTAAAGGACCTAGATTACGCTGAGAAAGTTACTGAGATGCAGGAACAGATGACGCTGCTCCAGGCCGCGCAAGCAAGTTTTGCTCAAATCTCTCAAATGTCGGTCTGGAATTACATCAAGTGACTTCAAGTTTCGGCTTAATCAACCGATCTAAGTAGTCTAAAGGGGAAGGGCATGAGTGTTAACGGATCGGATATCCTGGCGGCTTTGAACGTGGGCTCTGGGATCAATGCCAAGAATTTGACTGATCAATTAGTTGAGGCGACACGTGCTCCCCAGGCCGCACGAATCAATTCGAAAATTGACGATGCGACCGCCGATATCTCTGCCTACGGGCAGTTGTCAGCCTCTCTGAACTTACTTCAAACAGCTCTCAGTAGTTTGAAAGATCAAAGAGATTTTGCTGGAACGCAGGTGACGACTGAATCCAACGCGGTGACCTACCAAGTGACGGACGTGACGGAAGTCGGCACCTATGATGTTCGTGTTAACTCTCTAGCGCAGCGGCGTCAGGTTGTATCGGATGGATATGACACAACGACGACTCTGATCGGATCGGGTGCGACAATCGACGTGACCATTACCGTTGGCGGGACCTCACATATTGTTGAGGTTGATGATCCAACACCATCAGCCGTTGTCGAAGCAATTAACGCCGCCGATTTGGGAGTAACTGCCCGTTCGATAGATGACGGTTCTAGTTCAAACGGCATACGTATCGTTTTGGCTGGTGAGTTGGGAGTTGATAACGACTTTACGGTGAGCACCTCAGATGTTGCGCTTGATTTTGGAACAGAGCTAACAGCGGCCACGGACGCGCTTGTTACCATTGATGGGCTATCAGTAACACGCCCGAATAATACACTGGACGACGTGCTGCCTGGCTTGACTATGACACTGAATGCCCCGACTGACAGCGCAGAGTCTGTCACTCTATCTACTGATGTGATCTCGATTGAAGCAGCCGTTGCTGCGTTCGTTGACGCTCTCAATTCTAGTTTAACGTTAATGGACGCGCTAGGAGCGTCCGGGATTGAGGAAGGCGAGGAGGAGGGTGCTCTGTCCAACGACTCGACTTTAAGATTTGTTGAATCACAGCTTAAGTCTGTGTTGCTTGCTGATTCTTCCACACCCGGCTCAACCTTGGCATCACTTAATGATCTGGGGGTGACATTTAACCGTGAGGGGAGGATGGAGATTGACTCTACAGAACTGCGTGCTGCTTTGACTGATAATTTTGATGATGTGGTCACTATGCTCTCAGGGGATACGAACGATCAAACTAATTTTGGAGACGCGAGTCGTGGCATAGCCGGTGACCTGACAAAGATGATTGCTGATATGCTTGGAAGTGATGGACCTATTAACACACGCATTGACTCAAGAGATGCGCAGCGAACCATTAGTGAGTCGGATCTCTTGGATCTTGAAGAGCAGATGGAGGCCCTTACCAAGCGTTATATGGCCCAGTTCACAGCGATGGAAGCGGCGGTTGATCAAATGAACTCGCTTAAAGAGTCATTAACCGCTCAGTTGGAAAACCTACCTTTTTCAAATCGCGATAAATAATCGCTAAAGTTTTCCAAGCGATAACCGATTCTCATTTTAGGTGTATTAATGGGGGGTTGTTATGGCAACAGAAACGTCGAGCATTAGCGCAGTAGCGGGAATGGTAGCTAATGTCTCAGCAAAAGGTCGCACTCCTGAAAGCGTTGAAGCGGAGGTCGTATCAACAAAACAAAAAGCGGAACCTGTCAATAAGCTTGACATGCCGGAATTAGACCTCGATGAACAGCTTGAGCGGATGCGAGAAATTGTTGAGCAGTTAAACCAGTCTCTTAAAAGTCTCGGCCGAAGTCTGGATTTCTCTGTAGATCAGAGACTCAATCGGTACGTCGTGACTGTTCAGGACAAAGACTCTGGCGAGGTGATTCGAGTGATTCCTGGCGAGGAGATGCTCAGGATGGCGCATCGCATTGAAGACTTAAAGGGAATAATTTTCAACGAAGACATCTAAGTGAAGCTGCGCCTGATAAATCGTCAGTAACTCCCTTCAAGACCTCATCTCATGACATCCGTTTTAAGAATCCGTCAGGCGCAACAGTAATCAACAACCTATTCTGTAAATCCGTGTCGACAACGAATTCGGGATGTGTCTTAAGATATTTCCAAACGGCCGTTTTGGGATTGTCTCCAGGCCCCCATGGCCGATCTGGGAACATCTCGTCGGGCAAGTCTTGTACAAGAGTATCAAATACAACGCAGTAGCTCCCGACGCTGGTCAGTGGCGCATAAGCGTTAAGTTCTTCTAATACGTGGTCGTGGGTATGGTTAGAGTCGAGGCACACCATGATTCGCTTGAAACTGGCAGATAGCTGATAGATCTTCTCAACAATGTCGGGCGCCGTACTAGAGCCCTCTATCATTTGAATTCGCGAATGCATTGGATGTGCCTCAATGGCGGCACGATTATGCTCTCTGATATCGATATCAATACCGACTACTTTCCGATTCGATACGCGCGGCCTCATCTCTTGCCCAGACTCGATCGCTTCACACATGTCCAGTAGAGCCAGCATCGAGGCGTTCATGATCAGAGAGCCTCCATGAGCGATGCCCGTTTCTATAATCAGATCCGGTTTTACTTCCCAGATCAACTCTTGCATGGCGACTATATCTTGAGGGTACTGAATAATCGGGCGACCCAGTGCATGGAAGTTGTACGAATACATCGATTGCATCGAGACTTGCCTGAACTCGTGGGCAGCAGATATCAGCTGAGTGTTATTTGCATTCGCTGCAACTCGTTCTTTAACCTCGTCAGCAAAATCTTTCATAAGTTGATCTCTCTATAGTTCGCTTTGTCATAGGACACTAATTATTGTATCGACCAATTTCCATCGGG
>Ga0255769_10002035_pt1 | contig 22283 bp, 16 predicted proteins | sample 041ome_9_FD_179637 | JGI IMG/M metagenome (GOLD analysis project Ga0255769, IMG submission 179637) | Coastal salt marsh microbial communities from the Groves Creek Marsh, Skidaway Island, Georgia - 041413US metaG (version 2) | ecosystem: Environmental > Aquatic > Marine > Intertidal zone > Salt... | reverse complement strand
AGGTGTCGCGATTTTCTTCGCGCAGGACCACATAGTTGATTTCTTGACTTGGATTTTTGTTATTGAAGTCACTGAGTTCCTGCCAATCTTCAATCACTTGATCGTTGGCAGCGATAATTTGATCTCCAGCATTAAATCCGGCTTTGTAAGCCCCTTGATCCGGTAAAACACTGTCTATAACCGCAGGAAAACGTGGGTACAAAACATTCATTTGACCTGAGCTGAACATGCGATCTCCGAAATTTTTGGGGATTTGGATCAATTCTTTTTGGCCATTGGCACGTTGAACCTCGACGGTTTCTACCGAGCGGATCAACAACATTTTGTTAATGTCCAATGCTACCTCCAGCGGCTGACCATCCACCAACAGAATTTGATCCCCCTTTTGGAAGCCGATTTCCTTGGCCAAGGGAGATACCCCCATGCCCATGGGAAGCTCACTGTTGGATAGGGTGTTTTTCCCCCAAACAAAAAGAATCATCATGTAAATAAGAAAACCCAAAATGAGGTTGACCGTCACCCCACCCAGCATGATGATCAGTCGTTGCCAAGCCGGTTTGCTTCGAAATTCCCAAGGTTTTGCTGGTTGCTTCATCTGTTCGGTATCCATGCTTTCATCGATCATTCCCGATATCTTGACATAGCCCCCCAGTGGCAACCAACCAATGCCATAAACCGTATCTCCAAATTTCTTTTTAAACAAAGCAAACTTGACATCGAAAAAGAGAAAGAACTTTTCTACACGAGTTTTAAATATTTTGGCAGGAATAAAATGACCCAATTCATGCAAAACAATCAATATAGACAAACTCAGTAGTAGTTGAATGCCCTTCATTACCATAGGTTCCATAGCTCATCATTTTTTGGAGACCAAAAATACCAATTTTAGCCACATTACGACCCCATTTCCACAAAAACCTTAGGCATAAATCTTTTATATTTTTATGGTGTATCTTTATCCCTGTATGACGTTTCTTAAAAAATACAGAAAGTTTCTCAGCCTATTCGCAATCCTTTCTGCCATCATACTACTATTGTTTTACAATGCCCTGTTGCCGGTCAAAAAACTACCCATCTACCAACCAGCTATGGTTAATTTTGAATTGGTGGACAGTACCATTCAGCATCAAAAGAAATACCATCGCATTGCCGATTTCTCGCTGACCAACCAAAACGGTAAAACCGTTACTCAAAATGATTTCAAAGGGAAAATCTATGTGGCGGATTTCTTTTTTACCACCTGTCCTACCATCTGTATTGCCATGACTGACAACCTTATCAAAGTACAAGAAAAAATAAAAAACAACCCCAATGTGATGCTCCTATCTCATTCCGTAACTCCTAAAATGGATTCTGTTGCCCAACTCAAAAAATACGCCTTGGAAAAGGGAGTAATCGATAATAAATGGCATTTGGTCACAGGAGATAAAAAAGTAATTTACGAATTGGCTAGAAAATCTTATCTGGCAGTAAAAGAGGATGGAGATGGAGGCCCTTTTGATATGATCCATACAGAAAACTTCATCTTGGTCGATCCAGAAAGCAGAATCAGAGGCTTTTATGACGGAACCGATCTGAATGAAATCGACAGGTTATTGGAGGAATTGGACTGGTTGATGGAGGAATATTTCCCTTCATAAAATAAGTTTATTCAGCATTAAGATCGTTCAAAATTTATATTTTTGTTTTTTAAAATCATTCTAAATAATGCTGCCACTTCATCAATTGGCCCCAGGGCAAAAAGCGATCATCGAATCCATAGAAACAGAATCGCTGCCTTTGAAATTGATTGAAATGGGATGCCTTCCCGGAAACGAAATAGCATTGCTCTATTGGGCTCCCTTTCGGGACCCGCTTTATTTGAGAATAGAGGAAGTACACTTGGCCATCAGAAAAGAGGTTGCCCAACACATTATGGTAAAACCACTGGTGGATGATTAAAAACATCAATGTTGCCCTCATCGGAAATCCCAATACGGGAAAAACCTCCGTCTTTAATGCCCTCACCGGTTTGAATCAAAAGGTAGGAAACTACCCTGGTATTACTGTTGAAAAAAAACAAGGAAGCTGCCGATTGGATCGAGTGACCAAAGCCAGAATTTTAGATCTTCCAGGTACCTACAGCATCAACGCCTCCTCTATGGATGAGAGTGTGGTCGTTGAATTGTTACTCAATAAAAACAATCCCGATTATCCCGATGTTGCAGTGGTGGTAACTGAGGTGGAAAACCTCAAACGAAATTTACTCTTGTTTACCCAGATCAAAGACTTGGAAATCCCCACAGTTTTATTGATCAATATGTCCGATCAGATGCAAAGGAAAGGCATCAAAATTGACATGGAAAAGCTGGAGGAAAAACTCAATACCAAAGTAGTTTTGGTGAGTACGAGACGCAACTCGGGAGTGGATCAACTCAAACAAATCCTCGTGGAATACCGCTCCATTTCGACCACGCCCCTAATGAATCCCAAAGAAATCGATCCAACCTACTTTGAAAATTTGGAAAAAGCCTTCCCAAACCAATCCTTATACAAACTATGGTTGGTCATCACCCAAGATGTAAATTTTATGCAACTGGAAAGAAAAAAAGTCGAGGACACGACTCACTTTAAAACCCAGACCAAAGCCTACCTAAAAAAATTACAACAGCGAGAGACGATCAAACGCTACCAAATGATTAACCAAATTCTCAAAGCAACCTACGAAGTGAACCGCAAGGAGGCAAAAGATCTGAGAATCCAGTTGGACAATATTATGATCCATAAATTTTGGGGTTATGCCATTTTTTTCTTGATTCTATTAATGATTTTTCAAGCCATTTTTGAATGGAGTAGCGTCCCTATGGATATGATAGATTCCAGTTTTGCCCAGTTGAGTGAATGGATTAAATACCAAATGCCTGCTGGGATATTAACCGATCTACTTGCAGAGGGTGTCATTTCGGGTTTGGGAGGCATTGTTATTTTCATTCCACAAATTGCATTTTTATTTTTATTCATTTCTGTTTTGGAAGAGACCGGCTACATGAGTAGAGTCGTATTTTTGATGGATCGTGGGTTAAGAAGATTTGGCCTTAGTGGAAAGAGCGTTGTTCCTTTGATTTCGGGAACAGCATGTGCCATTCCTGCTGTGATGGCCACCCGCAACATTGAAAATTGGAAAGAGCGACTCATTACCATTTTGGTGGTTCCCTTTACTACTTGCTCTGCGCGCTTGCCCGTGTATTTGATCCTCATTGCCTTGGTCATACCCGATGGACGACTGTTGGGATTCAACTATCAAGGATTGACCTTGATGGGGCTTTATTTTTTGGGCTTCCTGATGGCGATCCTTTCCGCTTCTGTACTCAATAACTTTTTGAAGTCGCCCAACAAGTCCTATTTTGTGGTCGAAATGCCCAACTATAAACTGCCCCTTCTCAAAAATGTTTTACTCACCGTTTGGGAAAAAACCCGATCATTTGTCATTGAAGCGGGTAAAATCATTTTGGCGATCTCCATTTTGTTGTGGTTTATGGCTTCATTTGGCCCAGGTAAAAATTTCTCAAATGCGGAGCAGATCATCACCCAAGAATATATCGATCAACCCATAGACCCAGAAGTATTGGAGGGTAAAATCGCCGCTTTCAAGTTGGAAAACTCCTACATCGGTGTGCTGGGAAAAACGATAGAACCTCTGATTCGCCCTTTAGGATACGATTGGAAAATAGGCATTGCTTTGATCAGTTCATTTGCTGCCCGAGAAGTATTTGTCGGTACGCTGGCCACCATCTATAGCGTGGAAAGTGATACACAAGAGACCATCAAAAACAGGATGGCGGGAGAAAAAAGGAAAAACGGATTGCCGAGGTTCAACCTTGCAACCGGTATTTCACTGATGCTTTTTTATGCTTTTGCCATGCAATGCATGAGTACCTTAGCCATTGTCAAAAAAGAAACCAACAGCTGGAAATGGCCCACCATTCAACTTTTTTCTATGACCCTCATTGCTTATCTTGCAGCTCTATTGGCCTATCAAATGCTTAAATAATGGAGATTTTGCAAACCACAATAGCAATACTACTAGGCGTTGGGTCTTTGATTTTCTTGGTGAATAAATTCAGACCAAACAACAATCCCGCAACCGATCAAAGCTGCGGGAAAGGGTGTGGTTGCAAAACCAAGGATACCAATCCAAAGATTTAGAGCTAATATAAGTAAACCTCCCAAACAGAACAAATATGTTCTGTAAAAATCTTTCTACAAAACTTAGCTTACCTCTCATAAGCCCATATTTTGGAAGATTCCGACAATATTCTAATCAAAGCATTAGGGAAAAGAATTTCTATTTTAAGAAAGGAAAGAGCCCTTACGCAGCTTCAACTGAGTGATTTGGCTGAGATGGAGGAATCTGCCCTGAGGAGGATAGAATTGGGAGGAACCAATCCCACATTCAAAACCCTATTGAAAATTTCAAGAGCTTTAAAAATTTCACTCCAAGAACTCCTTGATTTTCCTGAGCTTTAATTTGATTGCATCAGTTGCTCAATTTCATCGGGATCTTTCGGGATATTTTGCATCAAGTTAAGGGGTGGACCCTGTTCTTGGATGACCACATCGTCCTCGATTCGAATTCCAAAATTTTCTTCAGGAATGTAAATACCGGGTTCAACAGTAAGCACCATATTGGCTTGTAATGGGGTATCCATGGAACCATAGTCGTGCGTATCCAAACCCAAATGGTGAGAAGTTCCATGCATGAAATATTTTTTATAAGCTGGTTTTTCAGGATCTTGATTTTTTACTGTGATTTTATCCAATAGCCCCAAACCGATCAACTCGTCGGTCATGATTTTACCCACTTCTTGGTGGTATTCTTTGATAAAGGCTCCCGAGATCAGTAGTTGCAAGGCCGCTTCTTCTACCCGTAAAACAGCTTCATAGACGGCTCTTTGTCTGGGGGTGAATTTTCCTGAAACTGGAACGGTTCGGGTCATATCACTGGAGTAGTTTCCATATGCTGCTCCAACATCCATAAGGATCAAATCCCCTTCTTGGCAACGGTTATTGTTGTCAATATAATGCAGAACATTGCTGTTTTTGCCCGAAGCAATGATGGGGGAGTAGGCAAAACCACCGGAACGGTTTTTTAAAAATTCATGAGCATACTCCGCTTCAATTTCATACTCCCAAACCCCTGGTTTAATAAAAGGCAAAATCCTTCGGAATCCTTTTTCTGTGATGGCAATCGCATTTTTGATTTGATCAATTTCTTCGGGGTCTTTAACCGCACGTAGCTTGTGCAAAATAAAATTACTGTTTTTACTGGGATGATTGGGGAATTTTGATTTCGCCCATTTGATGAATCGATCCTCTCGGGTTTGCGTTTCCACTTTTGCCCGACTGTGTGAATTGGTATTGAAATAGAAAACTTTGGCCTCCATAGCTAATCGGTCAAACTCTTTTTCAAAATCATCCAACCAAAGGACCGTTTTCACCCCTGAAAGTTCAGTTGCACTTGATTGTGTAAGTTTTTGTCCCTCCCAAATGGCAATCAGTTCACTGGTTTTTTTGATGAATAATATTTCCCGATATTCGGGAGCTTTGGCGTCTGGGAACAAGAGTAAAATACTTTCCTCTTGGTCGATTCCACTGAGGTAAAAAATATCGCGGTGCTGGGCAAAAGGAAGGGTGCTGTCTGCACTAATTGGATAAATGTCATTGGAGTTAAATACTGCCAAACCTCCTGGCTCCATTGCCTGCATGAACTGATTCCTGTTTTTCGAATAAAGATCTGATGATAACGGGCGATAGCGCATCGGAGAGGTTTTGATGTTTCAAGCCCCTAAAAATATTAAAATTCAACGGAGTGGAAGGCCATATCCATAAAGATTGTTGAATTAAATGAATAGATTTTATGGTCATTCCTAAATAACGTTCAACAAAAATCACATTCACAATACAATTGAAAAATTTAATCATCCAGGCTTTTCTTTTCAAGCTTTATGGACTAATTTTGTTATGATAAACCAAGAGAAATGATTTCTACTACGATTGCACGAAAGGTAGCTATGGCCCTATCGGGACTTTTTTTAATCCTTTTTTTGGGCCAACATTTCACCATCAACATTACTTCGGTTTTTAGTGAAAAGACCTTTAATTTTCTTTCCCATTTTATGGGCAACAACCCTGTGGTGCAATTTGTTTTACAGCCCATCTTGATCTTTGGTGTACTTTTTCATTTTTTGATGGGTTTTGTGTTGGAATACAAAAACAACCGCTCCAGAACCAACAAGTATGCTTCTTTTAAGGGGTCAGCCAATTCCAGTTGGTTGTCTCGGAACATGATCCTATCAGGAATAGTCGTCCTGTCTTTTTTGGGTTTGCACTTTTACGATTTTTGGGTGCCAGAAATGAATTACAAATACATTGAGTTTCTTCCCAAAGATCCCAATCGATATTACGGTGAATTGGTTCATAAGTTTCACAGCCCTGTCAGGGTAACCATTTATTCACTATCCTTTGTTTTTTTAGCATTGCACCTCTACCACGGATTTGCTTCTTCTTTCCAGTCTGTGGGACTCAACAACAAATATACGCGCGGAATCAAATGGTTTACCGTTGCTTTTGCGCTCTTAATTCCTGCTGGTTTTATTTTTATAGCAATTTTTCATCATTTAAACGGATAATCAAATGGCAAAGTTAGATTCAAAAATACCTGTGGGAAGTTTGTCCGAAAAATGGACCAATCATAAAAGTAATATTAATTTGGTCAGTCCTGCCAATAAAAGGTTGATCGATGTTATAGTAGTTGGTACTGGATTGGCGGGGGCCTCTGCTTCAGCTACACTGGCCGAATTGGGCTACAATGTAAAAACGTTTTGTTTTCAGGATTCTCCCCGAAGGGCCCATTCTATTGCAGCCCAAGGCGGGATCAATGCCGCCAAAAACTACCAAGGGGATGGCGATTCTACCTATCGTTTGTTCTATGATACCATTAAAGGGGGAGATTATCGATCGCGTGAAGCCAACGTATACCGTTTGGCTGAGGTATCGACCAATATCATAGACCAGTGTGTGGCCCAAGGAGTCCCTTTTGCGAGAGATTACGGCGGACTGCTGGACAATCGCTCTTTTGGAGGGGTATTGGTATCCCGAACTTTTTACGCCAAGGGACAAACCGGACAACAGTTGTTGCTCGGGGCTTATTCTGCAATGAACCGACAAATTGGTCGTGGAAAAATTAAAATGTACAACCGCCATGAAATGATGGATTTGGTGGTGGTTGATGGAAAAGCAAGGGGTATCATTACCCGAAACCTGGTCAATGGAGAAATCGAAAGACACAGCGCCCATGCGGTGGTGATTGCCTCAGGAGGCTACGGTAACGTATTCTTTCTATCCACCAATGCCATGGGAAGTAACGTTTCGGCTTCTTGGAAAATCCACAAACGCGGTGCACATTTTGCCAATCCGTGTTTTACACAAATCCACCCCACTTGTATTCCCGTTTCGGGAGAACATCAGTCCAAACTGACTTTGATGTCCGAATCTTTAAGAAATGACGGTAGGATATGGGTTCCCAAAAAATTGGAGGACGTCAAAGCCATCAGAGCGGGCAAATTAAATCCCACCGAAATCGCTGAAGAAGATCGGGATTACTACCTCGAACGTCGCTATCCAGCTTTTGGAAACCTTGTGCCGAGAGATGTAGCCTCCAGAGCGGCCAAAGAGCGTTGCGACGCTGGATTTGGGGTCAATAAAACGGGGGAAGCTGTTTATCTCGACTTTGCAGATGCCATCACACGCTACGGTAAGGAGCAAGCACACGTTAAGGGACTGGACGAAAATGATGCGGTACTCGTCAAAAAACTAGGTCAAGAGGTGGTGCGTGCCAAATACGGTAACCTCTTCCAGATGTATGAAAAAATCGTAGACCAAAATCCCTACGAAACCCCAATGATGATCTATCCTGCCGTTCACTATACCATGGGAGGTGTTTGGGTAGATTACAATTTGATGACCTCCATTCCTGGCTGCTATGCCATAGGAGAGGCTAATTTTTCTGATCACGGTGCCAACCGCCTAGGGGCTTCCGCATTGATGCAAGGTCTGGCGGATGGTTATTTTGTCCTGCCTTATACCATTGGAGACTATCTTGCCGATGACATCAGAACCGGACCCATTTCTACCGATTCTCCCGAATTTGAAGCCGCAGAAAAAGAAGTTAAAAAGCAAATAGAGGCTTTTATCAACAACAAGGGAAAACATTCGGTGGATTACTACCATAAAAAATTGGGTAAAATCATGTGGGACAAATGTGGTATGTCCAGAAACGAAAAAGGCCTCAAAGAGGCCATTGAAGAGATCAAAGCCTTGAGGGAAGATTTCTACAAAAATGTAAAAGTTCCCGCAACCGCCGATGAGTTCAACGAGCAGTTGGCCAAAGCGGGACGAGTCGCGGATTTTCTCGAGCTAGGAGAATTATTTGCCAAAGATGCGCTCGAAAGAACAGAATCTTGTGGAGGTCACTTCAGAGAAGAATCTCAGACTCCTGAGGGAGAGGCCATGCGGGATGACAAAAATTTTACCTTTGTCTCTGCTTGGGAATACAAAGGAGAACCCTCCAAAGCCAAGCTCCACAAAGAACAACTGGAGTATGAGGAAATTGAAGTTAAAACACGTTCCTACAAATAAGAACAGTTATGAATTTGACACTTAAAATATGGCGACAAGCCAACGTTGATGCAAAAGGGGAAATGGTTACCTATTCCGTTGCAGGGGTTTCTCCGGACATGTCCTTTTTGGAGATGATGGACATGCACAACGAACAGCTCATTGAAAATGGGGAAGACCCCGTGGCATTTGATCACGATTGTCGTGAGGGCATCTGCGGGATGTGTTCCATGTTTATCAATGGAGAGGCCCATGGTCCTGACCGATTGGTGACCACCTGCCAGTTGCACATGCGTAAGTTCAAAGACGGGGACACCATCACCATCGAACCCTTTAGAGCCAATGCTTTTCCGGTAATCAAAGACCTGACAGTGGATCGTTCGGCTTTTGACCGCATCCAACAGGCCGGAGGTTTTGTGAGTGTCAATACTTCAGGGAATACCCAAGATGCCAACGCCATCCCCATCGACAAACACGATGCAGATAAGGCTTTTGATGCAGCAAGCTGTATCGGTTGTGGCGCCTGTGTTGCCTCCTGTAAAAATGCTTCGGCCATGCTATTCGTTTCGGCCAAAGTTTCGCAGTATGCCCTTTTACCCCAGGGAAAAGTAGAAGCCACCGATAGGGTTCTCAACATGGTCAACCAGATGGATGAAGAAGGATTTGGAAATTGTACCAATACAGGGGCCTGCGAAGTGGAGTGTCCGAAGGGAATTTCTTTGGAGAACATCGCTCGTATGAACAGAGAGTATCTCGCCGCCACATTAAAGGGTTAAATGCCAATACCATGTTTTCCCAACTACTGATTTCAAGATGCTTGTTATGGATTGTTGTTTTATTCCATTTTTCTTGTAAAAAAGAAACGGTCTTTATTGACATTACGGGCGAGCTCATTAATCCCCGAACTTATATCATTCCCCGGGCAGATCAATCCCTTGTAATAGACGGTAGGGAGGAGGATCCAAGCTGGAAAAAAGCACCCTTTACCGAAGATTTTATCGACATAGAGGGCGATAAAATACCCAATCAAAAGACCCGACTCAAAATGCTTTGGGATGAGGACTTTCTCTACATCTTCGCTCATTTGGAGGAAAAACACATATGGGCAACGCTAAAAAAGCGGGACACCATTATCTTTTACAATAATGACTTTGAAGTATTTATTAGTCCTTCCAATAGCAATCACAATTATGGTGAGATTGAAATCAATGCTTTGAATACCGTTTGGGATCTCCTGCTCAACAGACCCTACAACACCAAAGGCAAGCCTCTGTTTTATTGGAACTTACCCGACTTAAAATCGGCAGTGCATGTAGAAGGGACATTAAACAACCCCAAAGACATAGATCAATACTGGTCGGTGGAAATGGCCATTCCCATGCGAGCCCTTTCAGAACTCAAAGGCTCCCCCGGGGGTCAACCCAAAATAGGGGAACAATGGCGCATCAACTTTTCAAGAGTGCAATGGGAACATGATTTAATCGATAACCGTTATTACAGAAAAAAAGAAAACGGTAAATTTCTGCGAGAAAATAACTGGGTATGGTCTCCACAGGGGGTTATCAATATGCATTTACCCGAACATTGGGGATACATTGAATTTTCTGAATTCACAAACGTAGATCAAACTTGGGTTCACAAAACGGATGCTGAAACGGAACAAATCATTTATGCTCTTTTTAGAAAAATCGCCTATGGTGAATACCAACACCTCCGAGATGACCCGCCAGGAAAAATGACCTCCATTCAACTTGTGGGAATGAAGGATCGCGCATTGCAGATCAATATGATCAATTCATTTACCGGTTTTGATTTGGAGGTGGTTGATCAACTCAGCGGATCCACCTACACCATTGATGAAAGTGGCTATCTGAACCGTCCGGAGAATCAATAGACACTGGCCGAGGGTACATTTATGGCTTTGCCTTCTTGATAATAAGTGTAAGAAAAACCCTGATGAATACTGTATGCTCCGATTTCCCCTGCAATATTGATCGCGATAAAACCCACTTGGAAATCAGGTTTTTTCTCTTGGGTCGATAGGATTCTTTGAATGGCTTCTTCGCATGCATTTTGAGGGGAATATCCATTTCTCATCAATTCTACTATTAAGAAAGAACCAACGGTTTTAATAACGGCTTCACCCAAACCAGTCGCTGTGGCTGCTCCTACTTGATTGTCCACAAACAGTCCTGACCCGATGATGGGAGAGTCGCCCACCCGTCCTTTCATTTTATAGGCTAATCCGCTGGTGGTACAACTTCCCGAAAGGTTTCCCTGAGCATCGAGACAAAGCATGCCTATGGTATCGTGATTTTCAATGTTTATTTCCGGCCGGAATTCAGATTTTTTTAACCATGCTTTCCATCTTTTTTCTGCGGCAGGGCTAAGTAATGGTGTTTTTGGAAATCCTTTGCTGTAGGCAAATTCTTCGGCACCCCTACCCACCAAATATACATGGGGTGTATCTTCCATAACATGTTGGGCCAATCGCGACACATGGACAATATTCTCTACAGCCATTACTGCACCACAGTCTCCTTTGGAGTTCATTACACATGCATCTAAGGTCACACAACCAGATCTGTCAGGCGAGGCACCAATGCCCACCGTAGTATTTTCCTCATTGGCCTCTTCAACAGCAACCCCTTTGACAACAGCCTCCAAGGCAGGAAATCCTTTCTCCATCAATTGTCCTGAGGTCAGGATTGCATCCGGACAATTCCATGTTCCTATAGAGAAAGGATTATCATTAAGACGTTTTGGTGCTATATTCCGGTTTTGCGGATGGGCTTGTAATGAATTGACAACCAAAAACCCCGATATTGCCATTCCCATCTGACCAAAAAAATTTCTTCTTTTCATTCGATAATTTGTTTGGAAGACTTAACCAATATAATAAATTCCATGTGAACTGAGTTATACCGTACCTCTTACTCGAGTGTATTGATATCCAAACCTTAATTTTTCTATAATTTAATCTAGACCAGCGTTTGGATTTTGTTTTATGATGTAATCAGAAATAATCCCTACCAATCCAAGAGTTTACTAAATTAGTTGAGTCGTTGTGTTTTTGATGGAATTTGATTCTGTCCTAACAAAGCTATTTAAAGACCAAATTATGCATTCAAAAAAAAATAAAATTTCTCGCACAGATTTTTTAAAAACCTCTGGAGTGGCATTGGGGGGAATGGTTACCCTTTCTCATTTTGCTTGTTCGGGAGACTTGAGTTCCCTGAAAGAATTGATGATTGAGGGAAAGACCGCCTATAGTATTGTGATTCCCAAACAGGCCAATACCAAAGAAAAAAATGCGGCGGAACAATTGCAATCATATTTGTCAAAAGTGTCTCAACCCCTAAAAGTATTCAATGATCAGGAATACAATGGTGAGCATGCTATTTACATCGGAAATACTGCCTTTGCAAAAGCCGCCGGCCTGGGATCAACTGACTTGGAAGAGGACGCATATCTTTTCCAGCGATTGGAAAATAACCTTATCATTGTTGGAGGTTCAGAAAGTGGTTTATTCAATGGGGTGTTTTCTCTCTTAGAATTTTTTGGATTCAGGAAATACAGTGCTGACGATCCTCTATTGCTTCCTGAAGCAAATGCATTCAGCTTCCCTAAAGATGAGCTCAAAACACCGAGGATCAAATACCGAACTACCAACTATTACGATGCCCGTGATCCTGAATATAAATTATGGCACAAACTCTCTTCTACGGACTCTTGGGGCTTGTTTGTACATACTTTTGAGTTATTGATTTCACCTGAAAAATATGGCAAAACCCACCCCGAGTATTTCTCACTTATCGACGGAGAACGGAACCCTGTCACCCAATTGTGCTTGTCGAATGAAGAGGTTTTTCAAACATTGGTGGCCGAACTCAAATTACTAATAGAAAAGAATCCAAAAGCCAAATATTGGTCAGTCAGTCAAAATGACAACGACAAATACTGTCAGTGTGGGCCTTGTACTGCTTTAAATAAAAAATATGGCAATCTTCCAAGTGGCTCTATGGTCTGGTTTGTCAACAAAGTGGCGCGTGAGTTTCCCGACAAAATCATTTCCACTTTGGCCTATTGGTATACCAGAGCGGCTCCCAGCAACATTGTTGCCGAACCCAATGTCAACATCATGTTGTGTAATATTGAAAGTACCCGAGAAAAACCCGTTTTTGATACCGATCCGGCCTTTACAAGTGATTTACAAGACTGGGGAAAAATGAGCCAAGACATATTAATTTGGGATTACAACATACAATTTGCCAATCCAGTGAGTCCCTTTCCCAACCTCCATACCATTGGCCCTAACATTAAGTTTTATCTTCAAAATAATGTACGCGCTCTCTTTATGCAAGCCACTGGAAATAAAGGAGAATTTGGTCATTTGAGGGCCTACCTCATCTCCAAGCTGATGTGGAATCCACAGGCAGATCCCAATGCCATCATTGACGATTTTTTGGAAGGATACTATGGAAAAGCGGCCCCATCCGTTAAGGCTTATATAGATAGCATGCGTGAGGCTCTATTAAAGGGTAATTTCCGATTGAATATTTTTGGGGATCCCAGAGATGCCGTTAATAATTATCTGTCCCCGGAAATGATGACCCATTACCATACATTATTTGATCAGGCTGAGCACATGGTAGCAGAGGATGTCGAAAAATTAAGTCGTGTGAAAGTAGCCAGGCTACCCCTTTTGATTGCTGAAATACAAATTGCAGGTCAGATCCCTGTGGGTCAAGAGGGGAGTTTTTATACCACAGCCACCAACGGAAATGTCATTCCCAAACCCGAGATGAAAAACAAGGTGGAGGATTTTATAACAAACGCCAAAAAAGCAAGGATCCAGCGAATTGGTGAACGCGCCATTACCATTGACGATTACGCAGATAATTTTAAAAGAATATTTGAAAAGATGGAACAAATGGATCAGGCCATTTCCTTCCAAAAGAAAATCATTCCAATCACTCAGCCGGCTATGGGAGTAGAAAATTTAGTGCGTTTGACCGATGGGGTTTTTGGAGCTTTTGAATCTTGGCGATTCCCAGATAAGGATGCCAATTGGGTGGCTTACAAAGGAAAACACATGGATTTCATCTTGGATTTGGGAGCAGTGATGCCCATTAATAGCATTGAAATGGATTTCCTCAATGTTCAGGCTCAGGCCAACTGGCATCAACTCATTTTACCAAAATATGTCAGCTATGCCACCTCAAAGGATGGACAAAACTATACTGACCCAATTCAGGTCGATAACCCCCACAATCCCAATCCAGCAGAAAACCCCGATATCGTCAAATTGCCTTTTATGACTTTCAAAACGGTATTCAATAACACAGAGGCGCGCTACCTGAAGGTGCATGCCGAAAGTGTTTTAAAAATGCCAGGCTGGCATATTAATGCCGGTAAACCTGCAATCATATACGCTGATGAGATTGTGGTTAAATAAAAGTTTATATATCTAAGTTATTATATTTGTTAAATCCTACTAATTAACAACTTAAAGAAGGGAAACCAGTATTCTGGATTATTTTACTTTGTATTGTTAACCATAAATATTAGATGAAAACGGAGCAAATTTGACTAAAGAAAATAAATTTCGATTTATTGATAATGAACAGCATTTAAAAGAAACCTTTGAGAAAATCTATCTAGGGAATTTTGAAAGACTGATTCGTTATGCATTTTCCATTACCAAAGATAAGGGGATTGCAGAGGATGTAGTCGCTGACGTTTTTACTTATCTATGGGATAAAAGGCATCAATTAAAAAATATAAAAGCGATAGACTTTTATCTTAATACGTCTGTTAGAAATCTGGCCATCAAGACGATTAAAAAAGACTCAAAAATACCATTATCAAAAACAGTAAAAGAAACAGAATTCACCGATAATTTCATTTTTTTAGATAAAATAGATCCTGAAAATTTATTGATGGGCAAAGAATTAGGTAAGATAATTTCAAAAGTGATACTCAATTTGCCTCCCCAAGCAGGAAAAATTTATAATTTATCCCGAAATGATAAATCCAACCAACAGATTGCATTAGAACTTGGAATATCAAAGAGAACGGTAGAAAATCACCTCTATACCGTACTAAAAAAATTTAAAGAAGAATTAAAAAAATATTACCAAACCTAGACTTCAATGGAGGTTTATTCTTTATTGATCATTTACCTCCCTACTTTATTCCCATTTTAATTCAAAATTCCTTAATAAAAAGAGGTATTTAATAAAGAATGCTCATTAAAAAAAGCTATTTAATGAAATTTATATAAATTTTATAGTTTGAACTAAGTAAAAAGGTGCTAAAAAGACTCTCTAAGATAATAGCCAATAATTAATGGAAAAATTAATTTATAAATATCTAAATAACAACCTAACTGAGAAAGAGTCGACTGAACTCCAGCGATGGCTAAAAAGGGACAAAGAAAATATTAAGGTTTTTGAAAATATTGTAGGCGAATGGAATTTGTCACAACAATATATTGATAACGCCAAGAAAAAAATTCTTTCGCAAATTTTAAGTCAGAATAAAGCTGTTGTAAAAGAGCCAAGCTTTCAGAAGGTAATTGGGATTGTAACCCTTAGAAAAATTTCAATTGCAGCGGCAGCAGTTATTGCCTTATTCATCTTGAATTTATATGATTTTGGTTCAGATAGCGATAAAAGCTCAGTTGTTGAATCTTTCAAAACCATACCCTCAGGAAAATCTAAGGCAATACTTATACTAGATAATGGAAAGAATATTGATTTGTTAGAAGATCAAAATCTGAATTTAGAGTCAGATGGAACTAAAATTATAGGCAGTAAAAATTCCATCGCCTACCTACAGAAAAAATCAAATCAAGCAGCGCTTAAGTACAACACATTAAAAACGCCACGAGGGGGTGAATTTTTTGTTATTCTTTCCGACAGCACCAAGGTTTGGCTTAATGCAGAATCACAACTCAAATATCCTGTAGTTTTTTCATCGGATAAAAGAACAGTTGAATTGACCGGAGAGGCTTTTTTTGAGGTAACCCCTAATCCAGACAAACCGTTTTATGTAATTTCTGGGGAACAAAGCATTAAAGTGTTGGGAACCTCATTCAATGTTGCATCTTATGAAGATGATGAGGAAATTGTCACTACTTTGATTGAAGGTAAGGTCAATGTTAATATGAGGTTTGGAGATAAAAAAAGTGTTTCATTATTCCCCAGTGAGCAAAGTAAATTCAATAAGGAAAAAGGTGAAATTAAGAACATTAAAGTAGATCCAAATCAGTTTATAGCTTGGAAGTCTGGTAAATTTTATTTTCGACAGCAGAAGTTGAAAGACATTACTAAAGTCTTATCCCGGTGGTACGATATCGAAATTTTCTTCTTGAATTCTGAAATGGAAAATAAAAAATTTACAGGTAGATTTAAAAGATATGAAAACTTTGATCACGTAAGATCAATAATTGAATCTACAGAGGAAGTAACTTTTGTTAAAAAAGGAAAAACAGTTATAATAAAATAAAAAAAAAGGGAATGTTGCACCATTCCCTCCTAAATCTAGTTCAATGTCTACTAAAAACAATGTTTAACTAAACCAATCAAATTTATGAAAAAGTATGATGCTCCGGATGGTTTCGGAACTAAAAATTTAATCCGGATTATGCGATTATCTCTCATCTTCTATTTTATTTCAATTACTCATGCCATAAGTGGCTATTCTCAGTCTGAATTAACGATTCGATTGAAAAATGTTTCATTTGAGCAAGTAATAGATGAAATCATGAGTCAAAGTGAATATGATTTCTTTTACAGTGCTGAATTATTTGAGGATGTACCCAAGGTAACAATCAATTTTAAAAAAGTATCTCTTGACACACTTTTAAAAAATATTTTACCAAATAATTTCATTTTTGAAATTCGCGACAAAGAAGTCATAATCAAGAAAAAACCCAATAACTTTTCAGCTGTTTCAGAAGATGAATTAGAAACGCAGCAAATTAGAACCATCAGCGGGATAATTACCGATTCAGATGGTAACCCTCTCCCAGGGGCATCTATTTCTGAAGTTGGCACAGCTAATGGGACAGTATCAGATTTTGATGGAAAATATACCATTGAATTGGTAAATGAAGATGCAGTATTAAAAGTATCCTTCATTGGTTTTGTAACAAGTGAGTTAACTGTAGGATCTTCTGACAGTATGGATTTTTCACTGGCTGTTGAAGATTCTTTTTTAAACGAAATTGTGGTTACAGCACTTGGAATTTCTAGAGAAAAAAAATCCTTGGGATATTCTGTAACTGAAGTGGATGGAGATGATATTAATACCATTAAGGACAACAACTTAGCAAGCTCACTTTCGGGTAAGGTAGCCGGATTGCAGATAACTTCAGCTGGATCTCTTGGATCTGGTTCAAGAATAACAATCCGTGGTAACAACTCCTTAGGAGGAAATTCTCAGGCGCTTATTGTTGTCGACGGTATGCCGATCAATTCTTCCTTGCCCTTAAGTACCGATGGTGGTCAGAGAGAGAGTGGGTCTAATGATTCAGGGGGACAACCAAGCTACGAGCCTAGTATTGCAGGCGGGGGTATTTCTGATATAAACCCAGATGATGTTGAATCTATTTCTGTGCTTAAAGGGCCAAGCGCATCAGCACTTTACGGGTCAAGAGCTGGTAATGGGGTAATACTTATCACAACAAAAAAAGGTTCGCGCTCTGATAAAATTGGGGTAACATTAAAAACAAATTTATATGCGGATAATCCCATGTTTTTACCAGATTTTCAAAATCAATATGGTCAAGGGACTTTGGGGGCTCCAAATTTGCCTCGTTCTGCTGGCAGTTGGAGTTCTTTTTCTTGGGGAGGTAAATTAGATGGCTCTCAACAACCATATTATGATGGGACAACAAAATCGTATAGCGCTCAACCTAATAATGTCGAAGATTTTTTCAGAACTGGTATGCGAGCAATTACATCTTTATCTGTTGACAAAGGATCGGACGCTGGCTCTATCAGATTTTCTTACACAAATAACTCTTCCGAATCAATTATAGAAAATTCAGATTTAGACAGCCATAATTTTAATTTAAGGGGAGTAGCCAATCTTTCTGACAAATTAACAGTTGATGCAAAAGCTACCTATTTTGTACAAGAAGTTAATAATAGGGCATCTACAACTGGAGCTCAAGGTAACATAGGTTTCCTGTATCGTATGCCAAGGAATGTTGCGATTGATGATTTGCGTAATTATCAAATGGCAAACCCTGGAACACCTTCTGAATTTGCAGTGATTTCTTATGGTGATCAACAAGGGAATCCCTTCTGGCAAGCTCTTCATGATGAGACTAGTGTTCGCAGAAATAGATTTTTAGGTTATACTAAAATAAATTACAAATTCACAGACTGGCTTAGTGCCTTTGCCCGAGTTGGTGCTGATGTTACTAACGTAAGAGACAATAATATCTACAAGCCTGGACACCACTTTCAAACTACAGGGGGAATGATTCTTGGAGAAAGTACTTTCAACGAGTTAAATTCTGAATTCCTGGTAACTGCAAACCATCAGTTTACAGATAAAATAAACGTCTTGGCAAACGTAGGTGGAAACCTATCAAAAAGAAGTTCTGAAGGAATGATGATTTATGGTTCTGGGTTTAAAATTCCAACGAAGTTTTTCATATCGAATTTGAATTTGGTAGCTGCACCAGTTGAAGCTCCACAGGCAATCAAGAAAGTAAATTCTTTGTACGGTGCTTTAAATATAGCGTATGATAATTTCTTGTATTTAGATGTATCTGTTCGTAACGATTGGTCATCTACTTTAAGTGAGGATAATCGATCTTATATGTACAATTCTGCAAGTTTATCCGCTATACTCAATAAATTCATCGACCCAGAGCAGAATGTTTTCAATATGATTAAACTTCGTGCTAGTATAGCTGAGGTAGGTAATGATACAGACCCCTACCAGCTAACCCAAACATATAATGTTCCTGGCCAAGGCTACCTTGGGCTAACTACTCTTAGAAATCAACCTGTGAGATTTAATGCAGATCTTAAGCCTGAAACGGTAACTTCTTCAGAATTTGGATTAGAATTAAGCATGCTTCAAAACAAACTTTCTTTAGATGTAACTGTTTATGATATGGAAACTAAAGATTTAATCTTCGATGTTCCAGTACCTGCATCTACAGGTTTTCTTTATAATAGATCAAATATTGGTTTGGTAACAAATAAAGGTTTGGAGATTTCACTTGGCGCAGCCTTGATAGAAAATAACGATCTTTCTTGGAACACTTCACTTTTTTATTCAAAAAATGAAAATAAGATTGAAGAGCTAATTGATGGACTTGACAGTTTTGTATATAACAACACTACAGATGGTAATTTATCTGTCGCTGCAACCAAAGGCGGGAGTATAGGCGATTTGTATGGTAGAGTTTTTACTGGTCAAACTGATGCAACTGGTTTGCCACTTGGATCAGCGGGCCCAACTGAACTACTAGGAAATGCACAACCTGATTTCTTAGCCGGATGGTCAAACTCCATTAGACATAAAGATTTCACCTTGAGTTTCTTAATTGATGCTCGAATAGGGGGTCAAATTTATTCACAAACATCTTCTGAATTAGACAGACAAGGTGTGTCAAAAAGAAGCTTACAGTATCGTGATACAGGAATAATTGTGAATGGAACGAATACTGGTTCAGGTTCAGCCAACTCCGAAAGAATTTCTGCAGAACAATACTGGACAGCAATGTCTGAAATTTCTAGCAATTATGTTTATGATCAGGACAATATTCGCTTAAGAGAGCTATCTATTGGGTATGATATCCCTAATGTGTCTTTTTTTGGACTAAACAGCGCAAAAATTCAATTGGTTGGGAGAAATTTATTTTTCCTTTCTAAAAGTGCCGAAGACATTGATCCTGAAGCGATGTTAGGTACATCAATTGGTGTACAAGGGATGTCCCATTTTGCGATGCCAACTCTAAGAAGTTTAGGTCTGAATTTAACTATGAACTTTTAATTTAAAACTTAGAAAATGAAAAATAAATTTTTAATATTTTGCAGTAGTTTGCTTTTAGCTACTACACTTTCATGTGACAAGGACTTCAATGAAATTAACGAAAGACCTGATGCGCTTTCAACAAATGATGTAAGTGCAAAGTTCTTTGTTACTGATATTCAACAGAAGCTTCTTAGACCTACAATGATCCCCCTATGGTTTGGAGATATAATACACCCCGATCAATTTTCTGCTCAAATAGCAAATGGATATTCAGGAAATAGCCTCGGTCTAGACTCACACGGTTGGAATGGTGATTTAGGATGGGTATACAACAGTTTTTATACAGATCTAGGTTGTTGGAATTGGCTTGCTGCTTATAATAGTGATTTAACTTCATACTTGAATAATGTAGGTGAAGGCGGTGCTTTAGAGGATGACATGTATTATGCTCTTGGACTGGTAATGAAGGGGTATTATTATCAACTATTCACAGAATCTTTTGGAATGATACCTTTTACAGAAGCATCTGATCCAAATATTGCTTTACCAAAGTATGATGATCAGCTTACCATATATAAGGGAATAATTGCTGATCTTGACAAAGCAATTGAAATTATTGGTAGCAATACAGAAGCTGGAACTGGTTTTGGAACTCTTCGTGAAAATGATGTAATTTTTAAAGGAAATATGCAAAACTGGAAAAAAGCAGCAAACAGTTTAAAGTTGCGCATAGCACTTAGAGCTCATGGTGGTGTTGGAGAAGATTTTTCTGCTACTGCTATTACTGAAGCAATTTCATCAGGAGTATTGGATGACGTTGACGCTTTGTTTGAAGGCTATGCTGATGAAAAAGATATCTGGGGTGGTTCTGCATCATACGGAGATGTTTGGCATTCTTTTTCTAATAGTCATTGGAAAACTACTGAGACATTAATAAATATTTTAAAAACTAGTAATGATCCAAGATTAAGTTCGATCGCAAAACCTGCAGTTGGTGGTACAATTAAAATAACAAAGCCAATTGAAGGTCAAGGTGTTGCTTTAATCGCTGATCATGTTGCTTTTGTTAAAAGAACACTTGATCTCTCTGGACTTGTTCAAGATATAGATTATTCATGGGTTGAAACAGCAACTGATTTGACGATTACCATGACAGAAAACGTTAATTATGTTGGCTTGCCATCAAGATTAAGTCCAAAGTTAAAAGGATACATGCCTGCTGAAATGTTTTCGGATCCAGCGGACATAATTACACAAAAGACAAATCAAGGTAAGCCATTATTCCCAACAATTTTAATGACATCTGCTGATTCACATTTTATGATAGCAGAGGCAATTGTTAAAGGACTCGCCTCAGGTGATGCTAATGCATACTATCAACTAGGCTTGGAAAAAGCAATGGCTATTTGGGATAAAGCTCCTACAGCTGAATTTTTGTCGTCTAATATGGGTTCATTAACTGGATCTTCTGAGGAAAAGCTAGAGAAAATAGCTACCCAGCGTTGGTTAGTTAACTACACCAATGGTTACGAAGGGTGGGCTATCGTCAGAGATACTGGATATCCTGCTTCAGCAGTTATAACCTCAGATAATGACGATATAATCAGTTTTGCTGGTGAATTGAATGGCCTGCAGGCTCAAAGGTTAAGATATGGCACAAGTACTTACAGTTCAAACGGTGCTAATGTAAATGCTGCTGTGGCAAAACAAGGACCTGATAACATGGCAACTAAATTATGGTTTGCTAAATAACAAACAATAATTGTTTATTGTTAAAGTAGAAAAGCCTGTATAATTTGCAGGCTTTTTTTATGCGCCTAATTCATAAAAGCAAATACTCAAAATAAAGTTTTTTTGACTAAATTGTTTATCAAATAATTTTAAATGCGCCTTTTACTGCTTAAGAAGATTGGATGTTTGTTATCGATGGTTTGGTTTGCCATCGGATGCAAGAACCCCATACCAGAGCAAGTGGTGCACGAAATTTCAAAGTTACCCGATAAAATTGACTATAACTACCACGTCAAACCCATACTGTCTGATAAATGCTTTTCCTGCCATGGCCCTGATGCCGACAACAGAAAAGCCAACTTAAGATTGGATTTCGACAAAAACCAATTACCGAGAAATGATGCGGAAGTCCTAACCATCGATGATGTAAAATCCGAAATTCCCAATCGTTTGTTTTCTCAAGATCCCGAAATTCAAATGCCCCCACCTGAGACTCATTTAAGGCTGTCGGATACAGAAAAAGCAAAAATTTTAAAGTGGATTAATCAAGGAGCCAAATACAAACCCCATTGGTCCTTTATTCCAATTGAAAAAAACAATGCACCCATTCCCCTGGATGATACTTGGGTAGAAAATGAAATCGACTATTTTGTAAAAAAAAAATTAGACGAACTCCAACTAACGCCCTCCGACAAGGCAAACAAAGAAACCTTAATTCGTCGCTTAAGTTTTACCCTCACTGGGCTTCCGCCGAGCCTGGAAGAAATTGATTCTTTTCTGGCTGATGAATCTCCCCTTGCCTATGAGCAACTGATCGACCGACTGCTTCAGTCACCGCATTATGGGGAAAGAATGGCGGCGGAATGGATGGACGTCGCTCGTTATTCAGA
>Ga0255769_10002034_pt1 | contig 22289 bp, 25 predicted proteins | sample 041ome_9_FD_179637 | JGI IMG/M metagenome (GOLD analysis project Ga0255769, IMG submission 179637) | Coastal salt marsh microbial communities from the Groves Creek Marsh, Skidaway Island, Georgia - 041413US metaG (version 2) | ecosystem: Environmental > Aquatic > Marine > Intertidal zone > Salt... | reverse complement strand
GACAGAGGCACCTCCAAACTTAAATACTTTCATTTTACCGAATTGATCTTTGCAATATAGTGTTCGATGCTTTTTTTGTCCATTTGGACGGTTCTCCAATCGTCCAAAACAGTAGCACCACTTTTTTGATAAAACTCAATGGCCGGAAGGTTCCAATCCAAAACGGCCCATTCGACCCGCTCTACCCCAAGCTGATGGGCATGCTCTATAAAAGCGTTGTACAATTGGGTACCAATGCCCTTGCCCTTCATCGGCTCTGTTACGATCAAATCCTCCAAGTGAAAAGTAGGGCCTTTCCAAGTCGAATAACGCGGGTAGTAGAGGGCCATTCCCACCACTTGATCGGCCACCTCGGCAACAAAACATTCAAACAAAGGACGGTCTCCAAAACCATCTCTTTCAATTTGAGCCTGTGTAACGATAACCGCCTGTGGCTCCTTTTCAAAAATCGCCAACTCACGAATCAAAAATAAAATGGACGCAGCATCGGATTTTTCGGCCTTTCGAATATGGGCTTTGATCATAACGGGGCAAAAATAACGGGTCAAATAAGCAATATAACCTTTTGTTAAATTTTATCACATTATAGGGTATGATTGTAAAAAATATAAAAATAAAAAGGGCGTTTTATTTTAAAACCATTGGATGGGATTGATTTGTCATTAATAAATATAGTTAGTAAGAAACTGATTTAAAGGCGGTTAAAACCCCTGTTTTTTTTTAATTTTTCTAAAAAAAGTGTTTTTAAATAATGAATTACTTTTATTTTGATAGTATCATGGAATAGACTGGCCTTAAAAAGACCTTTTAAACTGCTGCATTTCTTTACTCGCTTGCTAAGACAACCAATCCATCAATGTATCAAAAAAAGTTTGGGGCTGCTCGGCATGCAACCAATGTCCCGCGCCCTTAATTTCCTTTAGTTCTGCTTTGGGAAAAGCCTCTAAAATCGACTCCTTATCAGCAGGTGGATTGATGTAGTTGGAGTGTTCCCCATAAAGGAAAAGGGTCGGTTCTGGGAAGGTTTTTTCGGAGGAAATGGCCGCACCTATGGCCTCTGCAGCGTTTTTTAAAACGCCAATATTCACCCGTAGCCCGAGTTGACCCTCGGAAACCCAATACAAGTTTTTAAGTAAAAACTGACGGGTACCGCCATCGGGGATATATTGCTCTAAATGCTCGGCAGCGGCTGTTCTGGAGGAAACCTCCTGAAAATTCAAGCTGCTCAGTCCCGCCAATATTTGCTGGTGATGGGGGGCATAATATTTGGGTGCGATATCGGCAACCATCAATTTTTGAACGCGCTCTGGATGAGCCAGGGCAAAGCCCATCGCAGTTTTACCGCCCATGGAGTGCCCCAATAAAATCACTTGATCCAATCCGTGATGATCCATATAAACCCGCAAATCCTCCACCATAACGTCATAGTCAAAAACATCACTCCAAAAGCTCCTGCCGTGATTGCGCTGGTCCACCAAGTGAATGCAATGGCCTTTTTCGGCAAGGTTTTTGGCATGGGTTTTCCAGTTGTCTCCCATTCCCAAAAAGCCGTGCAATATGATCCAATGATTGTCTCCTGTGCCGATGATGTTGGAGTGTAAGAGATCCATTAACTCAGCCGTTGCAAATACATGGGGACGACATTTTCAAAACCCAAATAGAGAGACTCGCTCACCAGCGCATGACCGATGGAGACCTCCAACAAATTGGGGATATTTTGCGCGAAAAAAGCGGTATTTTCCAAATTCAAATCATGACCAGCATTGATCCCGATCCCGAGATCATTGGCCACGATGGCCGCCTTGGTATAGGGTGCTACAGCTTTTTGTGGGTTTTTCTTATAATGGTGAGCATAGTCTTCGGTGTACAATTCGATACGGTCGGTTCCGGTTTTTTCTGCCCCTTTGACCATTTCCATTAGGGGATCTACAAAAATGGAGGTACGAATACCGTGGCTTTTAAGCTCACTGATGACCTCAACAAGAAAGTCTTTGTTTTTGATGGTATCCCAACCTGCATTGGAGGTAATAGCGTCCTCGGCATCGGGGACCAAAGTGACCTGATCGGGTTTGATCCGAGTGACCAAATCGATGAATTTGGGAATGGGATTTCCTTCGATATTATATTCGGTGGTCAAAACCGCAGGCAAGGCCAAAGCATCATCATATCGGATATGACGTTGGTCGGGCCGCGGGTGAACCGTAATGCCTTGGGCACCAAATCTTTGTAAGTCGGTTGCGACTTTCAGTAAATCGGGAACATTCCCCCCCCGGGAATTCCTCAGTGTTGCAATTTTATTGATGTTTACACTTAACTGGGTCATGATTTCGATTTAAACCGCAAAATTAAGAACTATTGGCGGCATCGGCTAAATTTCCTCTATCAAAAGGTTCACCCAATAAAGTTTTGTAATTTTACACCCTAAGCTTTCGGGATGAATATTGCTGTTTTTTGCGCTTTTGATACCCCTGCAACGATAGAGTTTGCAAAAGCGACCATTGGGTATTTGGAAGAAAAAGGCCACCGAATGACACTGGACAGCCGACTGACACTGCACCTTCCTGAGGAATCCCAAAAGTACAATACTTTCGATGCCAAAGCCACCCTCGACCCAGATCACGATTACCTATTCTCCATTGGAGGTGACGGTACATTGTTGCGTTCTATCCCCTTTGTAAAAGATACCGAAACTCCCATACTGGGGATCAATACCGGTCGTTTGGGGTTTTTGACCAGTCTGCAAAAAGAATCTCTCAATGAGGCCTTGGACAAATTTTTTGATGAAAAATTCAAATTGGTTAAACGCACATTGCTGGCTGTGGAACTCTCCACTCCATCCCTCGAAATTGAACAATTTGGTTATGCACTGAACGAAATCAGCATCAACCGAAAAAACACGACGGCCATGTTGAGCATCGCCACCCAAATTAACAAGGAATTTCTGACCACCTATTGGGCCGACGGCTTGATCATTGCCACTCCCACGGGATCAACGGGCTATTCTTTAAGCAGCGGAGGACCCATTTTGACCCCAGAAACCGAAGGAATTGTTCTCAATCCAATAGCTCCTCACAATTTGAATATCAGACCATTAGTGGTTCCTGACAAAGCGGAAATAGAAATCAGTGTAGATGGACGAGGAGAGGATCATTTATTGTCCTTGGACTCTCGAATTTTTACTATTGAAAACGGGGCACAAATTCTCATTAAAAAAGCCCCTTTTTCTGTCTTCACAGTCGAACTGGATGGAGACAATTATTTTAAGACCCTCCGGGACAAGCTTTTTTGGGGTTATGATGCCCGAAATAGGCAATAAATATCACATTTTTTAGTTTAAGAGTATGGATATAACAGCTTTGTTTAACGCCCCCAATGGTTATATCCCAAAATCCAATGAAAAGGTTGTGGTTTCTTCTCGCTATGCTCTGTTTTACTGTCCACGCTCGTGCACAATTTCACGAGTTGGGTGCGTTTGTTGGTGGAGGGAATTATGTGGGGGATATTGGAGCAACTTACTTTGTTTTTCCCGAAAATCCAGCTGTTGGATTGGTCTACAAATGGAACCGAACCACCCGCTATTCCCTTAGGGCCAACGCCATGTTCATGAATCTAACCAAAAGTGACTACTCGCCTGCAGATTTTGCACGTTTCAGTCGCAGGTTCAGATTTGAAAATCAAATTATGGAGTTCTCCGTTGGTGCTGAGATCAACTATGTTGATTTTAATTTACACGCAAGTGACAGAGCTTGGAGTCCCTACTTATTTTTAGGAATAGGCTTCATCCGCTATAATTTGTTTTACCACGAACCCAATACGCTTGAAACGGTTGAATATGGAAAAGGGGGTGATATTGTCTTCCCCGCCATTGCAGGGGTCAAAACCAATCTGTCTCCCTTTGTGGTTTTGGGCTTCGAAATTGGGGTCCGATACACCATGACCGATAACTTGGATGGCAGTGCCCCTGAGACTGAGAGCAATTTACCCAACCCCCTAATGTTTGGAAATTTAAATAATAATGACTGGTTTGTTTTTACTGGTTTAACATTTTCATTTACCTTTGGCGATCTGCCGTGTTATTGTAAAGAATGATAATGAGCGACTTAAAAAATGATTTACCTAAACACCTTGCCATTATTATGGATGGTAATGGCCGATGGGCTGAAAATAAGGGGAAAAACCGCGTGAAAGGACACGCTCATGGGGTAAGGGCCGTGCAAGAGGTGGTGGAAGAGGCCGTTCAGCTCAAAATTGAATACCTGACCTTATATGCTTTCTCTACCGAAAATTGGAACAGACCTCAAGAGGAGATTGGTGTTTTGATGAAATTACTTGTCAATACATTGAGGAGTGAATTTGAAAAACTCCTTGAAAACCGTATTAAATTAAAGGTGGTCGGGAATATGGATCAACTCCCCAATTTTGTCCAAGAAGAATTAAGATATGTGGTCAATCAAACCCAAAACAATAATGAAATGACATTGACCTTGGCCCTGAGTTATGGAGGGAGGGAGGAGCTCACCAACACACTGAAACAGATTGCAGAGAAGGTTAAAAATAATATAATTTCTCCCGAAGATATTGACGAATCCGTCATTAATGAGCATCTTTACACCAGAGGTCTTCCCGAAGTGGATTTGCTCATCAGAACCAGTGGAGAAAAAAGAATCAGTAACTTTATGCTTTGGAAAATTGCCTATGCCGAGTTGTATTTTTCCGAAGTACTATGGCCTGATTTCGGAAAAGAAGATTTGCATAAAGCTTTAATCTGCTACCAAAAAAGAGAACGAAGATTTGGAAAGACTAGTAAGCAACTTATTGGGTAAGTCTTTTATCCGATTCGCATCTGTAGTATGCTCATTTTTCTTTTTGAGTTTTATCTCTGTTCAAGCTCAAAATCTTGATCAATACGTTAAAGGAAAAACCTACACCATTGATACCATTACAGTCAGTGGTATCAAAACTTTTAGTGATCAGACCGTTATTTCTTACAGCCAACTCAGAAAAGGGCAAAAAATAAACATTCCGGGCGATGATGTGAGCGCTGTAATTAACAAGCTTTGGGGCCTCCAATTGTTCAGTGACATCAATTTCTACATTACTAATATTGATGGAGATCTTGTGTCATTAGAAATCCAAATCGAAGAGTTGCCTACTTTGGGTGAAGTGAAGATTAAAGGCCTCAAAAAAGGAAAAATTGAACCCCTGTTGGATGAGACAGAACTGAAGGCTGGAAAAAAATTATCCGAGAGCTTTTTGACCAATACCAAAAATTATATTATCAAGAAATATCAAAAAGAGGGTTTTCTTAACACTAAGGTCTTTTTAAATACCATCGAAGACAGCATCCAAAGCAATACTTTTAAAATGGTGGTCAATGTGGACTTAGGAGAAAGGGTTAAGATTCAAGACATTAATTTTGATGGGAATGAGGTTTTTAAAGACTTCACCCTCCGTAAAAAACTCAAAAAAACCAAAAAGAAATTTCCCTTGCGATTTTGGAGAAAATCTAAATTCATAGAGGAAGACTATAATGAAGGCAAACAAAACTTATTGGATTTTTATAAAGAGAAAGGATACCGAGATGCTAGAATAATTAAAGACACGATTCTAATCAACGACAACAATAGCATTTCTATTAATTTTGAAATGGAGGAGGGCAATCGTTACTATTTCGGGGATATCTCCTATCTCGGTAATTCTGTATACAGTGATTTTCAACTCAATCAAGTGTTGGGCATCAAAAAAGGAGACCCCTATGATGGGGTGTTGCTAAAAAAGCGTATCGCCGATGAAAAGCCAGATGCCAACGACCTGACCAACTTATACCAAAACAACGGATACCTCTTCTCCACCATCAATGCCGTTGAAGTAAGTGCAGAAAATGACACCATCAACTTTGAAATCAGGATTAGTGAGGGAAAACTGGCGAGCTTTAACAAAATTTCTGTGTCGGGAAACACCAAAACCAACGATCATGTGATCTACAGAGAATTGCGAACCAAACCTGGCGATCTTTACAGCAAGGACATGGTGGTCCGAACCGTCCGAGAACTGGGACAACTCGGGTTTTTTGATGCAGAAAATATAGATCCACAATTTAAAAATGTTGATCCAAATGCTGGAACAGTAGACATTGAATATGGATTGGTCGAGGCTGGAGCAAGCCAAATAGAGCTTCAAGGAGGTTATGGTGGAGGGGGATTCATAGGAACTTTAGGCCTCTCATTTAATAACTTTTCACTCAAGAACATTTTTAATTTTGACACCTACAAGCCACTGCCCATGGGGGATGGCCAAAGTTTGAGCTTGAGGTTGCAAGCCAGCCAGTTCTATAGCACCTATAGTTTTAGCTTTGCAGAGCCGTGGTTGGGAGGAAGGGAACCCGTTCAGTTTTCTACCTCTTTGTCTCATACCATTCAATACCGATATGACTTCCTCACAGGAAGGGCAGATGAAAGTCAATATTTTCAAATCAGCGGTTTGAGTCTCGGACTGGCCAAAAGGTTGAAAGTACCCGATGATTTCTTTACCTTGTCCCAATCCATTGCCTATCAGTACTACGATCTGAACAATTACTACACCGGGCTATTTACTTTTGGAGACGGGAGTGCCAACAACCTCAACTACAACATCGCATTGATGAGAAACAACACCTACACCAACCCCATTTTCCCCACTGGAGGGTCAAAATTTACCATCAGTGCAAAGCTGACTCCCCCCTACTCCCTCATCAATGGTGTCGATTTCAGTGATTTAGAAAACCAAAGGGAATTTCAACTTCCCAATGGAGATCCAAATGTTGCAAAAATCGACCAACATAAATTCAGGTGGTTGGAATACTATAAACTCAAGTTCAATGGGGAGTGGTACACCAATATCATTGGGAAGCTGGTGTTGAAAACACAAACGGACTTCGGATTTATTGGAGCCTACAATCAAGACCGTGGAAGCATTCCTTTTGAAAGATTTTATTTGGGAGGAGATGGTATGCAAAATTACGCACTAGACGGAAGGGAAACCATTGCCCTTAGGGGGTATAAAAACCAATCCCTTTCCAATAGAGATGGCTCACTATTGTACAATAAATTTACCTTTGAACTCCGTTACCCTATTACACTCAAACCAAGTGCCTCCATTTTTGCGCTCTCTTTCTTAGAATCGGGTAATGGCTATGACAGTTTTAGAGAATTCAATCCTTTTAATGCCAAACGATCTGCTGGGATGGGTGTAAGAATTTTCATGCCAGCCTTTGGTCTATTGGGAATTGATTTTGGTTATGGATTTGACAGCTCCAATTTGAATAATGACCAGCCCAACGGCTGGGAAACTCATTTTATCATTGGACAACAATTTTAAAGCATATAGGGCCACGCCAAAATAATCTATTCATTTTTACGTTTGTTAATTGTTAAACGTGTCCCCTTTTCATCATGAGAACAAAAATAATTTTACCGATAGTCCTTTGTATACTGTGTATCAAGGTTCACTCCCAAAGGGGAGTGCGTATCGCTTATATCGATATGGACGTTATATTAAGTAAAAATAAAGAGTTCCAAACTGCCAATCTGTTGCTAGACGAAAAGATCACACAATGGAAAAAAGAAATTGAAGTAAAAAAACTCCAACTCAAAAGTATTGAAGATCAATTCGCCGTCGAAAAAATACTGCTCACCCCAGAACTCATTGCCGATCGTGAATTGGAAATTAAAGACTTTGCTGTAGAAGTTGTTTCACTTCAAGAGAAAAGGTTTGGCCCTAATGGAGATATGATGATCCAAAAAAATCAATTGCTCAAACCAGTACAAGACCAAATTTTAAGCATCGTTCAAGATATTGCAAAAGAGAGAAAATATGATTTTGTATTTGACCGATCTTCTGATGTTATTATGTTGTATTCTGCAAAAAATTACGATATTAGCGAACTGGTTCTGAGAAGAATTCAGATGCAAGAAAGAATTAAAGAAAGAAAAGAAAAATTAAACTCCGCTAAAGAAATACTGGACGGAGCAAGTAATTGAAAATCGAAAATTATAAACCCATGAGAAATACAAAAAAACTATTATTACCTCTTTTATTTCTATTAGCTCCGATATCTGTGGTTACCGCCCAAGCGAAAGTTGCCCATATAGAGGTTCAAAAATTAATTAGTGAAATGCCTGAGGTTATCGCAGCACAAAAAGAATTAAAAAAATTGGAAGATTCTTATACCGTTGAAATGGAAAATACTTACAAAGAATTCCAAACCAAAGCGCAGACCTATGCTGCCGATGCTGCCAATCAAACAGAGATCACCAATCAAGCTCGTCAGAAGGAGTTAGAAGGGATGCAAAAAAATATTCAGGATTTTCAACAAACCGTTTCCCAAGAACTTCAAAAGAAATCGATTGATATGATGAAACCTTTGATTGACAAAGCAAAAGCGGCTATTGACAAAGTCTCATCTTCGATGGGATATGATTATGTTTTGGATTCCTCAGCCGGTGGAAGTGTCATCATTGCCAAAGGCAAAGACATCATGGCCGAAGTCAAAAAAGAGCTTGGTTTTTAATAAGCCCTTTTCAAAAATTTAAAACTCCCGATCTCGGGAGTTTTTTTTTGCCCTATTTGAACCAAGAGGCGTAGATCATGTAATTGGCAGCGATGCGTTCGATTTCACCTTTTTGTAATTCCGGACTGATCTCTTTGATCTTTTTGGCGGGAATGCCTGCATAAACACTCCCCTCGGTTACAATCGTATTTTTAGGCAATACGCTCCCCGCAGCAATTATACTATTGGATCCCACAACACTATCGTCCATTATGATGCTTCCCATACCAACCAAAACCCTATCCTTGATCGTGCAACCATGAACGATGGCGTTGTGTCCTATGGAAACATCATCCCCAATGGTGGTGGCAGATTGCTCAAAAGTACCGTGAAGGACAGCTCCATCCTGAATATTCACCCGATTTCCTATAACAATACGATTTACATCGCCACGAACCACAGCCTGATACCAAATTGAACAATCATCTCCCATCAATACCTCGCCAATGAGCGTTGCATTTTCAGCAAAAAAGCAATTTTTTCCAAATTGTGGGGTAAAACCCCTGACGGTTTTGATCAACATATTTTTAGTTTAAGTACCAATTTAAGAAATTGATTTTTAAGACCCTTAGCTTTCTTTTTATAGACATTGTTTTTTATAAATTTGTAAAAAAAGATGAAAGAGATTCAAATCATTGCCAGTTGCAAAAAAGGAGGCACCTTGGCTAAATTTAGTATAAACCCACCGCTGAACCTTTCAGTTTCCCAAACCTTTATCAACATTGATCAAGCAGCGCATGCTCCTCTTGTAAAACAGCTTTTTTATTTGCCTTTTGTCAAAAAAGTAGCCATAGAAAACAGTACGATCATAGTAGAGCGTTTTGACATTCTAGAATGGGAGGAAGTCATACAAGAAGTGGCAGAGCAGATAGAGGACTACCTCAATGAAGGGGGGCAACTAATTACTCAACCAAAAAAAACAGCCAAAGTGGCTGTAACTGTTTACGCAGAAAGCACACCCAATCCCTCCGCCATGAAATTCGTAGCCAACAAAAAAATAACAGAACAAACTTTGTCCTTTGAAAATATCGATGCAGCTCACGATGCACCTCTGGCCAAGGAGCTATTTAATTTCCCCTATGTCAAAGAGGTTTTCATGGATGAGAATTATATTTCCATATCAAAAAACGATGCTACCCAATGGGAGGAAATTGTAATGGATATGAGGGCCTTTATTAAGTCATATTTGGAGGAAGAAAAAGTCATTTTGGGGCCTTCATTTCAAGAAAAATCACAAGAAACTACTGCCGCCAATAATCCCAACCTCAATGAGACAGAACAAGAGATTGTAAATATTCTCGAGGAATACGTTAAGCCTGCAGTGGCCTCCGATGGCGGGAACATCATTTTTGATTCCTACGAAGATTCAGACAAACGAGTTAAGGTTGTGCTACAAGGGGCTTGTAGTGGTTGTCCATCCTCTACTTTTACCCTCAAAAACGGTATTGAAAACATATTAAAAGACATGCTTCCAGGTAAAGTTGAAAGCGTAGAGGCCATCAACGGATAGTCTATGGTTCTGTTTTCTTGGCCGTGGTGTAAAAATCCTTAAGATAAAATGGTTCAAAATAGGCCAAGTCTTCGAATTGTTTCGCTTGAAAGTTTGCATATGCCAAAGGAACCATCTCCGCTGCCGAGGGATACCGAATGTCTGTTCGGTATTTGATATGGGAAGCATTAAAAATTGACTGACATTTCTCAGCACCCTCCCCCATAAAAACCCAAGGGATATCTTTTGAAAATTCCTTAAAGCTTTCAGTACTTATGATTTCGTCAAAAGTGGGTTTAACCACCTCTTTTTTTTCGTTGAGTACTATAACATAAACCTCCATCCGGCGCGCATCAAACATGGGAAACAAAAAAGTTGGTTCCCTTTCCGTGTATTTTTCAGATAAAATCTGGAGGGAGTTAACAGCAATCAGTGGCAAATCCAGGGCAAAACAAATTCCCTTAGCAGCGGCTACTCCAATTCTAAGACCAGTATAGGACCCTGGTCCCTTGCTTACGGCTACAGCATCGAGTGCAGACATTTCCACATGCGCTTGCTTCATTACCTCTTGGATAAAATCATGCAACTGCTCACTATGGCTGAAATGTTCGGAAGAATGTTCCTTTAACGCCAATAGTTTGCCCGATTTACCAATGGCTACAGAACAATTTTTTGTAGCCGTTTCGATATGAAGTATTACGCTCACGCCACAAAAATAGAAAAATACATAGCCACAAGAAGCATTTGGTTTCCGAATCTACAAACTGATGGAAATCCCAAAATAAAACTCCAACACTTTGAGTTTAAAAATGTAATCAAACTTTGCTCGTACAACATCAGATGCAGCTACTTCATAGCGTTGTTTGATTTGGTTAAAATCAAAAATATTCATTACCCCTGCCTCAAAGCGATTGACTGCATCTTCATAGGCACGTTTACGTGCCAACTGAGTTTTTTGCGCTGCCTCGTAAAATTTATATGCCCCTTCGGCATCATTGTGGGCTTGATTAATGGTGTTTTCTAAATTAAGCTTTTCTTGCTCTAACTGATTTTGCGATCTCAACAGATTAACCTTAGAACGCTCAACATTGTTTCTGGTTGCATTTCCATTAAAAATGGGAATATTGAGTCTAACACCAATATTATGTCCAGCGTTCCGATCGAATTGCTGACCAAAAGGCATAGGGCCAATGAGCTTGTTGCCCTCTACAGACCTCAAAACTGGCTCTCCACTAGAGGGAATAAATCCAATTGGAACATCCGTAAACACCCCATTGCCTGTGATCCGATCGGCATATGATACTCGTGAGTTATAGCCATAGAATGCAGTCAAACTCGGCTGAAGTGCTCCCTTGGCCAACTCAATATCCTTCTCAGCAATGGCGATATTGGTTAAGGAAAGTTTAATGTCTTTTCTATGGGTTAATGCCTGTTCAAAAATATCCTTGGGTTTCTGAAATAAAATTTGACCCAATGGAGCCTCCATGTCCATGGATACCACATCAAAATTATCATAATCGGTGATCAAAAGCATTTGTGCCAAATTTATTTTGGACAACCTCAGGTTGTTTTCGGCTCGAATAACTCCCTGCTGCTGCGTGGCCATGGTCGCTTCTATTTCAAGTAAATCGTATTTCACCATCGTACCAGCATCAATCATCTCTTGGGTACGCGCTGCATCCCTCTGTGTGATCTCCAATTGAGATTTTTGAACGTCCAAAATTTCAATATTGAAGAGGATTTGTAAATAAGCGTTCACCACCATAAGACGAACATCATCTTTCATGTCTTCCAGTTGGTATTCTCTGGCTAAAAGCGCCAAGTTAGCACGATGCAATTGATTGAAATTTCTAAAACCGTTATATATATCGATGTTAACACTTGCCCCCACTGATGTAAATTGGGTGGTTTGATTCTCCAAGGTTCCCCGGGTGATGTCCTGATTCAAACCGATATTCCATGAATGGTTGGCTTGGGCGTTTAAGGAAGGTAGGAAATTGCCTTGTGCGTCTTTTTTATTCAAAGCAGCATCATCGAGTGAAAGTTCACTTTGCTTTACGCTGATGTTTTTCTCTACTGCCATCAAAATGCATTCCTCCAAACTCATTGGAGCGGGTTGGGACTGCACCAATAGACCCATAAACATATATAAGACTGATAAAATAGGAGATATAAATTTCATGATCAATTATTTATTTTCGGATGCTTCCTCTCCTATTTTAGTGGGTTCTGTTTTATTCCAAACTTTGATTTGATCATCCCTATTCAAACCCTTAACGACTTCAACGTTGATTCCATCTGAAATGCCCAACTCTATGTCTTTTCGATCATAATTTCCTTTGTCGTTTTTTAATTCTACAAAAGGTTTATTAGTGATTTTATCAAACTGCAATAACGCTTCAGATATGACCATTACACTGTCTTTTTTTTCTAATACCAAAGAAGCATTGGCACTGTAACCCGCACGAATAAAAACGGAGTTGTCCAAATAAACATCCCCTTCAATCTTGAATTGTACCGTGCCTTGTTCCTCGTTCCCTTTCGGAGCAATAAACTTTAATTGGGCATCAAATTCTTTGTCTTGAACAGCCCCCAAAGTAACTTTAAGTGGCATTCCTATGACCAATTTGGCAACCTCAGCTTCGTCTACCTTCCCTTCAAAGATCATTTTGTTTAAATCGGCTACTGTGGCAATGGTCGTACCCGCATTGAAAGTATTGCTTTCGATGACCTGATCTCCCTCTTTGACAGGAATTTCCAAAACCGTTCCAGCTACAGTAGCCCTGATGTTGGTGTTGGCGATGGAGGAACCACCTGCAGAACCCAGTTTGATGATTTGCAAGTCTGATCTTGCGTTTTTAACGTTCTGTTTGGCTTGGTCATAATTCAACTTAGCGTTGTCATATTGCTGCTTTGAAATGATTTCTTTTTCAAATAAAGTTTCATTACGCTTGAATTCAACCTCCGCATTTTTCAACAAAATAAGGGTATTGGACAACCTTCCTTGAGCACTGTTCAAGGCTTGTTCGTTGGGAACAACTTTTACCTTAGCCAAGAGATCTCCATTGGTAACCAAATCTCCCTCTTCAACATAAAGTTTTTCAATGATCCCAGAAATTTGTGGCTTGATCTCAACTTCGTCTTCGGGAATCACTGTCCCAGTGACAACAGATTTTTTTTCTATGGTCTTAGTTTCTGGAGATTGCACATCAAATTCAACCAAAGACTTGCTGTTGGTTTTTATAAAATATAGTGTGGCAAAAACAGCTCCTAAAACCAGTAAAGCGATAGCAAAGTATTTTAAAATTTTCATGATTAAGTGTTTTTTATTCTTCTCTCAATGCGTCTATGGGTTTAATACTAACGGCCCGCTGGGCTGGAATCAATCCAATGAGTGTTCCCAACAAAACCATGGTGGTCAAAGCACCAATTACTAGAGGTATGGGAACAGTCGGGTTGGTATATGGGAAATCGGATAAGTCTTGGGTGAATAGATTGATAATCGCCAAAACTCCCGCTCCCAAAATGATCCCAACAACCCCCGCAATTACGGTTAAAAAAACAGATTCCAACAAAATTTGAATCCTAACCTCATTGGGCGTGGCTCCGAGCGCACGTCGTACCCCCAATTCTTTGGTGCGTTCCTTGACCGAAATCAAAAGGATATTTCCTATACCGATGACCCCAGCAAAAATTGTTGCCAACCCAACCACAAGGGACAAAAAAGTCATCCCATTGGCAAAACCACTAATACGATTAAATACTTCCCCTATATTGAATGAGCCAAAAGCCCTTTCGTCTTCCGGGGCTACTTTGTGTATTTTTTTAAGAACATCTTTTACGTTTTTTTCTACTGCAACGACATCGGCATCGTCATAGGCGGCGATAGTGAACCAATCGACTTCTTCTCCACTGTTGTATAGGTTCCTGAAAGTATTAAAAGGAATGAAAATATCACCATCGGACTCAAAACCACCCCCTTCAAGGTATTTGTGTACACCAATCACTTGAAAGTAAACGTTGTTGATCCGTATGTATTTTCCAAGGGGATTTTCATCTTCATCAAAAAGTTCCTCCTGAGTTCGTTCACCGATGACGCATACTTTACGCTGATTTTCTTGGTCTTGCTCGTTGATGAATCTTCCACCCTTGTATATTTTTTTTGTCGATATTTTGGTATAATCTGGAAAATCCCCATAAATATTATAGGTGCGGGATATTTCTTTGTAAACGACACTTGCCGGGGGACTGCCTCCAAAAACACCTCTGGCATTTCTCGGCGCAATATATTGAATCTCGGGAATTTGTTTTTTTAGTTGCGCTACATTGGCTAGGGTAAATCGAGGGTATCTGCCCACCTTAAATCCCGCATAGGGAACACTCGTTCGCTGCGGCCAAACAAACATGGAATTCATGGCCATGTCTTCAAATTCTCGATCAAAACCATTGTCTAATCCTTTGGCAGCTCCAGAAAGGGTGATGTAGATGAATATACCCCACAAGACTCCGATCACCGTAATGACCGTTCTTGTTTTGTTTTTGGCAATGGATCCAAAAATCTCCTGCCAAGTATCAACATCAAATATGACTTTCAAACTATTCATCTCTTAAAGCGACTATGGGTTTGATGCCGGCAGCTCTTTTGGCCGGGATATAACCTGCGATGGCTCCGAAAATTATGAGTAATATCGTTGCGATAAATGCAGTTAAATTGTCAACATAAGGATCGATGATAAAAAATTGTTCCAAACGATCCCCCATATTGCTCAACAGTGCAATACCGGCCATCATACCGATAATTCCCGATACTGCGGTGATAAAAATAGATTCTTGCAATACCATAGCGATCACGCTTTTTGGGGTCGCCCCTAAGGCTTTTCTGATCCCCAATTCTTTGGTGCGTTCTTTGACTACAAAAACCATAATATTTGATATCCCTATAATTCCCGCAATCAAAGTTCCTATACCCACAAAGGCGACTATGATTTGTAAAACACTTGCAAACTGTTGATTTTGTCGGATTTGATCGGCTACATTTCTGATCCTGATACCATTGTTGTCTCTGGGATCGATATCTTTTTTGTTCTTTAGAAAAAGACGCAGTTGTTTTTCAAAAACTAAGGCTGTGGCATAGCCCAGCTCGGGTCGAAAACTAACGATAATAGAATTGACCTTATCGTTATTTTTTTCTAAAAGTTGACGCGTAGTATAGGGCAGATAGATGAGTCTCTCCTCTCGGTCTCCACTTTGATCTTGAAATACTCCAACCACTTTAAAAGCACTGGTTCCCATTTCTAAATATTTCCCAATGGGATCCTCGTTTTTGAAAAGGTCATTCGCAACCAAACGACCAATCACAACGTTTTTGGTTTTGTTCGCTACATCATCTTCATTGATAAAGCGACCCTTCATGATGATGGTTTTTTCAATAAACTGATGGGCAGGAGCTACGGCTCTAGAGGAATAATTGTCAGATTCTCCTTTGTAACGAACCCTAGCACTTCTGTTGATTCTTGGGGTGATGTCCTCGACAAAAAATTTAAAATTTTCCTTGATGTCTTTCAAATCACTGTTCTCAAATTCAATTCTACGATTGGCCTTAAAACCCCTGTAGGGTTTGGATGTCCGTCCTGGATAGACAAAAAGAGTATTCGTTGCATCGTCCAGAAAAAATTGTTTAAAACTGTTTTTTAACCCATTGCCAAAACCAAACAAAACAATGAAAATAAAAATCCCCAAGGCCACCGTAAATCCAGAAAGTACTGTCCTCAATTTATTCTTGCGAATGGTTTCAAAAATTTCTTGCCAACGATCTCTGCTAAACATGGACCTCAGCAATAACTTGTTCTACTTTTTGATCCTCAACAATCACTCCGTCTTTTAAGGTTATAATTCTTTTGCACATGTGCGCAATGTCCAATTCGTGAGTTACCACCAAAATGGTTTTACCTTCGTTGTTAATTTGTTGGATTAAACCCATCACTTCGTTGGATGTTTTGGAGTCCAATGCTCCGGTGGGTTCGTCTGCCAAAAGTACTTTGGGTTCAGAGGCTAATGCACGGGCGATGGCTACCCTTTGTTTCTGTCCTCCAGAAAGCTCACTGGGCAAATGTGTTGCCCATTCTTTTAAACCTACTTTATCTAGATATTCAATCGCCTTCTGTTGTCGGATTTTTCTGCCAAGACCTTGATAGTATAAAGGCAAAGCAACATTCTCCAAAGCGTTTTTATAGTTGATTAGATTAAAGGATTGAAATACAAAACCTAAAAATTGATTGCGGTAATTTGCCGCAGTGGTTTCTGTTAAATCCTTAATCAAAACGTCATCCAACCGATATTCTCCTTCATCGGCCAAATCGAGCATCCCCAGTATGTTGAGTAGTGTGGACTTTCCTGATCCCGAGGAACCCATAATGGCAACCAATTCTCCCTCTTGCACTTGAAGATCAATCCCCTTAAGCACATGTAATGATGTATCCCCCATTTTATAAGACTTGTGAAGGTTACTGATATGAATCATCGTGAATGAATTTCGTGAATGAATTTCGTGAATAAATTTAGTGCTTACTTTTTTTAAAACGTCTTAAATAAAATTTAATTATAGAAAGGGTAAGGTTTATTTATTCAGTAAACGGTATACTTGATACCCAACAATAGCAACCAAAACATAGGGTATTGCCATCAGATAGATGATACCATTGTTGATCCCTTTGGCAGTCTCTTCAGCCTGGCCAGACTCCAATACGGCACGGCACATGGAACACTGCGCAGATACTTCGATGGTTGCCAAAAAAATCAGTAGTAAAGGAATTAAAATACGCATGAATTTAATAATAGGGAGCAATCATGAGGTAGACGATCACACCAGTTACAGCAATGTATAACCAAATGGGAAACGTAATCACTGCGATTTTTTTGTGATCGGCAAATCTTTTGGAAATGGCCCTTACATAGGTAACCAATACCATGGGAATGATTCCAATGGAAAGTATAATATGTGAAATCAATATGAAGTAATATACATATTTAATCATCCCGTCTCCGCCATAAGGGGTTGGATCGGAAGTCATGTGATAGGCAACATACATTACCAAGAAAACCAATGACAAGCCAATGGCAATTTTCATCAATGTTTCGTGTAATTTGATTTTTTTATTGAGGATGGCAATGTATGCAACTACTAAAATTAGAGCGGTAAGTGCATTAATACTGGCATAAATAGGGGGTAAAAAATCCAGGGGAGCTACATTGGGTAATCTTACAGTAAATAGAATTGCCACTACCACAGGAATTAAGATGGATACGGCTGTGATGAGTTTGCGGTATTTACGAGAGGGGTCAGTAATGGGCTGCGCTTTCATTTTTTTAGTCTTATTCTTTCAATAGCAATTCGATGTCTTCCAACAGCATATCCACTCCCTGTATTTGCTGATCTTCACGATCTAACCCAGAATAGTAGACTATGGGGTTGTCAAAGCGATCCACTCGGGAACGAATGTAACCTTGTTTATCAATCAGGGCGAAATAGCCCTGGTGTTCGAAACCTCCAGCTACTGCAGGATTTATCCCCGCAAAGATACTAAATCCTGAATTCGCAAGTTCATAAACCGTAGATTTCTTGTCGGTTAGAAAATGCCAGTTTTGTGACTTAACTCCATAGTCCTCAGCGTATTTTTTGAGTACATGAGGCTGATCGTTTTCAGGATCAATGGTAAATGAAGCAATTCCGAAGTCTTCTCGATCACCAAAGCGATCATCCAAAATCTTCATGTTTTTATTCATAATAGGGCAAATGGTGGGACAGCGGGTAAAGAAGAACTCAGCCAGATATACTTTCCCCTTAAAATCCTCATTGCCAATCAGCAAGCTGTCCTGATTCAACATCAGAAAATCAGGAACTTTTTTGGCTTCCCCATTGAGCTTAATATAGGCCAGGGGTTTGGCGGCTACCGATCGATTGCTCTCTATTGTTGCATCATTGGCAATACGATCAATAATTTTTGGCACAAATAAAATACTGAAAACAATGATGATAATGACAAGACCGGTATAACGATATTTGTTCATTGTATGGGACTTAATCCTTATTGTATTTTTTCCATGCGCGTCGGTACTCGGCCAAAATTACCTTGATATCATCAACCATTTTATTATTGATCTCTGCCACAGACTGTGCGTTAAACCCATAAAGAGTGCCAACATCTTCGTCATCATCTCTTCCTCTTAGATTGCGTTCTTTATCAATTATGAACACGTAAGGAAGACTTTTATTGTTGGTCAAAGTTAGTGGGGTTTTTAGGCTTTGATATAAGTGGTCTATTTGATCGTCCGATCCAAAAATAAAGTTCCATTTTACCAAGTCTGTACCCACACCCGTTTTCAACTCGCTTTTGAGTGTTTCGACTTGTTCTTGTTGTCCCTCTCGAAGTACCATCACAAACTGAAAATCGTTGAACTGATAGAAGCGTTTGTAAATTTTTTGATTCAGGTTCAGCGCATCTCCTTTTTTATTGGCCAAATCGTCTCCCCAAAAACCGATGACCGTTATACGATCTTGCAATTGAACAGGGTTTCCAGAGAGTGTATTCCAGTCTTTAAGCTCATCTATTTGCTCAGTCAATACTGGAAGTAGAGCAAAATTATTTTTACCCGAGGCAAAAAATAAATAGATGACAATTGGGAAAATAAAGAGAATGGTCAGGACAAAATATTTTTTAAAAGACTTGCTCATAAAATAAATTGTCCAAAGGGATTTAGAAATTCCAGCTTACGAAACCATTGGTCATCACATCAAAAATGTAATCCGCTTCCAACACCAGGATAAAAATCAGGTAGGGAATCAATATGATTAACGGAAGTACTATGGCTCCTTTGAGGCTGCCTCTTTCGTCTCTAATATGCATAAAATCCCATGCGATATAATAGGCCTTGACCAAGGTCAAGATGATGAAAATCCAATTCAACAATTTCATACTGAGGAAGTAATTCATCAAAATATCGGGTTTAAGAATCCCCAAAACAACTTCTACGGTAGTAACAATTGATAAAAAAATGAGTACACCCCAGATTTTTTGAACGTTTGATTTGAATTTTAACAGTCCTCTAAAAATTGCTAGTTTGTGCGTTACTTCAGCCATTGGTTAATTTTATATGGTTAAACGAGATAGAAAAATGTAAATACAAATACCCAGACCAGATCGACAAAATGCCAATAAAGTCCAACTTTCTCTACCATTTCGTAGTGTCCTCTTTTCTCATAGGTTCCGATGATCACATTAAAAAAAATGATCAGGTTGATCACCACGCCAGAAAAAACGTGGAAGCCGTGGAATCCCGTAATAAAGAAGAAAAAATCTGCAAACAATCTGTTCCCGTATTCATTGTGAATGAGATTGGCTCCTTCAACGACAGCCACAGCGTTTTCGATTTTATCCAGAGAGTCGTCCCTCGATAAAACGATCTTCCGTCCACTCTCATCAAGTTTTTCACTACGTATAACTAGGTTGTCATTGGACTCAAATCCTTCGACTACCTCTGCTAGAGAATAGCTGGGCAGGCTTCCCTCGCTTTGATACCATACTCCATTACTACTTTTGTGTGCGCTGCGTTCGGTTGGGATTGAAACTGCAAAATCTCCAATAGCAACGCGCTTTCCGGTTTCGGCATTAACAAACTGTAAAATTTGACCACCTTTGGTTTCTAAAGCACCGTATTCTCCCTTGATAAAGTTTTTCCATTCCCATGCTTGTGAGCCAACGAAAACTGCGCCACCAATAATGGTCAATAGCATGTAAAAAGTAACTTTGGCCTTATTCATGTGGTGTCCTGCATCTACCGCCAAAACCATGGTTACAGAGGAAAAAATCAAAATAAAAGTCATAAGCGCCACATAATACATGGGTGCGTCTACGCCGTGCAAAAAGGGAAAGTGGGTAAAAACCTCATCGGCAATGGGCCAAGAATCAATGTTCTTAAAACGTGAAAATCCATAGGAGACCAAAAATCCCGAGAAGGTAAGGGCATCGGAAACGATAAAAAACCACATCATCAGCTTTCCATAGCTGGCATTGAGTGGCCGCTGACCTCCAGACCATAGTTTGGCCTCTTTTTCGACTGCTGTTAGTTCCATAAAGTCAAATTCAATTTAGTTATCACAAATTTATATATTTTACCTGTACAGCAGAATAAATAGATACAAATAAATCCACAAGACATCCAGAAAATGCCAGAATAAATGGGCGAGTTCAAATCCCAAAGTATTGGACTTGCTGTAACTGCCTTTGGACAGCCGAAAATACACCACTGACAGGACGATCAAACCCGCAAATAAATGAGCCAAATGAAGCAAGACCAAAACATAGAGAAAGGAAGTGGTGATGGAACTTTCAGCTCCTGTAAAATAATACCCCTGAGCGATAATGTCTCCAAATCCCTTAAATTGAAAATAAACAAATAGTATTGCCAAAAGGAAAGTGGTCATGACCCGTATTTTGGCTTGTTTGTAATTTTCTTGGAGCAATGATCTTTTGGCTAAGAAAAAACTTACACTGCTAAGTAGGATTATCAGGGTACTCAGTGCGAAAGCAGTTGGCATTTCAAATTGAGACAACCAATCGGCTCGGGTACTGCTCACCACATAAGCGCTGGTAAGCCCAGCAAAGGTCATGGCCATGCTGATCATTCCCACCCAAAGCATCATTTTTTTGGCCTTTTGTTGTTTGATTTCTAACTCATCCATCATTGTATCCACTTGTCTAAAACGTATATTATTTGCAGCAAGCTGATGTATGCAATACTTGCATACATTAATTTTCTTGCGGCTTCTTTTGTTTTTTGCTGCATCAATTTCAAGGTGTGATATAGGAAATAAATTCCAATCAAAATCAAAGAGACGACCCCGCCCAACGAAAGGCTCAATTGTCCGCCATACTGGGTGAAGGGTATGAGGGAAATGACAATGGTCCACAGGGTGTAAAAGACAATCTGAAACGCTGTGGCCCGATCCGGGGATCCTGTGGGTAGCATTTTAAAACCCGCCTTTTTGTAGTCCTCATCCATCATCCAACCTATGGCCCAGAAATGGGGAAACTGCCAAAAAAATTGAATCATAAACAGTATTCCTGGTTCTATCCCAAAACTGCCTGTGGCTGCTACCCATCCCAACATAAAAGGAATGGCTCCAGGAAAAGCACCGACGAAAACCGAAAGAGGTGTAACCGTTTTTAATGGGGTGTAAATACAGGTATAAATAAAAATAGAGAGCGCCCCAAAAAGCGCTGTCTTAAAGTTGATATTATTGAGGATATATACCCCCAAAAGGGTTAACAGGCTGGCAATGAGCAAGGCTGTAACAGGATTCATACGGCCTGCCGGTAAAGGACGGTTTTTGGTACGATCCATTAAAGCATCTTTGTCCTTTTCAATCCACTGATTAAAAGCATTGGAAGCCCCTACCATGGCAAAGCCACCAAGAAACAGCGCCAATAGAACGGATGGGTTGATTGTATCCGCAGCGAGCAAATAGCCAGCCAGCGAGGAAAATACCACACTGATGGCCAAACGAAACTTGGTGAGTTGAAGGACATCACTCAAAAAAGCGATCAGGTTGAAGGGAGTTACAGGCAAACTATCGGAATGGGTCTTCATCATCAATTTTCCACTTGCAAAGATAGGCTACAAATCAACCCTGTGCAAGCCTCCAACATCATTTTGAAAATCCTTCCCTCAACTTATTGAAGCTTAAAGTTGATAGGAATGGAGTAAGGCACCCTTACCGCTTTCCCTCGTTGTTTCCCTGGGGTCATCTGAGGAAGCTTTTCAATGATACGCAGGGCCTCCTTTTCCAAATTTTTATCGGGTCCACGCGGTTGCACCCCTACCACATTCCCGTCTTTATCGATAATAAAACTCACATAAACCCTCCCCTGGATTCCCATTTCTTGGGCGATTTCAGGATATCTAAAGTTTTTGACAACGTGCTTGTGGATTTTTTCCTCAAAACATTTCCGTTGCATCTTTTTGGATACCTTTTCACAGCCGGGAAAAATGGGAATGTCCTCGATGATAGCAAAAGGAAGCTCAACATCTTCTTCTTCTTCCTCCACTACTATCTCTTCGATTTCAACGATTTCCTCCTGATCGGTCTCGGTGGATTCGATCACCGTTTCCTCCACTTCTTCCTCATCTTCTACTACTTCTATTACTTGAGGGGCC
>Ga0255769_10002029_pt1 | contig 22314 bp, 12 predicted proteins | sample 041ome_9_FD_179637 | JGI IMG/M metagenome (GOLD analysis project Ga0255769, IMG submission 179637) | Coastal salt marsh microbial communities from the Groves Creek Marsh, Skidaway Island, Georgia - 041413US metaG (version 2) | ecosystem: Environmental > Aquatic > Marine > Intertidal zone > Salt... | reverse complement strand
TATAAGTTCCATTTGCATCGGCAGACAAAACAAGTTCTGGTACATTTGTATCACCAGACGCCACACCAAAAACACCGTTTACAGTTAGGGTTCTATTTGGACTAGTAGTACCAATACCAAAGTTTCCACCTGCTGTAAATCTTGCTACCTCGGTATTATTTGTAGTAAATCCAAAAAAGTGGTTTGTTTGTGTTCCAATATAACCGCCTGTACCATCAGAATAAAAGTGGGATTTAACACTTGCTCCATTATTTGCTGTGTAAACTATTCCACCGCCTCCAGTTGACTTTCCTTGAACTTCAAGGGTAGTCCAAGCTGCACCAACTGCTTGAGGACTCGTAGTACCAATACCTACGTTGCCTGCGGAGGTAACATTAACTTTCCCATCATAAATACCCATAAGGTTTGACGAGTCTATGTATATAAGACCAACATTACCCCCTGAGCTTGTTTTTTGTCTGTATGAAAAATTATTATCTATAAATATGCTACCTGATGAAACGTGAAGCTTTGCCCCCGGACTAGTAGTACCAATACCTACGCTGCCATTCTTTGCAGTTAGGGTCTCTATAAAAGCACCAGATGAATTTAACGATTCAATAGTAACTCTTGAGTTAGCGTATCCATTTGTATCAAACTTTGATGTTATACGTCCGCTAGTATAATTAGATAAATTTGTTTCAGCTGGCGTATAAAACCCTAAGATTGCTTTAGGTTTTGCTCCAGACGTATCTGCTGGAGATACGGTTAATCTTAGCTGCTCTTGGTCAGAGTTAGATGTTGTAAATACGTGAAGCTTAGCAGCAGGACTAGTCGTACCAATACCGACGTTGCCTGCGCTGGTAATCCGTAACCTCTCAGCAAATGTAGCTCCATCACTGGGTCTGCCTCCAAATGCTAAATCTCCTGTCGGGTTAGCTCCAGTGCCTGTTCTTACACTAGCAATGAAGTTTGTATACTCATATCCGCCGTGCCCAAATGTCATTGCTGTAGCATTACCGGCTGTAGTATCTGTATTCTGTATACCTATTGCGTAAACTAGTCCATCTGTTAAGAAGCTTCCTGAAGCTCTTGATATTCTTGTATCAAGCTTAAATTCTGGAGAAGTCGTACCAATACCAACGTTGCCACTCTTTTTTATATTTAACCTAGTAGCTCCGCTGTCCTGTATTCTCAGTAAATCATCTGAGTCGTTGTCTAGTCCGGTTACGTTGATTCTAAATCCTGATGCTGCGTTAGAAGAGTTAGCTATCAAAACAGGTGCTGTACCTAAAATCCTAACGTGACCTTCTCCAGTACCTGTTGCTTCAAATCTTGCTACCTCATTTGTGTCAGCAATAGAAATATGTAACTTACTATTTGGACTCGTAGTCCCAATACCGACGTTTCCATTGGAATCAAGGCGCATTTTTGTTCCGCCTGTTCCAAGTCCCCAATAAAAACCACCAAGAGCATTGAACCACATTTGTTCTCCACCTCCTGCGGTTCCATCTAAACCGACACCTACGTCATTATGTATTCCTCCATTGTCATAGAACTTCAATCTGTATCCGGTTTCAGAAGACGGTCCACTAAATCCATTAGAGAAATTACCAACTCCATTTACATCTAGTTTAGAAGTTGGACTAGTCGTACCAATACCTACGTTGCCCGTTGGAGATAGTATTATATTTTTATTTGCAGATGCCGTTGATAGGGTTAATCCCTCTCTTCCAATAATGTCAAATCCGTTTGTATCATAAGAATGTATTTTTACACCTTCGTAGTATGTAATTCCCGTTCCATCATTAACAGTAATAATACCTCCATTTACGTGAAGACTAGTGGCAGGATTCGTAGTACCAATACCTACTTTGCCCGAATTAAAAAACGTATTTCTTTCATAGTCCCAAGTAAACAGTCTATTCTCTGAACCTGCTGGGTAGCCACCGTAGTATGCTATTCTATAGAACTGAGCACCATTAGAGTTGTTCCAGTTTATATCAAATGTTATTCTAAGCTTTTGCTGATAAGAAGAATTGTTCCAAGGGTTAATGTATACGTTTCTTCCCTCCCATCCAGAAAATCCAGTTCTGGTAGCTACAGTAACCCAGTTTGTTCCATCGTATTTCTCAATAGTTACATCCATTGTGTTTCCTGCGAAACTGCAAGGGATGTACAAAGTATCAAACCACTTGTAACCAATATTATCCCAAGTCATCCTCAAGGAGTAAATGGATGCATTGGCTACCGTTACTCCAGCTTTCTGACCTGTAAATAGAGCTTTATAGGTATCGGCATATGTACTTGTTACATCAGAATAAGCACCACCCTGTGTTGTTGTTACCTCATACAGACTAGGCGCTCTAAACAAGAAGTGGTCTGCTGCTCCACCTTCACCTAAACCTCCAAGACCCGACTGTATTGTTAACTGTCCTAAAGCGTGCTGGGTGTAACTATTAAATGCCGCCCCAAATCCTCCACCTCTAATAGCCATAGTGGTGGTGCGGAAAGAACCATTTACGTCTAATAAATAACCTGGACTTGTAGTACCAATACCTACGTTACCAGAACTACTAATCTTAATTATAGTACTACCCGAAACTCCACCTATGGTGAAGTTAACATTATCACCACCAGCAAAGATTGTCCCGGCAGAAGTATAATCAATAGCTCCAATTACTATAACATTACCAGTAGTAAGACCGGCTATCTTATAGTTTGCTCCAGTACTAGATTCAACACCATAGTATTGACCATTGCTTATTAAAACATCCCCACCTGCAACGTGTAACTTAGATTCTGGCGATGTTGTACCAATACCGACGTTTCCAGCATTATTAAATAGAACATCATTCGGAGAGTATATTCTTAAGTCTCCTGAGTGAGGATATACTTGACCAGCTTCAGTTCCGGCGGTATCAACTAATCTAAGTAGTCCGGTGCCTCCGTCTGAGTTTGATTTTAATCTTATATTGCCATTTTCTACGTGTAACTTTTCAGCAGGACTAGTAGTACCAATACCTACATTACCGCTAAAGTAGTTGTATTGCTCTCCTTTTGTGTAGATTCCATAACGAGTTCCAACTGTTGCTCCACTTAAGTCAGCAAAGAAACCGTAAGAATTACTGGCTCCTGTTCCCTTTATTACTGCATTGTATCCAACAGCATTAGTTCCCCCTTCTACTCCATAATCTAAATCAGACCAAAAACCAATAAGACCACCGAATCCACCATTCCAACTTGAGTTTTTTACTGGAATGTCTGTTGTGTTACCTTGACCTATGATTGCACCAAAACCAAGACCACGTGGATATGATACTCCAGTAGTTGTAAAGTTTGCAGTAGCAGATGATGCTTTTGCTAAATAGGTTCCAATTGAGCCTGCGCTGTAAGCATTTACAATAGCGGTACCATTGCTGTTATTTATATAGAGAGTATTGTCTATACGAGCATTTCCTGCTACTTGTAATTTATAGCCTGGACTAGTAGTGCCAATACCTACGTTGCCTGTTGATGGCTGAATACTTAAAGAAGACCCTTTTGTCATCCATCCATCAACATCACTATAAATAGTAAAGTAATTGCTGTCACCAGTGCCAGTGCCATCATACTCCATTATTATATGTCTATCTGTTAGGTTCTCAGATAGAGAAATTCTTACAATATTTGTTGAATCATTCCTAACTAGAACATCGCCGCCGCTTACGTGCAACTTAGCTGAAGGACTAGTAGTGCCAATACCGACGTTGCCTGCATTACCACCAGCAGAATTGTTAATGTGTAAGTAAACAGTTGATGCTTGTCTGATTTGAAAACCATAATTTTGTGTTGAGTTAGCACCAACTAAGTTCCATTGATAATTCGTTCCTAATGCAGTTGAATTTGCACTTAAACTAAGGACTGCATTATTGTTAGTTGTTTGCTCTGCTTTAATGTTACCAATAACGTGCAGTTTCTCACTAGGACTAGTAGTACCAACACCAAGGCTACCGTTTACAACTACCTTATCTGAGGAGCTGCTGTTTAGACGAATGTCATCGTTGTTAATATAGATGATAGGCATATTTCAGGTTTTATAAGTAAGAGGTGTCGTAAGTTCCATTGGCTTCAACAACAATTTTTGGAGTGTATTGCTGTAAACCGCTTCTTGATTTAAACGTAAAAGTAATAGTTGCCGCATCAGCAGATGCTTCAACATCAAAGGCATTAGTGCCCTCATCAACAACTTTTTTAGTATACCAAACAGTAGCAGCATTCCAGCAACTATATACGATTTTTTGGTAGTGTCCAGCGCCTCCGCTACAAGTGAATTCAAGCAATGTGCTATTTCCATTGGATGAAGATGGAAGACCAGCAACAGCAACACCTGTTGTGTCAACGCCAGAGCTATATGATTTTTTGTAGGTTACCTTACCGCCAGCCTCTATTGAGTTTCCAGCAACAGAAAGCTTAGCAGATCCCGGAGCTTGTCCAATACCAACAGTGGTTCCGTTGTCTTGAATCTGTGAGTTAGCAATAGTGTCCGTATCGCTCCACTTAGCAATGTAGTTAGCAGTACCGGTTCCGTCTACTCCTGTGATCTCAGAAAGAGTTACCCAGTCAGTACCAGTACCTGTAGACTTTAGAATCTGTCCGCTAGTTCCTGCTGAGTTGTTGGAGTCGTAGTAGGCTCCAGTTACCCGGAGGTTGCCAGATACGTGAAGCTCTTGTGATGGGCTAGTAGTACCAATACCTACGTATCCAGTATTAAGAATAGTTAATCTAGCATAAGCATCCGGGTCTGCTACAATACTTGTATTAGCAGCAGCCAAGAAAAGATTACCATTGTAGTAACTAAAAATACCTGCTCTAGTATCTGTCGTGCTAGTATTAGCATCACCCCTAGTAGAAAAACCTATACCCCAAGCACCTGATGAATCTAGATTAGCATTACTAGGTCTGTGTATTCTTAATGGTACATTCTCGTTAGAATAAATGTCAACTCTGTGGTTAGGACTTGTAGTACCAATACCTACCTTGCCATCTGAAGCGATTCGCACTCTCTCCGTACCATCATTTGCGGTAAGTGTTATAAAACCACCAGTAGATGAGCCACCCCTATGGAATCTTATTGCAGCATTCCTAGTTGTGGTATGGTCTAGTCCAAACTCACCTATTACAGCACCACTTGTATTTGCGGTTACATCCTGCCTAGATATAAGTCTAAAGTTGGTATCAGAGCCACGCCCAAGTATGGCAGTCTGAACTGTTCCAGTGGTAGATACATCAAGTTTTGCAGCCGGACTAGTAGTACCAATGCCTAATTTAGAACTTGTGTAAAAATAATCTCCAGATCCTACATAGTATAAAGCATTGCTACTATCTGAATCAACAAATAATATACCTGTAGTTGGATCTGTTGACTCAACTCTAATAGGAGCATCGTTAGCACTAATAACGTGTAAAGGCTTTTGAGGATTGCTAGTACCAATACCCACGTAGGCGTTAGAAGCTAATGTTAATTGATGGCTGCTGGTTTGGTCGTTATAAAAGCTTAAATAGTTATTAGAATAGTCTCCCCAAATTCTAAACTGCTCAGTGCCACTTTGTTTAAAAGATGCCCAGGTATATGATCCTGAGCCTCCTGTGTAATCTAAGAGTAATGTCTTGTTAGTGGAAGATACTACGTGCAAAGGAGAGGTAGGACTAGCAGTACCAATACCTACGTTGTTACTTGCATCAATGTTAATACCGTTACCAGCAGTAAATCCTCCGTTTGCAATAAGCACCACATCAGAAGTACCTTCGTAACCCATAGTAGCTTTTACTGTACCACTTTCTTGGAATCTAACAGTAGTGTTGGCGTTAGCGGTAGTAGTATTTAAGTCTACTATTACATTACCACTATCTTCAATATCTAGTTGAACAGATGGTGCTGTTGTACCAATACCTACGTTGCCATCTCCTTTTACATTTAATAAATATGAACCACCTACATTTTGCACTCTTAATGCGTCTTCAGAAGATGAGTTTCCTCCTCTTACACTTAACCCAAACCCACCAGTAGATTGAGTATTGTATACAGTTCCTGCAAATCCACCACTAATAGATTTTTGAACGTGTAGTGCCGCAGTAGGCGATGTAGTTCCAATACCGACGTTGCCTGTAGACTTCAGAATCATTGTATTAGTAGAACCATTCTTAAATAGTAAATCCACTGGATTTCCTGTGTTTGTGTAGAATGTACTAATTGTTGTTCCGTCTATATCATCGCCGGCAGCTGATTGCTGTGTAGTAATTGAGAGTGTTCTATTACCACGTAAAGGATTAAGGTATATCTGTCCGTTAGTACCACCTGTACCTTCTGAATATGCTAAATTAGCAGTTGTTCCTGCTAATACTTTATTTGAGTTTATATTACCATTAACAGAAAGCTTTTCAACTGGGCTAGTAGTACCAATTCCGACATCGCCTGAGCCTGTCACTGTTAATCTTACAGTGTTATTAGTTACTAATGCTATAGGCTTACTATGGAACTGATAAAGCATCAATTGGTCAACACCTGCGTAAGCAGTGTTAGTGGATGAGTTTAAGAATAATCCGGGATAGTATGAATGTGGATAGTCACTCTTAAGTGTAACTGCTGAATAAGCTGAATTTGAATTACTTGCATTCCCAACTAAAACACCACCAATACCAGCTGTAGTTTCATGTACGTGAAGCTTAGCGGCAGGACTAGTAGTACCAATACCTACGTTGCCATTAGTGTGGATACGCATTTGCTCTCCGCCACCAGCAAGAAATCTTAAATATCCCCAAGCACTTGAAGTTCTATTATAAGACTGAAGTGCCGTGCCTGAAGCTTCTGAGAAAAACTCTAAATCAGAATTAGAGCCACTCTTGATGGCTAGTATTGCATTAGGACTACTAGTACCAATACCGACGTTACCGTTTCCTTTGAGTACTAAGATGTCATCAGCATTTGCTGCTCTAAATGTCAGTAAATCGTTGCTTGTAGTGCCATCCAAGTCTGTCTCAATAGTAAACCTGTTACTATTGTCAGATGCTCTAAAATACATTCTGGCATCATCAGCAGACTCCCCCCCTCTTATTGCTATTTCACCAGCAACGTCTAGTGTCGCTGTTGGACTAGTAGTACCAATGCCTACGTTGCCAGTGTCAGAATCAATAGTCATCATCGCATAGCTGAGCTGTGCTACGTCTGGATTCCAAACAGAGTCTAGTTTATTAGCTACAATCCACTTCCTACTTCCTACAGCATAAGGAACACCTGTAAACCAAGATTCATCGGCTACTGGATTGTAATGATATACACCCTGACCTCTAGAGTCTGATTGACCCGCTTCAAGAAGAATAGACCCCGGAGCATATCCTGTGGTAGTTAGGTTTGAAAATCTTGCTACGTGACTAGAACTATCTCCAATAACATCTAACTTACCATAAGGACTATTAGTTCCAATACCAACGTTACCTGCTAGAATTGCTGATGTAGCACCAGCTGGGTTTACATAGTAATTAGTATCATCTATATCATAGAAGATGGGTGCTCTCATACTTGCATTTGAGTACAAGTGAGACGTTACTCTAGCGTCACCGCTTACATCAAGTCTATAAGATGGTGTAGTATCCCCAATGCCTACGTTGCCTAGGTAGTTCGTAGTCATTACTACATTCCCACCGTTGTAGAAATAAGTGGAATTACTTGAGCCAGCATATAAAAGATACCCACCAGACAGGATTCTCGCATATCCACTCTGAGTACCAAACTCAGAATAGTTTGTGTCGTTCTGTACTCTTACTGCTACAAGTTCATTTGATAGGTCAGTTTTTGATACGTGAAGCCTAGTACCAGGACTAGTAGTCCCAATACCAACGTTACCGCCATCCTCAATGTACATTACACTTGTACCATCGTCTTGGATATCAATAACAGGCTGTGAGCCTTTCTGATTGATTACAACAGCCGGACCCGTTCCATCATTAGTAACTAACCACTGCTCTGTAGTTAAGGTGTCTGTGTCAATCTGAGTTACTGTTCCGTTGATGGTTAGGTTACCTTCAATGCGGGCATCGCCTACAACGTGTAGCTTAGAAGCTGGACTATTAGTACCAATACCTACGTTACCTGAAGATTTAACAGCAAATGCATCAAAGGCTGATGTTTGATTATATACTCTAAAGAGGTCATCTGCATCTAAAATCCATCTTGCGTATAACGATGTATTTTTTACATCAATACTTGCTTGATTTGCATCACTTGCCTCAACAGTTAATTTAGGAGATGTCTTGTAGATATTTACATTACCACCAAATCTAGCTTCTCCGTTTACATCAAGCTTATAAGTCGGACTAGTAGTGCCAATACCGACGTTGCCTGTGGCTGTTATCCTAACCCTTTCAGTGTTGTCAGTAAGCAGTCTTAGATAACCAGCGTTGTATTGGTTAAGGTCTAATTTAGCTGCATTACCACTATAAAATATTCCTGTGTTTGTGGTGATATTTCCGTTAGCTGTAAGGTTGCCTACAGTGATGTTATTAGTCGTAGTATTACCTCTATCCGTAACGCTGTCTAACGTGTCCTCAATGATGTCAGCATCTACAGTAATATTACCGCTAGCATCTGACTTGAGGTAACCTGCTCCGTAGTTGGATAACGTTACAGCTCCCGAAGCGCTAAACGTACCTATGTTTTGTAGGTCAGTTACAGTTTCACTTCCTGAAGTGTTTCTGATTGCCCAGCCTACCCAACCAGTTCCAGCCTTGTTTAAAGAGGTTAAATCATTTCTGTGATAGATAACTCCGGTAATATCTGTGTACCCGCCTACAATATTGTTGCCAGTAATTCTAAATTGACCCTGTACCCGGCTCTCCCCGTTTACATCCAACTTATAACCCGGACTCGTAGTTCCAATACCAACGTTGCCAGCACCGGTCATACGCATTACTTCTGCGTAGCTTGTACCATTATTTGTTTGAAATGCCAAATCTCCAACGGCTATTAAAGCTTTTCCCCCGTTGACATAAAGATTGCCTCCGTTAGAGTAAATGCTTCCGTCTACTTGAAGTTTTTGAAACGGATTCGTTGTGCCGATACCTACGTTACCTGTACTTCTTTGAATCCTCATTGCCTCGTACCAAGTACCTGAATAGCTTCTGTCAAAAGCTAAATCTTGTAATGATGTTGCTGTACCCCTAAGTGTCCAGTACGGATTATCCGAACCAACAGTAATAGCCCCTGTTCCAATTACGTCAGAACCGCCAGAGGTGGTCGGTCTAATGTCTAATTTATTTGTAGGACTAGTAGTACCAATGCCGACGTTGCCTGAAGAGTTAATAGTTAAAGCATCAAGACCATTTGCAGTACCGTAATGCATCTTGATGATGAACTTAGGGTCCCCATCGGTCCCGTATCTCCACCCACTTAATGAGACACCGTAACTGTCTACTGGAGATGTTCCAAGAGTAATTGTTGTTAATCCAGTTACGTTTGTTGTAGCGGATGGATATAACTTTAAGAAAGGGTAAGCAAACGCTGTTGTGCTTTGAGCTTGGCGAATATCTAACTTACCTGCAGGACTTGTAGTACCAATACCTACTCTTGCATTAGCGGTGTCAACACGCATAATCGTAGATGCATCTTGATGTCTAAAGTCAATTGATGTTCCGCTTAGCGTTTGAACGTAGTCGGTATAAAATACTCCTGTGACTTTAGCATTACCAACTACGTGCAACTTTTGGTCTGGAGCAGCAGTACCAATACCTACGTTGTCTCCGTAAGGCTGTAAAACCAATGCGTTATTACTCGTGCCGCCTACATCCTGTGCTTGAATAAGAGAATATGTATTACCTGTACTAGCGAAAGTCTTTAAAAGCAGTCTTGAACCCGTCGTACCATTTACATAATCAGTGGTGCTAACGCTAAAATCAACAATAGTATGAAGCCTTGTTGACGGACTCGTAGTGCCAATGCCTACGTTTCCAGTTGCGGTATTTATATACAGTCTAGATATTCCTGCAGTATTTCTAAAGTTGTGTACGTTGCTTGCATCATAGTAGTTATACCCAGCGCCTAAGTCGTCTATATATAGATTTCCAGCAGCTCCTTGAACAACAAGCTTAGCAGTAGGACTAGTTGTACCAATACCGACGTTGCCATTTGCTGCTAATCGGACAACATCAGTACCATTGTTTTTAAAAGAAAATATTTGGTTAGTTCCAGTAAAGTTTATTTGATTTGACCCATAATCAGTATAGTAAGATGCATTGTAACGCATTCTTACAATTTCACCATTACCAGTACCACCTTGATTTATCTCTAGTTTTTGCCCCGGAATGGTAGTACCAATACCGACGTTTCCTGCGTTGAACCAAGAGTTTCCTTGTGTGCTAAGTAAAATGTCCTCATTGTTCCCAGCATCAAGCATAGAAATTGCAGAAGAACCAACTCCATCAAGCTTTATTAGAACCTTAGCTACCTGATTGGAGTTTGCAAAGTGAGCTATATCTACACTTGTAGTACTAGACGCAACAACATCCAGTGACGTAGTTGGACTCGCAGTACCAATACCAACACGGTTATTAGCATCATCAACAAATAATGTATTGGAGTCTACGTTTATACCGGACAGATAACGAATTGCCATATCTTCTTTATTTTACACAAAAATACGATAAATAGAAAGGGAGGTATCACAACCTCCCCCTCCTAATAATCTATGTTTAAGCACTACTCTTAGTACACCTTGCTAATCAAAACACGATAAGCAGCAGCACTGGGGGCAGCAGCAAAAGTTAACGTAACAACACTCGCAGAAGTACGCACCGTATCTACGTGAACCGTATCATACGTAGCGTTGTCATACACCTGCACGATAACGTCCCGGGTCCCAAGGCCGTGACTGATGGCATAAACGGTGTTAGTTCCATCGCCAACATTCGCATAGTATCCACTGTTGGCAGCGTAGTCAACAATAGCAGCCTTAACGCCAGCAGGGGTGACAGCACGTACAGTGTCCGTACCCGTGATAACCTCAGCGTTGGTAGCAAGCTCTACAATACCCTTATTAGCGTCTGTAGCGTCTTCTCCGCTGATTGTGATGGTAGAGCCTGAACCCGTAGTATTGATGCCTTCTCCGGCAGCAATCGTAATGTCACCGCTAGAGGGGCTAGCAGAACCGCTTTCCGTAGAGATTAAAAGAGCATCAAGAGCATCCTGTACGTTAATCTTCTTAACGACACCAGACTCCTGTACGAGCATTGAAGTTCCTTGACCAGCAAGACCTGTAGCGATGCTACCAATATGGAAGGGTTGGTCAATGGTAGAGAAATAGTCTCCCGTCTCATCCCATACGAAGCTTACGTTGGCAGACGTTCCACGCTCAACCTCAAAACCAGCATTCTGTGAAGGAGTGCCAGCCTCGTCAGCATTAAGCAAAATAACGCTGTCGCCAATCTCAACGGTGTTGGAATTCACGTAGGTAGTGGTGCCAGTAACCGTAAGGTTAGCGCCAATCGTTACAGTCGTACCGTCATCCGTGATGGAAGAGTTGGTGAGCTGGTTGTTACTATTATCCCATTTAAGAACGTAGTTGTTGCTGAGGTTCGTTCCGTTTTTAAGGGCGATGTCGTCAGCGTTAACAGTGATACCTTCCCCGGCACCTACGTTCAATGTGATGCTTGAGCCTAGGGCTACCGTACCGCCATTGACAAGACCAGCGCCGGCAGTAACCGTTACACTGCTGTTGGTCAGTGAGCTGTTGGGGATAGAGCCAAGCTGAAGGGTTGTTCCGCTGATATTGATACCAGAGGCGGTAGATGCCGTCAGCCATTCAGACTTACCTGCGCTATCGTCCCAGAATAAGATGCGGTCAGCGTTGGGGTCAACCAAGTCCTCCAAGCCCAAGTGGTTCAGCTCAATGGTATCAGCATTTACTTGGATACCTGTGCCCTGACCAATATTGAGGGTAATGACATCACCAGTGCCAGAGGTTGAGGCTGTTAGACCTGCACCACCAAGTACGTCTTGGATGTCTCCGGACATATCCACCCACGCAGCACCGTCATAGAAGTACATTCTATCATCAACGGTGTTGTAATAGATTTGACCTTGGGCTGGGGTTGATGGAGCCGTAGCAAGATTTTGAATGACAGCATTCTGAAGCTCCGTCTTGTTTAGGTTTACACCTGCGGTAGCTAAAATTTGTGATAGATACTTAATAGCCATCGTTTGTTAGTTAAAGTATGCCTTGCCGCTAAAGGCTCCAGCAAAGGTTAATGTTACTTGGTTGTCAGAGTTATATTCAACTTCACCCACAACAACGCTCTCAGCTGAGTCAACTACTACTACTGATGGGCGCTTATTTAGGTTATGCGTTACGACCCACGATGCCGAGGGTAAGGATTGCACATATACATAATGCTTGTCGGCAGAGCCGCCAAGACCAACGATAGAATACTTATCAAGTACCGTTACCGTCTGGGTCGGTTGCGTAACAGTTGATACACGCTGTGTATCAGGCAGAGTAATGGCTACATTCTGCTGCTGTCCATTGGTGATATCTACATTTAAGTCTGCCATTATACTGCTACGTCCTCGTTAATCTTGAAGATTCCATAAAACCAAGTTTGTACGCTTGAATCATCCACCTTGGTGGCCTCTAAGTCATACACATAAATACCTGAAGATACAGTAGCCATAAATGATGCGGAACTAGATGCCGTAACAAGCCCAGCCGATGTGCCAAGAATATTAAATCCAGTAGACGTATCTCCCGTCGTTCCAATTACTGCACCTCCGGGGGTCGTGTCTGTTTCTCGCACCTCCATCTTGAACGTGTATACAGATGGTGTTGTAACATCTAAAGCTGCTCCATCAGAATCCTTTATTGTGAACTCAAGAGTAAACGTATCACCCTTTCTGCAGGTGATATCAACCCTTTTTGAAATGTCTAGATTTACTGATGTAATAGCCATACTGCAAATTTATGAAAATTATCGGAACAAATTGTCTAAGTCCTCCGATTCATCTTGAATTTCTCCGCGCACACCCTGACGTTGAGAAATCAATTTACTCTGGTCCGCCGTCTGCTTTTTAATGCGGTCATCCTTTCGGTCTTCCTGCATATTATTTAGCTCTTTTTTCATATTTGCAGAAACCTGAGCTGCAGCCTTAGCGTTCTCCCCTTTGATGCTTTCTAGTTGCGCCTTTAGCTGGTATTCAAGTTGTATTTTTTGCATCTCCAGCTGCATTAGCTGAGATTCAACCTGAAGCCTAGACTGAGCCTTCACCTGTTCGATTTGAGAATCCGCTTGCATCTTAGCTTGAGCAGCGGAGGTCTGTGCGTCAATTTGATTCTGAATGTTTTGCTGAGCCTCCTGTTGGCGGCGCTTAATTCGTCTAGAGCGACGTACAATCAACAACCTTTCAGCCTGGTCAATGTCTCGCAATTTGCGAATTGCAATTGCATCCTCTAGGTCAATCTCGCCTTGGGCTAGAGATTGCTGAATGTTTTGCTCTAAATACATTTTATCGGTGTCGTCCATTTCTGTTTGAACAACAACACCAAAGTTGTACATAGGAAGCTTCTCAAACTCCTTAATCGTATTCATAGACTCCTTGCCTATTGCCTTTGTGTAGGTCTTATAAAGAACAGAGTCTTTAGGCAGTATTTGAACACATTTAATGATGTCCTCACAGACCTTTTTATAAAGGACCATAGAGGAGTGTGTGATGTCGTATATGGCGTTATTGGCGGCCGCTAAAGCCTGCTCCCGAACTCCAACAAGCGCCTCACCCTTCGGGGTTGAGCCATCCATAACCTCATTGATTCCTGTTGCATCTCTAATCATACCTAAGTAATGATTATAAAGGGTGACAAGCTCGTTGATGTTTCGAATGGTATTGTTTATCTCTCGAATTGGAGGATTTTGAAATCCGCCCTCTGGGTTCTTTGAGCGGTAATACATAACTCCAGTCTGCTCGTAGATATCTTGAATGTCAAGTGGAGACAACTCTCCACCGTTGCCCAAGGATACATTAGAAAGACCCTCAATGTCAATCATAATTCCGTCAGGCTTTGCTTTAGCAATTGCCTGCTGAATCTTCAGGTGCGTAATCTGTAATTGGTCAGCGAATCCAACGATACTGCTAACCATAGATTTAGGCATCATACGTCGGAAATTCGTGTAGACGATAGAGTATGATAGTGTTGTTCGTGATATATCGTGGATATTTCTTGGTTGATTATTCTTCTTAGAATACGAAACCAATGCGTCCGCTCCGGGGATATAAATACCTCCATACACGCACATAATATCCATATAGAATGGGTTACGGTCAAATACCGACTGGGTCGGCATCTTATATTCTTCTCCCTTATAATAAAAGCCTATATTGCCGTACTTAGACTGCTTCTCTTCGTAAATCTGTTGGTCGAGACCAATGAATTCAAAGTCAAGAACAGTTACTCGGAAGTCATCATACCCGTATGAGTTTCGCCCAGAAGTTGGGTCATACCACATAGAGTTCAGCTTGCTGGAGTCATTCCCAAATTTACTTTGGTTTGATACAGCAACTTTCTTCCACTCTTCTTCCGTTAGGTTTTTTGCAATTCGCTTTAGGTCAATGATTGACATTTGACGAATTTCACCAGCGTAAACAAGGTCACGCATAGTTGGGTCCTCAGAGTATGAATGAACAATACCAGATGGGTCAACATATCGCTCTACGATTCCGTGATTTGGGTCGTTTTCCCGCTTAACAGCCGCCACCCCGCACACGACAAGGTCCTCAACCGCACGGCGGAAAACAGAGTCGTTAAAGGAGTTCCACTCCAGGGTTAAGTTTGTTGAAATCTGTGCCGCAATCTCTGCTGCTATCTTTATGTTTGTGTCTAAGAAGATTTCCGCTTCATCGGTGGAGTCTGGCAAGCTGTCAATGTCATCCATAAGCTGAACGCCCATTTGGCGCATCTCCTTTAGGAATTGCTTATTTTCAATTGCAGCCTTGATTCGAGCCTTGCGCTCTTCTTTTTCTGTGCGGGAAATGGTGTCGATAGCGTCAACATTTGGATATGGCTTTCGGGCCAAAATCTTGTTAACTACAATCTTAACGAACTTGGGTACGATTGGAACTGGAGACCAGTCAATGTTCAAAAGTGTTCCATCGTTATTTGTTGGGTCTAGACTGCTGAGAATCTGTTTGTAGATTCGAGTGTCTTGAGTTCCTTGCGCGTAGTCGCGGTTTCGCTCGAATTCACGCTGGCGCTTTTGGAAAAGACCTTGCGTGTTGTCAACCCCTCCCCACTGCCCTAGGATAGCCTTGGCGTATTTTTTGCCATAATCGCTTCCGGCCTTTACTAAGGCTGGGGCTGTTGGGTCTGGGAATGACCCTATGTTTTTTTCTGTTGACATATCTTTGTTTCTAAAGCATTTCGCGGAAGAACTCAAATGCAAAGATACGTAAATATACGTTCAATTACATAGAATCCCTAGTCCAGTATTTATGCCGCCTAAAAAATTCTTTTCCTTCGAAGTTGGACAACTTCGGCTTATCTGTTTTTACCTGTGCGGCAAGAAGGGCAAGACCGCTTGAAATTGACAGGTCATATTTGGTACGATTGTTAATCTTAAATGAAATCCAATCTTCTAGCGTTCTGTTTAAATACATATTTCCATAGGAGCCATCTTCTCGCTCCCCAACATATTTGTGTATGTAGGCCTCTATTGACTGGGCGTGAGCCTGAAGTATCTCTTGAGAGTTTGACGGTATACCCTTTGTCTTTGAGGATGATGCGGAGCCGCCAAGATGTTTTGGTCTATCTAGCAAATAGTCTATATACCCCCTTTGCTCGAAGTACCTCGCTATGCCGTACTTGTTGTTCTCTATTAGAATTGGATAGCCAAAGAACACAGCAGCCATAAGGACGTCTTCATAGAATATAGATGCAAGCGGGGGCCTCTCCGCGTACTCTGCTACAAACATATTAGATACGTCGTTCATATTGAACTTGTTGTAAAAGTGACAGGCTCCCTTTGAGCCTCGCCCATCAACCGTGGAGTCAAGGTCATATGAGTCACATCCTCCAACTCCCATTTCGGCGTTACCGGGGGACCAATGTCCACTTCGGCCTTTTGCTCTACTGTTTCTCTTGTCCTGACTTTGCATCCAAGACAAATACCACCTTCCTTCGGCGCTAGGCTCCCACAGAACCTCTGTGTCCTTTACCCCGGCGGCCCAGTGGAAATTACCACGAACAACTGGAGACGGATACATCATATCGTTATAATTGACCTGCTCGTATATTTTTCCTAGGTCAAACAGGCTACCCTCAACAGAATCCCTAAAGGCCTCATCTGAAGAAAACGGAAACTGACGAATAACTTCGTTAAGTTCGTTTTTATCGCTTTTTAGTCCGTTGCGCTCATTTTCTAGGTATTGTCTAGCTCCTATATTCACATACTCGCCATCGTTGTTTAGCACAGCCTCTTCTGGGGTGTCTACGATTGGATTCCCGTACTTGTCAAAGAACCCCTCAAGCGCCTCGTATGCTGGAACAAACATACGGTACAACATAGAGCGCGTCCTTCCGTTTGAGTTTCTCTCGGATGGATTGCTGTCCATCCACAGGTCTTTGAACTGCTGGCCGCCCTTATCCATAGGATTAACGGTGGAGCCAACCAGGGCCGTTCCAACAACCTTTCTACCAACGATAAGGCAGGTTCTGTTGATTCTCCACGCCTCTCGTATGTCCGTTGGCTTTTCCCATTTTCCGGCTTCATCAAGAAACAGCATATACATACGCTCTCCGTCATAGGCGTTGTTCACCGTGTTCCTCCAGTTGATAACCGAGTTCAGCGCCTCTCCCTGTTGGGCGGCCTTATTGCTTTTAGTAATTCTTTGCGAAGGCTCACGAAAGGCCAACTCCATACGCGGGTTTGTTGTTCCATCTTGAATTGGTTTGAAAAAGAACGGGTATGATTTGTACATACGCACAACCTTCTTCATAAATACGTTCTCTTGAGCGTCAGAGCCGGTCTTTGACATAATCCCCAACACCTTGTCTTTTGCTACGGTACCCTCGCTTAGAATCATCGAGGAGGCCATATTGGTGTATCCAGAGCGTCGACACTTAACAAACAACTGCCCAACGCATCTCGGGTCAACCTTACACGCCTCAGCGTGTATGAACAGTTTTCGCTGAAAGTCTAGATAGTTGCCATAAAAAGAGCCATCAATCTTGCTCCACTGCAGCATCATATAATGGTTACCCGTAATGTATGTTGGAACACCGTTATTGTAGAACCACAGCCCCTCTTTTCTCCTTCGGAACTCTTCTTTAATATACGGGAGGAATTTGGACTGAACCTCTTTTGGCTGCTCCATCCACGCATCCATAGTTTTTGTTTTATCAATGGAGTCCGGAACAACGTTCCTGCTCCACATCTGATTCTCTTTGGGGAGGTTGTGGTACAGTATATCCTTGTCGTCTGGCTGGGCCGGCAGCTGAATATATAGGCCGTCAATCTCCACAATCTTTCCAGACGTGTTGTTTGGGCAGATGTTTACAATCTCGCTGTCGAATCCCTTAATACTGATTAAACCAGACATTTTTTTTGTAACTTTACATTAAATTAACATTGGAGCATATGAAAAAATTACTAATCGCACTCTTTATCTTGTCTATCTTGTCCTCTTGTTCTTCCAGCTATGAATTGTCCTACACACACCCATCTTGTTCTGTGGTTGATTGTAGCAATTCATCCATTCATAGCCATATTATTTACTAAACTGCTCGGCAAAGCCGGCGGAGAAATCTTTTATATCTTCCATATCCCCGCCATCTCTAATTTCGCTGAGCATATTTTCTACTTCCATACGCATACGGAACATATCCCGACAATCCTGGGCGGTCTGCTTAATTGATTGCAGTTCCGCTTTTCGTGCGGAGCCAGAGATGTCTGGGTCGACAGGTTTTTGAATCTCCTGCACCATAGTGCGAATAGCAGTCTCCATAGCCTCTAGGAAGTCCTGCATCTCGTTTGCCGTGTTGAACTGTCGCTTCCTACCCATTTTTCTTATATAAAATGTCGTTTGGCTTCATACGAAAAACCTCATCTCCGTTTGGTAGCTTGATTCGGTAGTCTGAATTCTTTGAATATCCGACCAAATCACCCTTTTTGAGTTCGAGTTCATCAGTTCCGGTGCCCTCGCAGTATACTTCTGCCTCTTGGTTGTCTTCTTTTGTCTTGTATCCAAGAAAAAGTCCAGATTTTGAGGCCTGTTCCTCTTGTTTTTGGCTCACGGCGCGCAGGAAGACCCAGTCTCCAAGCATCTTAACCTCTCCGGAGGGGGAAATGGCCGCATAGGCCTGCCCCTGGTAGTTTTTTGGGTCATATGACACCTTCACCACGTCGCCATCCACCCTATACTTATCCTTTTCTTGGTTGATATGGTGGTGGAAAATAAGCAAATCGCCGATTTCGGCGTCGGTTCCAAATTTCTGAGGTGTAGCAACTATTTCTGCATACGAAATTCGGCCTTCAAAGTCGTCGAAGCGCATATCCTTGGCGAGCGTTAGCGAGCCAACTTTAAATTCTTCCTCGAATGGCTTCTCCAACTTTACAAAAAAGTCGTATAAAGGTCGCATACTAGAAGTTTATGTCAAACTCAATCATTGTAGGCGCGCCAGATACCTGCTTCCAAAGCACAATATTGCCTTTTTGGTCTTCTGTGTATATAAGGTAGCGCTCAATCCCGTATAGGGACAGTGCTCGCTCGTCTAGTTCTACTGCGCAAATGGTGTTATCACCAACTGAGTTACCCACCTTGTAGGCTAGACCGTTTTTTGGGTCCGCCCCAACTACAATCTTTCGGATAATATTTGAATTATTCATCTTCGCTTGTTGTTATTCCGAAGTCACTAAGAAAGTCGTCCAAGTCATCAGCCCGCTCAGAGCTGCGAATGGTGTCTTGATACACCTGCAGCCCGACTGATATTAGGTTGTCCAGCTCATCCTCATCTCCGATGTAGAAATCACTCATAACCTTTAGGTTTTGTGTACCGTCTTCGTTATGCGTATACATACCAGCGACTGTGAAGTACGCAAAGTCATCGCTATAACCGAAGTCCTCAGCGATGTTCTGTATGTCTACTAGCTTTTCGCGGATAAGGGAAAAGAACTCCTGATGTTCTTGACTTAGACTCATAATGACATTCAATTAAATTATACGCAAATATACATATTATATACTAATTTTGCAAACATATATTAAATTGCATATAATGAATCAAAGCAGGCTACAGCAAAAGAAGCAATATAGAGATATCATATACCTGCGCACCAACGAGGCCCCCCAGGCCGACTACCTGTGGAACGTGTCCGTAGTGATGGATTACTGCACGTCTAGATACCAGCTTCGTGAATCACAAATAAAACTGATGCTCTTTATATACTCTATGGAGTCGTTCCTACTTGAGCCTATGGCCAAGAAGATGAACCGCGACCCACAGAAGCTCTGGGAGAAGGTGATGAAAGACCTTGTGGTGTCTGACTACATATACGAACAGCTGTACTCCAACGGACCAGAGAAAGAGTTCTACGCAACATCGGAGCCATCATCAAGACGTAACGGAGTGCTCAAGCGCCGCTGGGCTCTATCCACAAAGGGTAGGCAGTTTGTGTCTAAGTTCTATCAATACCTAGAGGGTACACGCAATATGAACGAGCGCCACCTTTAGTCAGTCGCCCACCCCCATCCCTTAAAAATGTCAAAAATATGCTGTAACTTTGCTATACTGCTAAACGTATGTGAGTCGGAACATCAGTAGTCACTCAAAAGGTCAGCGTCGACCACACGACGCAAACGACCAACCCGACAACAACCACACTTGAATTCGCCCTAACTACGCTCAACTCTATCGCACGCATTCTCGCGTGCTTTTTTATTGCCCATATATGTGTTCACTTTTGAAAAGTAACACAATCCCCCACATTTCCCCACCACCCTCCTAAAAACGCTAATTACCACCCCAAAAGTGGTAAAAATGGTGTGTTATACGTGGGTATGGGATTCTATACGGCCCCAACGTTCGCGCGCGTGACCCGAAACGGATTCCCAAACCCCACACCCCGATGCGTGTTCAAACATTCAAAATAGTTTTGGCTTTTTGGTTTGATGTTTAAACATCTATACCCCCTCCCCCCGATTTTGTCGGCATCAATACCCCCCACCTTTTGTCCCGTTTTTGTTCAGTTTCCCGAAGGTGCGGAACTCTCCCCTCCCCTGTTTTCCCCTTGTTTTCTTGGCCTTTGTCCCCCTGTTGTGGGCTTGTAATCTCATCAGTTTGCCCCCATTTGGGTGATGAAATACCCCTGATTTTGCCGTGTTTCTTGGTGTTCCCATTGCCGATTTGTGTGCATAACTCCGGGCTAAATATGCCTGTTTAGACCTGTTGCCGGGCTGGGCTGGTGTCGTCCAGTAAGACGGAAAAGGCCGTTACTGGAACGGGGTTTTGCTCTCCAGTTGAGCAGTTAGCCTCCGACAGGCCTCGACAAAACCTGATTAAGTGTCCTGTTGACATTTAATTTTAATGCGGGTTTCCGGTCGTCGCCGACGCCTTCGGCGTTCTCTGTATCTCAATGGTGGCGGGGGGTGCAGCGAAAGTTTCCTGAAATGAGGGGTGTTGATTAAGTGTCTGACAAACATTTAATGTGGCGCAAAGTGAGGCGGGGCGCGGGTTTGCTTTAAATGTCAATTTGGTTTCTATGTTATAACATCTATTGAGTGTATCATTTGGGACGGCCTGATTGGCCTGATTTAGGGTGTGTACTTGGTACACTAACTAAAAATGTTGAAAAAGTGACTGATTTTTTAATAACTCTCTACAACCCTGTGGTGGCGCGGGTTTCAGGAGATTAGGCCTATCGCTATCATTCCCCGGAAGTTATGATGACTGACCCTCCGCAAACGCAGTGGTGGCGCGGGTTTCAGAGCCTCCCTCGCGCGGGTAACAATTAGAGGGCTGATGAGGGTGTCGTCCAGTAACGCACTTTTTTTTGGGGGGGGCTTGTTTATCCAAAAACTCTTTTTACATTTGAACCATCGAACAGGCCGAGAGGGGCGACAGCCCCCACATAAGAAGGCCGATGTTCGAACCCCCTCTCCGAGGAGTACGAGTTTCAAACTGCGGGGGGTGATGTTAAGAAGTTAGCATCGAGAGTGGTTGACCCGTAAAGTTGACAAGACACTCCATAGCGTAACACGCCGAGGTACACACCCCTCAACGCTTATAACTTCCACTCCTCGTTCGAATCAGTTATTTGGTGCGACGATGTGTTGCCTGACCCCGGTCAGGAAATTGAGGTACGGATACTTTAGAATTCACGACCCGATAGCATCAACGCCGACGATAGTAGGATTCCCGGACGCCCTTGGGCGAACGGACAGAGGCGTTTTAGGCACGGATACATTAGAATTCACGGCCACAACGCACAAATGTCATATGGGAAAACGAACGGAAAAACGAAATACGCGCATCGCCGCTTTCGAAACGAGAAGTGCTTAATGAACGCCCACCGGATACCTTCATTGCACAGGCCTACCAAGGTCAGCCGACGCAATCGCCTCCGTCTACGGCAAGTATATTTTGAACCCTACCACAGGGTGAGCACAGGGCTACGCCTGTCGCCGGTTCGTGACCGACTCACCCACTATTTAATCTTAATCATTTTCAACTATGTCTACCTTTTCTAAAAAAACCATCCCACATTTTGTTATCAAAGTTTGTAGCAATAATTCAAATGCTAAATGTTGCGCCACTTTTCATAGCGGTGCTATCGGTTTAGATGATGATTATAATTTTCGCTACGGATTTGAGCGCACTTCTTCTTTCCGTTCTTCTTACGACAAGAAAGAATTTAATACTGCGAAAGAATTCGCTATTGAAATCAACAAGTACATATCTAAAGGATATGTTACTGAAGTTCACGCTGAAGGTGACTTCAAATTCAGCGTAATCAATGAGCACCGCCAATTTATTGGAATGACCGGTGCTGAACTCCGCGTGGCTCTTGTAGAGCGTGATGCGGACATCAAAGCAAAAGGTCTTAAAATCGCTAACGAGCAAATTAATAGATTGACAATCCTATTGTGAACCGCGTTCCAGTAACGCATAAAACCCCCGGAGTTATGAAATTCATCCCCGCTACCGACGACCAATTGTTCAAGTTGTCTTGCACAACCCGCCGCTCTTCCTCACGCACCACTTCAGGTGCAAGATTTATTGCTAACGACCGAGGCCTTGTGGCCAAGGCTAAAAAAGCAATTGTTGA
>Ga0255769_10002010_pt1 | contig 22435 bp, 11 predicted proteins | sample 041ome_9_FD_179637 | JGI IMG/M metagenome (GOLD analysis project Ga0255769, IMG submission 179637) | Coastal salt marsh microbial communities from the Groves Creek Marsh, Skidaway Island, Georgia - 041413US metaG (version 2) | ecosystem: Environmental > Aquatic > Marine > Intertidal zone > Salt... | reverse complement strand
AGAGAGGAGGAATTAGAGATATAAAGAGAGAGAGAGAGATGGAGGTGAATGATTTAATCGCCAACCATCCTCACGAGAACGAAGAGGATGAGGAGGATAGAAGGAGAAGTAATCATCATCATCATCACCTTCCTTCGACAGTTTTGAAGACGATGGATAACCGCGAAGCGGTGGTGAGAAGTAATCTTCCTCAGCAACAACAACAACAACAACAACAACAACAACAAGAAAAGCAAACTCAGCAGCACATGTTTCATCATCAAAACGCGCAACAACTTCAGCAACATCACGCAATGTATCCCTCTCACAGCGAGCAGCAACAGCAGCACGGCGGGGGATACGCGCAGCAGCAGCAGATGCAGCAGCCGGTGCACCTTCAAGTTGGGAATCTCGCCGGTGGGGGAGCTCTTCTCCAAAATAATACTCAACATAATAATAGCGTGGTGCTCCCACAGCAGCAGCAGCAGCAGCAGCAACAACAACAACAACAACAACAACAACAACAACAACAACAACAACAACAACGACAACAACATCAACATCAAGTATCTTTGGGACAAAGAGGACACCCAAACGAAAATAATAACAACATGGAATACACGGCTGCGCAACAGTTGTCGCAGTTGCAAAATATCCACCCGAATGCAGTTGACGCTCAGTCGCTGGCGTTAGCAATGCAAAATCAAACGGTAGAATCAAACATTGTCGGGAACGGGAATACGTCGAGCAACTCTGATCAAGGGGCGACGCAAAGGCCGCCGAAAGAAACGCCCAACTGCGTCAAGTGCTCGAAACCCGCTCCGGTTGGTTTTCGATACAAAGTTCAAGACTCTCCTGGGAATTTCTACTGCAAAACGTGTTACAACGCGCAAAATACAAAGGTTAAAAAAGATACGTGCACAAACTGTCACGTTACGAAAGAGTCGTTGACATGGTTTAAATCGAAAAAGACTCCCGGAGCGACGTTGTGTCAAAAGTGCTACACTGCGGAGATGAACGCGCGAGCAATCACGTGCAGTAACTGTCAAAGCAATAAAACGACAAACGCATGGGTTCGCTCGAAGAAGGATAAGTCAAAATACTTATGCCAGCAGTGTTATCGTAAAGAAAAGGCGGTAACGAAGAAAACGGTAACGAAGTGTGGAGAGTGTAATTGTGATGCCGAGCTCGGCGGATGGAGGAAATCCAAGTTGCACAAATCGAAGCACGTGTGTCGCACCTGCTTCCAGAAAGAGCAATCTCTCATCAAGCAGATGCCGTGCTCAGCGTGCGATGGAAGGTTGGACCCGGATAATTTGAGAAAATCGAAGAAGGATAAGTCACAATATTTGTGCAATAAGTGTTATCTTAAAGAATTGAATTCGATGGCGAATAAACAGTGCGGGAAGTGCGGCACCAAAGAGTCGTCTGGTATCTGGAGCAAATCTCGAACGAATCCAGGGATGGATTACTGTTCGCAGTGTTTCTCCAAGGAAAGAGCTGAGTTAAAAAAGACGAAGAAACAAGAAGATGCAAAAAAGCCAGCGGCAACGGCGGCAAATAATATCACGCAAGCGATGCAAGTAGCAACTGAAGGAGTGCAGGCAGAGAACAGCACTCCCACCTCGACGCGAGGCGGGAGAAACGCGCGCAACAAAAAATAACGATCATTTTAAAACTTAAAAAGGAACACTCACACATACAGTACATTTTAGGAGGCATGTAATATTGGAAAATATACGGATATATACTCGCGAATTTAAAACTATTGCTGATAATATTGCGCTACTTTTTTAACACTCGAATGCATTCTCCTTCTTCGGCGTGAAAATTTGAAGCGATGATTCTAAACTTTTTACCGGTAAGTTGTCGATCCATTCTCGCGACTGAAACAGGTTGTGTTCTCCACTTGTTGGCGCAATTGTGATTCTCCGAGAATAAAAATACAACGTGATTCGCCGTTATCTCGCACCCAGCATCCACGTCGATATGAAATTTCTTTTTTTTCTTAAATTCTTCTTCAAATACTTCCTCTTCCCCTTTCTCCTTCCCGTCTACATCATTAACGAATGGAACGCACGTTTCCCACAGAATCATACTTGTTTCTTCTTCTGTCATGGAATAACGATGTCCAAGTTCATCCAACAAATCACTTTTGAATGACTGATAGCAATATCCCTCCCTATTACTTTCCACCGACTTCGTACACAAAAGAGCATTTGCTTTTGTCAAATTCAAGCCGCATACGTCGACACCGAGAGGTGCCCGCGAACTCCAAAACTCGGGTATGTTTGCTAAAGCAATATATAATCTCATCTGCTTTGTCAGCGTCTTTTGTATAGTTGCTTTTGCCACAATTTCCTTATGCCTCTCTATTCTCTTCTTCAACTTCATCGTATTATCTCCCTCCGAAGAAACTTTCACATCGAATGCTAAATAATCGTCCGCTATTCGTGTATCTATTCGTAAGGGTATTTCTTTTGTCGCAGATAATGGAATCGGAGATTCCAGCGGTGCAATCACTTGACGCCAATGTCTACGATAATTTTGATTATTGTTCCCGTCTGCGCGAGAGAAAGTGTTCAAAAATGAGGTGCCTGTTCCGTCCAAATCAATCTCCCAAAACATCACCACAGCATTAATTTCGTCGATATCTAGCGATGAAAGACCACTTTTGCAGCTCACATGAACACTTTCCGTTCTGCCCCAATTCTTATCACTCGTAAAATCAATCTCAAACACTTGGATTCGTTTTGAAATTGCTCTAATTCTACCTCTCTTTTCCAGCGAGTCAAAATGGCACTGCACGTCTAATCGCGAATATCCATCGGAAGTTATCGTATCGCCGAACAAACCAGATCTCCCTTTCTTCAAATCCACATCAAGTACTGAGCTCGACGCAGTTAAGAGTTGCACTGAGATTTTTGCTTTACTTGGAACGATTCTGAAATGATTCTTCCTCAACAACTCTCTCTGAAACGCGTCTTTCAACACAAGCAACCACCCTTCCCCGAGGAGCGAAGAATCGAGTAATTCAGATATTAACAGATCCAATTCATGTTTTCCTATTACAGAAACGTCTTCGCTCCTTTTGTGAAACATTTTGATCGACCTCGTTTCAGGTATTCTTTTCTCCCGCACGTTATCTCTCACGACTCTCTCGCCGACGAGAAACACAGGAAGATACATCTCACACGAGTAAATATGCAATGTTTTTTCGACCGCTGCTCGGGCGGCGAATAAAGAGAGCAAGCCTGTGCCACTCCCGACGTCGAAGACATTCAAATAATCGGAATTTCCACTCTCGCTATTCTTTTTGCTCTCCAACTCTATACTCTCGAGGCTATTTTCAATCGCTCGCTGGAACTGGACGTTACGTTGTGTGTCATTCAGCATGTCTAACCACGTTGTCGTTTCCGCGAGAATCTTGGCTATTTTCTTCAGGTGTTTTTCGTTCTTTTTCCCGAAGAAGCCATCTCCCCCTTCTTCGTCTTCTTTATTATCGCTATTCGTTAAGATGGCCACCCACTCGCCGTGTTTATCGAGACAAAACTGCATGTCTTTGATTATTTTTATTCCTACATGTTTTCCTACTTTAACTATGGAGACAGAATTGATTCAAAATTAGATGACATAAAAACTAAAGGATTCATGTACAGGTACCAATGGTACCAGTAATATTACAACGTATATACGTATGTTTTAATGCAACTTGATTCTTCTCTTCTCAGCAAACGCCTCTCGACGTTGCTTTTCAATGGTCGAGATTACGTTGATTTGCAAATACACCAAGATAACAGCTGCGCACTTGAAAAAGAAAGACCAAGCATACCATTTGCCACTGAAGATGCCCATGAACAACGAACTACTGTTTCCCTTACACGCCACGATGGTAGAATTCCCTACATCATTGGTAGCGACATATTCTTCTGTTCCAACGTACCACTCCAATGCTCGGGGAGTGATGAAAAGGTTCATGAGTATGAACGTTACTTCTCGTTCGAAACGAACCGACCAGAGCACCGCGCATAAGCGAAGAATGAGGACAACAAGAAAGTCTGGTGTTTCTGAAACTTTCAAGTGTGGCGCCACGCCGCAGATTAGCTTCACCACCGAAATGAAAGACTCGCGATTACAACAATACACGCGAGGAAGGAAAATTGCGACGAGCACTGTTCCCATAAGTACCATGTAGGCGAACAGTTTCAGAAGAAGCAGAGCGCTGATATGCTTGTCGTAATCTGTTATTCTCATCGTGTCGTTGTTCACATCGCAGTTCGTGAATAAGGACAACGAAAACCAATCGAACGAACCCCACTTTGCATGCTGACGATACGCTCCAATACCCCAAAAGGTGTATAGGATGCCATAGACGGTGATATCATAAGGTCTTCGAAAATTTGAGTTTTCTAGGACGTACGCATCTTCGTCTCTTGGATTTGAAAACGCATAATACGCCTTGGCATGCAACATTTTTCTTCGTGCGGAAATGAACTCAAAGAAACGGTTTCGACTTGCGAGACTTCTATGTCTAGGACAGCATTCATCGTCATCGACAGCTCCAACTTCTTCGCGAATATCTTTGATAAACTTTTCATTTTTCCGAGGTGGGGACTGGGTTGACCTCGTCCAACTTCTCTTCATCCAATCAACGCCGTACTTCTCTGCGAACTTGCGACGGAATCGAACTTCGATAAAGAACGAAATTATCGCGTTCACGTATATCGATACCAAGGATAATATTTTGTTAGGCCCGTACCTATCCAACTCTTTAACCACCGATGCTTGCGTATCCGCCGCTTGGCCCGAGAACATCTCTATAATTTGAGAGATTGGAATAAAATAGTTTATCATCATTGACATCAAATGTCGTTCAAATCGACATCCGTACACGCAAGATGACAAACGCAGGAGCATTACCCTAATCATCGACACCGGAACGGTTTCATTTGCTAAACGAACCGACCACATTAGTGGGGACGTCAACCGAATTAATACGGTGATGCCTTCTCGGTGTCGCGTGTAAAATTTTGGGTACACAAGGAGCGCAAAAATGACTCCCGGAAACGAAAAAACACCAATCAAACATGCGATGTAAGAAGACCATTTCGGCGCCTCGCCCACGCGGAAGAAAGAGCGCATGAAATCTACAAACGACCCGTCAGAATATCTGTACTTTCTTGCGCAAATGACTGAAAATATGAGCAGAAACGCGGCGAGATCGACGCGCTTTCGATAGAAGGAATTTTCAAGCACGTACGCTTTTTCAATCAATGGATCATCAAACGCAAGGATCGATTTGTACTTCAAAGACGCGATTGCATTGCTCCATTTACCGAGCACTTTGCGCACCGACTGAGGCATAACACGCCGTCCTCTAGTAATTTCGGAACTTTCCAACAGTTGAACAAAAAATGAATCAGCACCGGACAGAATTGGCGAATCAAAAGAGTTGTCAGTGCTGTCCGCACCACTGTAATTTTCAAGCAGTTTACAGTCTCTCTCTATAGCCAGCGAAAACAGCTTCAGGAAGCACGCGTTGTCCTGCAAAAGTCTGTTTGTGATTTCAAGCAACCGGACTGTGCCCTGTTTTCGAGCTTCTTCATGCATATTTTCTGGTATATTTGAGCTGATTTCAGTCAAGCTTTCGAAAATCAAATCTGAAGCACGAGCGAAGATCGCCTGGCTCTGGTTTTCAAGCTCCTCCATGTGGTCGATTGCGGGAGCATGAGCGGGAGCGGGATGCGCCCCGCTTTCTACTTTAGCTACAACTTCCTTCACTGCGAGACACACCGCATTTGAAGCAATCAAAAGCGGATCGTCCAATACTTTTGCGATGGTTCTCGAAAGATTCGAGCTTTGTGCTAAAACCGCACAGTCTCTGGGCGAGAATCCGCTCGAGTTTCGTAACGTGAACCAATGATCTATGGAAGAAATTATGGACAAAAAATCGAGGACCATGTCTATGTTTCCATTCATCGCGGCAATATGTAAAGCGGTATCTCTTGTTTCTTTGTTGCCGATGGTTGAGACTGTACCAAACAAGTTATCTTCGCCGCCAATGGCGATGACTGCACGAACGATATCCACCGAATCAGACAACGTCGCCGCATACACGTACGTTTTATACACCCCGTCCGCAGCTGACAAAGACCGCACATCTTCTAACATCTGCACTTGCGGTTCAAGTAAGCGCCTGGAGAGCCTAGCAAATCCATTTCTCAGAGCCCATAACGTTATGTCTTTTTGTACCGTACAAAAATTTGGGTTTGTGAATGATCGCACATCCCTATCCTTTACTAGACACGCGCCAATATATCGCTTCAAAGTGTAGCAAAACTCAGAGGACAGCGCGTGCACTTCTTCCATTGCTTCTTTCATTTCTTGCGCGAGGTCGACATCAGGCGAAAGGATAACGACAATTGGATCACATACCGCAGAACCTGCGAATTCGTGCGCGTCTTGCCATAGCAGACTAATTGTCATCAAACCTTCTGCGTAATCGAGAGGTACGGATACGTAAACGTAATTAGACTGTGAGTTCTGCAATACGTCCGGTTGTTCCCGTTGTGGATCAATTCTATTATTACTCGGGTTCAAGCGCGATGATCTTGTTTTCGTCGGTGTTTTCGTCATCTGCACATTACCTCCAAATCGGGCAGTTACACTTCCTCTTTCCACTTGTCCATTTATGCGCACGATAGCTTCGACGTCTGGAGGAACGCCGGTGATTATCAAAGTGTTTTCGTTCTCTCGCGAGTTTAAAACGTCTGGATTCGTGCACATGACGTGCTTGACAGAACTGCAGTTATGCTTATGACGCAATTTAGCGCTATTTTCCCATTCGCCGTCTATTCGTCGCATACGCACCGAACCAACAATCACATCAACATCCACGTCGTCCAAACCTCTGTTGTCTGCTTCGATGGCGCAACTAGCCAATCTTGCTGCAGCGTCCTGGTCTGTCGGTTCTCGTCGATTTCTCAAAAATGAGGGTCTTGTCTTCGTTGGAGGGATCAGCGCATCCACATTCAATTTCGTGCATCCCGGCTCCGCCGTGATTTCTAAGCGTGCCGGTGGATGACCAGATTTCTCCACAAAATAATTCTTGACGCCTTCGCCGATGGAAGCGCCCAAATCGTGAGGTTGTTTGTTGTGAATCTTAATTTCAGCTGCAAGTGTAACAAAGGCCTCATTGTCGAGTTGCATCAATCTATCGTAGATTTCACTTCGACTGTACGACCCGTTGATGATCTCCTTTCTTCTCCTTTCCTCCGCATCTTTCAAAGGATCAAAAGTTTCGGGCAAATGGTTCAGCAACACTTGCGCGCACTGCAAGCGAAAGTGATTGATCCCAGATGTATTTAAAGTCGGTTCTATCGCGTTCGGTTTTTGTTTTTGCAGTTGTCTCTGCGTTTGGTTCTCAAGTAATTTTAACTCCTGTTTTTGTTTTTCTTCATCTTCCATCTTTTCCTTCACTCCTCTCCTCCGGGAGACCGAGCCTTGGTGCCATTTTGCTCCGTGTGCCTTGAGTTGATCCCGGATTTGTTGTTGATGAAACAATTCTAACGAGGGAAGTACCGATGAAACTTTGTCCTTTCCTTTATTTCCACTCACTCCTGAAGCGTCTTCATTCGGTGCCGCTCCATGGGATTCCGCATGCAACATCATCAATCGTTCGTATGCGGCCAATGTGTTTGCTGCGCTCTCCTGCGCTATCAACGGCACTCGCTTGGAAGCTAATCTGTTCAGAGAACGTAAGCAAGCTCTCCGATTATTCTCGAAAGCACCCACGTTGTGGAACTTCGTACACTTTTGACAAAATCGACTCGGTTCGTTGTTGAAAAACACTTCGTCCGCTTTCAAATGCAACGCGCAAACCTTGACGCGAATCGAGTACAAAGATGTGCACTCGGTACTGCATCCTTCCACTTTACAAAATACCTTGTGATTTACGACTCTATACTTCGTCCCTTTCGCTTCTTCGGTTCGTAACTTCATCGGGGTAAAATCTGTTCCTGCACCTGCTGTGCTTGTTGTTGTCGTTGCGTTATTGTTACGAGCAATATTATTCACATTCGCTGCTATTCTTCTCGTGCCGCCTCCATCCTCAGCGTTGCTGTCGTTCTCTTTCCGTTGTTGTTCTTCGAGGAGATACTTGCGTTTATCTCTCTTCGCATCTTCGCTTGTTCTCACCATCGGCCTAAAACGAGGCGAGTGGCGCAAATCATTCACGTCTCCATACTCGTCCTCTTCATCGCATTTCATCGTCATCATCGCGGTCCTTCTCGCCCCTCCTCCTTTCTCCGTTTCTCCGTTACCTCCAAAACTTGTCGCCGCCGTCGTCGTCGTCGTCGTCGTCGTCGTTAATGAGTGAGAGGTTGCCGGCGTAGTAGCCGCTGTTATTTTTTTCCCAATTGCTCTGTCCGAGTCCCACTGAAACTCTTCGAGCGCCCAAGCGGCATCTTTTTCGTTCTCGTTCAGCGGCGTTCTCGCTTCCTCTTCTTCTTCGTTTCCTCTCCTCGTGTTAACCACTAAATCCTGGTCATTCGCGTTCGTCCTCATTCTTATTAAGCGCCCTTCTTCTCTCTTCCTCTTCAACGCGTTATTGTTGTTGACTTCGACAAATTTTACCCTCTCCTCCCGCACCCTCTACGGACAAAAAAAAATTAAATTGTTTGCGGAACTTCGGAAAAAATCTTTCTCTCAAACGCGAGGAGATGTTTTTCGTATTCGTGTTCGTATTTTTCTCCGAGAGCAGCGCGTTATTCGTTTCGATCTTCCAATCGTCGTCGTTGTCGTCGTTTGTGCGGAATGGAAGAGGATGTTTTTTTGGGGCGGGCGCGTTTTTCTTTCAACTTCAAAGTGAGGGAGGATCCTCTTCCCTTTTTCAAGAGTTCCGCAGCACAATTTGGACGAAAAAAAGAGAGGCGAGAAAAAAAAAGAATCTTACACAAACCCTAAAAAAACCAGAGTCGATTTTTTTTCTTTTTGGTGTGGGTTCAGAAAGTCGCCAGAAGAGAGCTTCATTTCGTCTCTCCTCCCTCCCTTTCTATACTTTTCGTAGGAGAAAAAAATGACGAGAAGAGAAGAAGAAGAAGAAGAGAAAGGAGGAAGAGGAGGAGGAGGAGGAGGAGGAGGAGGAGGAGGAGGAGACAAAGCGCCTTTCGACGAGGACTACGAATCCTTACTTCTGAGACGAGAGCAAAGAGGCGACGGCGCGGCATCGTCCAGCGACGAAGACGACGACCGCAATAATAATAGGAGGAGAAGGAGTGGAACGAAGACGAAGAACGGTGAAGACGATGATTCCGAAGACTCGTCGACCGAGGAAGACGACGATGGAAGCACGAATGAGGCGATGAGTCAAGAGGAAAGAGAGAGACGATTAGAAAAGAAACTATTGAAAGTGAGACGGAAGAATAGAGATAACAACGTGTCGCTGACGTCGACGCCGACGCCGAGAAGAAGAGGAGGAGGAGGAGGAGGAGGAGAGGATAGTGTAAACAACAGTCAACAAAACGTAGCGAATACTTCTACTATTAACGGTAAGAATAACGAAACAATAGTAAACAACAACAATCAAGGAGAGGAGGACGAGGACGAGGACGACCCGTTCGAGCTGACAAAGTTTGTCGTCTGCGGAAATCTGTTCGAAGTGAAGAAAAAATACGTCCCGATTAAACCAATAGGCAAAGGCGCGTACGGCATCGTTTGTTCGGCAAAGGATGAAAAGCTAAACACAAAGGTGGCGATTAAGAAAATTACGAACGCGTTCGAAAACGTGGTGGATGCGAAACGGACGTTGAGGGAGATTAAGCTTTTGAGACATTTGAGGCACGAAAACATCGTCCCAATTACCGATTGCATGCTTCCCTCAAAAGAAGAGGAGTACAGTTTCAATGACGTCTACGTCATGTACGAATTAATGGATACAGACTTACACCAAATCATTCGTTCGGATCAACCGTTAACGGACGACCACTGCCAATACTTCGTTTACCAGTTATTGAGAGGATTGAAGTATATACATAGCGCGGACGTTTTACACAGAGACTTAAAACCGTCGAATTTGTTGTTGAACGCCAACTGCGACTTGAAAATTTGCGATTTTGGTTTAGCGCGAACAAACACGCAAGATAAAAATCGAGATTTCATGACGGAATACGTCGTCACGAGATGGTATCGTGCTCCTGAGTTGTTGTTATCGTGCGCGGAATACTCCGTCGCAATAGATGTTTGGTCGTGCGGCTGCATCTTGGCTGAATTACTGGGTAGAAAACCGCTATTTCCGGGGAAGGATTACGTTCATCAGTTGAACCTGATTACCAAAGTCATAGGTACGCCGGACGAACAAGATTTATATTTCGTAACTTCGGATAAAGCCAGACGATATTTACGTCAGCTCCCGTATTCCAAACCAATGGATTTTAAGCGCTTATACCCGGAAGCAAACCCATTAGCGTGCGATTTGATTGAAAAGATGCTCATCTTTAACCCGGAAAAGCGCATCAACGTCGAGGAGTGTTTGAAGCACCCGTATTTAGCGTCGTTACACGACACGAATGACGAGCCAGTCGCCAACGCGCCGTTCACTTTCGCGTTCGAGCAACACAACGGAGGCGAAATGACCGAAGAAACGGTCCGAAGACTTATATTTCAAGAGTTGAAACAACTTGACGAGGAGATCAACTTTCCTCTCTCATCGCGGAACACGCATGCCGACGCTTTAGAAGAAAGATTGCAAACCATGAGAGTGTAATTCAGAAGTACTTACCATGGTAAAATACCAACCAATAGCAACGTTGCACGTAATGCGTGGAGTCTTTTGTCACACACACAGAGAAAAATTTCGAGTCGTGGCCCATGAACACTAAATTTTTTACAAAAGGGGCCGCGGAAACAAAAAATTTCGCTTCACATGCCTTGCGCGGCGCCAAAAGACTCGCACAAAGAAGTTATATTCATCAAAACCTTTCCCCGCGTCTTGAACCGAATCGTCTCGTCGCGATGAAACAGCAATACCACCGTCACGATGAAGGAGAATCAGAGAAGCTCATCGCTTCTTCTTCTTCTTCTTCTTCTCACGGGAAGTCATCGTCGATGGTGAAAAAAGTGAGCATCGGCGCCTCTTTGGGCGCGTTGGCTTTGTTCGCGACGTCAACCTCTTCCTCTTCGATGAGAACGATGTATTCGTCGCCACTCGGTGAGTCTGCCGCGGGAGCGACCGCTGCTGTTGTGAACACGAGCGGCGGAGCAAACGCGAATCGCAATAACAACAATCAAAAGAAAATTTTCACGCTGCACACCTCCTGTTCACCTCTGTTGCAAGACACCAAGAGCAACGTTTTGTCGTTCCCGATGCAAGACAACTGGAAGTACATCGGCGCGAAGTTGATCACGAAATCGATGAGCGAAGAATTCGATTTCGACTCGGCCAAAGAAATGCAAATGACTTCGTGCGGGACCTTTGAAGTCGAGCACGATGAGATGAAACCGAACGAGCAATTTGGTTTTTTCCTGTATCCGAAACCGAGACCAACCGTCGCGGACGAAGACGCCGACGGAGAAGAAGAGCGAGGGTCTTCAATGTTAGGCTCTGGAGGTTGGGCTCGTTCGTTTGTGGGTCGTTTAGGTAGAGATGAGAAAGACGGAGAAGAAGAGTCGACCGCGGCGATTACGAAAAATATTCCTGCCAATACTGGAAAGTATCGGGCCGTGTCTGAGTTGGCGTGCGAAAACGTATCGCCGCACGAAGAGGACCATTGTCCAGCTTCGAGAAAAGGCAAGATTGGCGGATTTTCTTTAAATGCGCTAGGTGACGATGAAAGTGCCGCTTCGAAGGAAGTCACGAACGCATTCCTGTCCAAGTGCACTGGTCAGTTTACTCACGGCGTTTCGGAAAAGACTGGAGGCGTAAAGAACGTTTTGTACAACAGAGTGTTCGACGGAAAGACGCTGAGTTACGTCTGGGGGTCGTGCGCGCATACGTGTGAGAACGCAGACCAGCCGCACCGCACACCAGTCTCGGTTGGTTGCGATGTTCCAAAATTGTTCGCAGTAAAAGCGAAAATGTCCATTTCTGGTAACGGCATGAATTCGCAAAAGCTGCTCTCGAACGAAAAGCAAAACGGCGCCTTGAAATCAGCCATCGCGAGTATTGTCAACGTCCGGCCGAATGATGTGGTCATTAAATCTTTGAAGGATGTCGCGATGACTGAAGAAGCGCTTTTGGGTGAAATGAAGCAATCCCAAGACGAAGGTTTTATGGACATTTCTCAATTCGCTCAACGAGTCGCCAAGCTGGAAAATCAACACTCGGAGGTGTACAAAGAAAATCAACAGTTAACACAATTGAACATCGAACTTGCAGAAAACAAGAAGGCTCTGGAGGACAAAATCAACAACTGGAAAGCCGAGAATGAAAAGTTAAGAAAAGCAATCGCAGAGAGACAAACGACGTTGGAAAATGCCAACACGGGCAGCCAGCTTGGCGAAGAAGTCGTCACGCATGGTAAATCCGTTACTTCTGCCACCACCGCTGCTCCCGCAAAGTCTCCTTCTCCTGTGGGCACGATTGAAGTTGAGTTTGAAATCGTCGTGCAAGAAAATCAAGAAGATCCAAATACTATTGTGAAGTCTTTGCTGAACACTGCTCCGGAGCAAATGTTGAAGGTGTTGAACAACAGTCGCGGAATTAACATGTTGAAACAAGTCACCTATCTTTCCGCCCCGAAAGTTCGCGAAGTATTGGAAACGGAATCTACGTTGAGTCTTGAAGCTATTCCGCAAGTGCCGAAAACGGAAGAACAACTCGCCAAGGAGAAGAAACGAATCGATAACGCTAACGACGCGGTCAAAGCGGCGACTTCTGCGTCGAAAGTCGCAGAAATTGAAGCCGAAAGAAAGGTTTCGGAAGAAGTCGAAACGGCGAGAGAACTCGTCGAGCAAGAGAAGATTGCCGCTTCGAACGCGTTCAGAGAAGCGTTTAGGGCGAAAGAGTCCGCGATGTCCGAAAAAGACGAAGAGAAGAAAGGAGCGCTCGAGAAAGAAGCAGCCGAGCTCGAAGCGAAAGCAGTCAAAGCGCAAGAAGAAGCGGACCTTGCGCAAGAAGTTTTGAACGAAGAAACGAAGAAATTTCATCACAGCGGTGACGTCGACATCTCTTCCTCGTCGTCTTCCTCATTATCACCCTCATCATCTGCGATCGAGGCAGAAGCAAAGGCTGGCCACAGCGATGTCGACGACGACGACGGCGACAAGGACAAAGAATTTAAGGAAATTTTAGAAGAAGTTGAAGAGGCGAGAGTGGAAGAGCAGAAGGAAGCGCTCGAGGAAAAGAGGAAGAACGCGGATACGATAAAAGTTACCTCGTGCCACGGTAAAATCCCAACGCACAAAGTTCAAGCCTCCGTTGCCATCTCTGGTGCTGGCATCACCTCGGCGAGTCAGATTTCAACGCATCCAGAATTCGCGGACTCGTTCTCGAAGACAATCGTCGCGCTCACCAGCGCCGAGGAAGATCAACTCATATGGTTAGACCTCTCGACTCGACCGAGGGAAGAAGAGGAGGACAGCAGAAGCTCGAAACTAGGAGCGTGGTTCAGCTCCGTAGCTCTCGGTCGTTTCGTTTCGGATGATAGTAACGAAGAACCGGTCGAGGTGACCTTTTCGCTTCTCGCGTGTTCTCGGAAAGGTGCGGAAGATTTCGCGGACAAGTTATACGGCGTCACTCCGAAGAGTATGCTCGCCTCGGCGACAGAATACGGAGCAGCGATTGATGATATTCAGTTTGTTTCTCCGCCGAAGGTTTTGACAGTCGACAAAGATTTTCTTGAAACGTACAACGGACCTACGATTGAAGGTAAATCTACCTCGGTGAATGTCAAGCCGCGCGTGAAGACGGCGCTTAAGGTTGTTTCTTCTGAGAAAGAAGCTGAGATGGAGGAAAAAGGAGAACGAATCGAAGAGGAAGAGGAAAGAGAAGAAGAAAAGGAGGAAGAACTTAGTCGTAGATCGTCGGATGAGTCTGGCAACGGGTCTTTATCGGAAGAGCTCGCGAGCATCCAACGCGATTCGTTGCTTTCTATTCAGCGCCATCGAAAAGAAAAGATGACCACGGAGGACGATGACGAAGAAGCGTTTTAAATTGTATTATTGTCCATGTTAATTATGTCATAAATGAATTTATATATATATATATATCAAAACCAAATCTACAATTGTACGAACGTAAGATGATATCTCTTGTTCCTTAAGCTTTGGAGTTCATCTCTCGTTCGGCGCTGCTACTTCTGCCGTCCTCGGATTTTGCGTCCATCTTTGGCATCGACATCGCCTTCTCTCGATCTTTATACTTGGAATAATTATAATAACACACCGCCACAAAACTAATCCCATACCCAAACAGCTGTAACTTTGTAATTGGCGCATCAAAGAGCGCCGAACTAATGAAAATAAGCAACCAATCTTTGACCACCCCGGCGACGTTCATCGTCAGCGCCGAAGTCTTCCCGATCAACAAATACACCGCCATGTTCAACGCGAACGCCGTGCACGCGTTTAAGAACAAAATGTGCGGTTGACTCGTGTTCACTTCCGTGTTCTCATCTAAATACTTCGGAACCTCCAAAAACGTAAACGGTATCAACAAAAACACAAAGCACGCCGGCGAGACGTAATACAACGTCGTTATCGAATTCATCTTGAGCTTTTCCGAGTTCAATATTATTTGCACCAATCCCAATCTAAACGCTTCCGCGCACACCGACGCTAACTGAATCAACACCCCCAATAAGTGGAAGTTCAACTCCCCGTACGATGCGATGCACACCCCCAACGTAATCACGAGCATATTCACTAATCTCGCGTACGTAAATTGTTCGATCCCCATCAAACATCCGACGGTGTACACGCTCGCCGGCATCAACGCTTTCAACATCTGAATAAACGCCACGGACAGATAGACGTACGCCGTATTAGACAACCACAACGATAAAGCGAACAAAGCGCCAACCGGAACAATCTTCTGAACGTACGTCTGTCGATCTAAATCGTTCGATTGAACGAGCTTAAACACCCGGATGATTAAAAACGCCAGCGCCGAGCAAAAACACATGTGTATCATCGTCAGTGAAATCGGAAACGGGAACCCGAAAAACGATAATATGTATTTGTTAAACAGGATGACGCCGGAAGATAAACCGATCCACGTGGCGACGTAGCCGTAGGCGATTAACGCTTCGTTTATCAACGCTGCTCCTGCCATTGGCGCCACGACTGTTGCTGCCGCTGCCGCTACCATTTTTTTGTAAGAGAGAGAAAGAGAGAGAAAGCGCGCGCGCGGTGTTTTGGAGAAGAAGAATATAATCTTTTAATCTCTCTTTTTTTTGTGTTTTCTTTTCCCTCTCTTCTTCTTCAAAAAAACTACTCGTATTTCCAAATAAAAAACTGGGTGAAATAACTGTGCCACCAACAAACAGCACACCGCCCCCGCACCGTGTGTGTGCGTTCGTTTACACAACAGCGCCGCGCTGGAGAAATAAAAAATAAACATATGTCGTCGTCGACAAAGTTGGAGTATCTGAAGCAACGCTACGCTCTGAAGAAGAGCTCGTCGGCGGACGAGAACGAAGACAAAAAGGAATCGAAGAAGAAGAAGAAAAAAGTGAAAAAATTGAAGAGAGAGGAAGGAGTGAAAGTGTACGACGAAGACGAGTTGTTTGGCTTTGCTACTTTCGATGAGCGCGGGGAGGAAGAGGAAGTAGAGAAGAAACGAACGCATCAAACGGCGGAGGACTTTGAACGAGGAGAGAACGCTCCGGTAATCGTGACCGACGCGCACTACGTGGCGAGGAGTAAACGAGAAGAAGACTTCGAGAAGAACGAGAAGAAGAATGCGACGGGTGGGTGGGTGACCGTGGTCGAAGGCACGAATAAAGAGGAGGAGCAGGAGGAGGAACGACCGCAAAAAACATCAAAGGCGAAGATGAAGAAGAAACGACGACACGATTCAGACGATTCGGAAGGAGAAGATGACAAAGATGACGAAGAAGAAATGAAGAAATCGGATGAAGAGAAGAAGGCAAACAAGAAGAAGGAGAAGAAGAAGCGGAGACAACGTCACGACTCGGACTCGGAAGGCGAAGAAGAAAAAGAAGGAGAAAAAGAAGGAAAACGAGAATCTGTGATGACGACGAGCGCGAAAGGCGACGACGTTAAAATTGATGAGGTGGTGGAATACGACTCCGATGGAGACGTTGTCGTTCGAAAAGTTACCACCAAAACGACAGAAATGGCAGCGCGAAACGAGGAACCAGAACAAAAAGTCGAATACGATTCGGACGGCGACATCATAGTCAAGCCGCCGCCGACAACGACAAATAAAGCGACAAAGAACAAAACAGGATTAGTCTCCGCGTCTGAAATCGTTAAAGAAGCTGAATTGAGACGTAAAGAGCAAGAAGAGCGCATCAACAACATGTCCGCAGAAAGAAGCGGGAAGAACGCGAAAACGTTAATCAGAGATAAAACCACCGGTCGGTTGTTAACGCAAGAAGAAATCGAAGAGAGAACCAAAGCCACGCAAGAACCGAAGAAAGAGCGAGAGAAACCCGTTTGGGGTGCAGGGTTGAAGCAGCAACAGATTGAAAAAGAAAAAGAGGAGGAGCTTAGAAAAGCGAGCGAGGCGCCGTTTGCTCGATCCGAAGTAGACGCGGCGTGGAACTCGGAGAAAATGAATGAAGTGCGATATGGTGACCCGATGGCGAAGAAAGCGTACGAGAAGCAACAAAAGGAACTCGAAAAGCAACAGAAAAATCTGAACGTGATGCAGGGCGTGGATAAAAAATTAGCGAAAAAGCACGGATTTAAAGTGCCGCAAGAGATTCCAAAGCACTCGTGGAGGAACAAAGCGGTCACCGTTGATAGAAACAGATACGGCATAGAACCTGGAAGGCATTGGGATGGCGTCGACCGGGGTACCGGCTTCGAGAAGAAGTGGTTACAAAAGAGCGAACTTAGGAAACGCATAGAAATAGAAAAGAGAGGAACGAGAAACCTGACCGATACGGTCTACGACGAAGACGATTTCAACGAGGATTTGGGCACATAAAATTCAGAAAATAGGCAAGTAATAAGTGTTTACTGTTTTTTAGTGTTTTCTCTCTAGTTTCGTTCCGCTATTACAAATTCTAAAAGTTTATCTCCTCTCTCTCTATCTCCTCTTCTCTACCTTAGAAGACCATCTCGTGCGGCTTGTCGCCAGTTTTGAGGGTAAACAAAGAGGACATGTATTCCTTCAAGTGCGGCACGGCGCCGATGGCGGCACCGACCGAGGCATCCAACGCCTTGTTCGCCGCGATGTACTCCGCCGGCAATTCCTTTCTCGCCGTCGGCGCCGCAAAGAATCCTTCTTCAGACTTGGCCGAGCGATCCTTAGCCGGCTTTTTGAAGTATTTGTCGTCGAACGCTTTGCAATCAACTTTGGAGACGTCAACCTTGGTGGAGGTGGCGATGGCGTATCTTTGGTTCAATCGCTTCACCGGCACACCGTTGATGCCATACGGGCCGCACACCAACAACAAACCAGAATCTAATTGCTTCAAGAACACGCACTTCTTCCCCTTAAAGTGACCAGCTAAGATGATCAACACGGTCCCCGGGGTGATGCTCTTGCGTAACTTCGTTTGGTTCTTCGCTTGCGACTTGGCTTGCGACTGAAGTGGCTTTTTGATGTCATCCGCCGGGTAGAAGGACGGGGTCCCAGATTTGACTTTCTTTGCTCCTTTCTGTTGAGATCGATGCGTAAAATGGAAAGAAGACAACGTTAGCAATTTTAATGATCGTAAAAGAGCGCGATTGTGTCGAGACGAGAGCGGCAAACGTGAAGCGCAAATCCGCTGACCCGACCAAAGCCCTGTCCGCGAACCTAAAACGGCAGCGAAAGGGAAAAAAGGTGAAATGCATCTCCCCGAAAGAGACGGATGATAAGAGCGAAAACGCGCAAATTCGATCGCTATCCATCCAACCACGATATATCGATACGTTGGAGTCATCCAATCGAGCGAGCGACGTTCGCATCCATCTTTCACGCGCCGTTTTCCGAAGCGAAAAATCCACAACCGCAGAGCTCGCCCTCGAGAAAAAGAAAACAAAAAAATCCGCGCGCGCGCGCGAACGGAAAGGAGAAGAAACGCGCGACGCGCGATATTTTATCCTCCATTCGCGCTCGCGTTTTGTGTTCTGCTCACAGAGACGAGAGAAACTTACCTTGGCCATTTTTGTTTTGATATATGTATACGCGTTGTAAATGTGCGTGAAGTTTTGAGGCGCGAGTGGGTGCGGTAGAGCGGGGGCTTTTTGTTCAGCACACAGACGCTGAGTGATGAAATAGTACGAACGCAGTGAAATTTTTTGACTCGAGAGAGAGAGAGAGAGAAGCAAAAAAAATTGGCGCCAAAAAAGCTCCTCCGCTCCCTCCACAAAAAAAGAAAAAATTAGCTCTCTGCGCTGCTGAGGGAAGAGAAACGAGAGAAGAAAACGCCGGGCGCGCTCTCTCGCGCTGGCAAAGAGAGAAGATTTGAAAGAGAGAGAGAGAGAGTTGGCGCGCTCACGCACACGCAGAGACGCGTCTACCTCTCTCTCTCTTTCTGTCTTTCTGTGGAGGCTCTCGTTCTCTGTCCGTTTTGTATTTTTATATTGGAAGAAGAGTAACAACATACGAGTAAAAAACACGCAACAAGAACGAAAATGCGGCGAGCGGCGCTCGCGCAGCGAAGGCTCTCGAGCTTAACCGCGTCTTCTTCTTCTTCTTCTTCGAGCTATTCTTCGCGGTGGTCGCTCTTTTTCAGGCACCTCTCCGCGGTGCCAGAGCAGCTGCACGCGCAGAAACTGACCATCGATAAAAATTTCCTCGACGGAGCAAATGTGAGTTCTTTTCACTCTTCGCTTGACGAATTCGCTCATGTATACTGACGACTCTTTTCCTTCTTCTTCTTCTTCTTCTTTCATGACGCCAGGACGTGGAACTCCTTCCGACGGGACAGATCCGATATCGGTCTCCTCATCATCGCGTCATCGGCCCGGCGTTGGTGCCACCGCAATCGTTCGACTCGCCGTTACCGGCGATTGACGATTTCGACGACTTGGACGTCGGCGCACTCGTGGGACAAAAAACTACGACGAAGCGGCGATTATTTGAACAACAAGAACAACAACAACAACAGAAACAAGATGTAGAAGACCAAATAGAATTACCTTTGAGAGGTTTGTTTAGCGTGTTAGTCGAGCGTAAATCACAACTGCGGATTAAAGAAGAATCGCCGGAAAATCTCGAGTACATTGCTAGACGGGAAAGGCAAAGACGCGTGGAGAACGAAAGCGTGAACGATGAGATTAAGCGATACAGAGAAATGAGCGAACAGATGGCACAGGTTGGCGCGGGCGCAAACTTACCGGCGGTGAGACAGTTGTTGACGTCGTTTTACGAGCCGCTCGTGGTTGGTATTGAACGAGAACAAAGCATGATTAGCGAAGGTGTGCCCGGCATCGATCGAAAAGTGTACGGGCCGTATTTACAATTATTAGGAGCGGATAAAATAGCCGTGATTTCGTTACACACAATAATTTCCATGCTCATGCGAGGTGAAGAGAAAAAGAAAAACGACGTGTTTAGCGACGCTGCGAATGAACACGGTGGTCAAGCCGGGAGCGTAAAGTTTATTCGCCTGGCGAGTTCTCTAGGCCGAGTGATTGAAGCCGAAGTGAATTTATCGCGATTACAAATGAGAGAGAAGTTATTGTCGGCGCGTTATCGCGCCGGTTTAATCAATATGGAAGATATCGTAGAAACGTTCAATCAAGAGAGACACGAAGGAGAACAAGAAATGATTGCAGAAAGAGAGCGAGAGGAGAAAATCGCAAGCATAGATCGAGAGATTCGCGAGAAGAATTTGTTGAAGGAAAGCGACATGATGAGCACAATGCTTCAAAGAGATTCGACCAAGAAATTAAAAACAGTTCGCGCGGTTTCCGAACAAGCAAAGAAAGCGTTAGATAACGCCGACTGGGGTTCAGTTTTGCATTTGAAAGTCGGTGCTGCGATCATCGCGATCGTTTTAGACGTGTGTAAAATAAAAGTGCCGGGACCAGAAACCGCGGAGACTGGCGAGAAGATTGAAGTGCCCGCATTCTATCACGATTATTCATTGGAACCCAACGCGTTCCGGGGATGGAAACAGAAAGCCAGTCCGAATAATCGTTTCGGAACAGTGCATTGGCACGATTCGTTTTTCCGATTCGTACACTCAGCTACTTTAGCTCGAGCTAGGAGCGTGATTACGAGACACAAACCAATGATTGTTGCTCCTAGACCGTGGGAGTCGTACAACAAAGGTGGCTATTTGAATTCAAATTCAGTCGTCATGCGAGGGAACTACTCCAGAGAGGGTCCTTCGGCCGCGCAAATGAAACTTTTAGCAGATCGTGTCGGAGAGTACGATAACGTTTTTGGCGCATTGAACGTGCTCGGCTCGACCGGATGGGTGATTAACACGGACATTTTAGAAGTCGTCGAACAAGTGTGGAGAGAGAAGAAGTATGCGGGTGGGCTTGGTGGTGGCATCGCGAACATACCGCCTCGGGCGGAATTAAACTTGCCGAATTGGCCCTCGAGCGAATTTCGATTACGCCGCGAACGCAACGGACCTCTCTATGCGACGGCGCTCCCTTCCGCGAAAGAAGTTGGCGAGTTTATGAGAGTATTGAGCCGAACAAAACAAACCAATCGCGAGTTACACTCGCAAAGGTGTGATTTTGCCATCAAACTTGAAGTTGCCAGAGAAATGAAAAACGAAGAGCGGATATACTTTCCTCACAACGTTGATTTTCGCGGTCGTGCGTATACTATGCATGCGCACTTGAACCACATTGGTTCAGATTTCTGTCGAGGTACTTTAAAGTTTGCCGATGCAAAGCCATTAGGCGAAAACGGTCTTGATTGGTTATTTATTCAGTGCGCTAACTTGTACGGTGGTGGAGCCGATAAGCTTCCCTTACATCAGCGCATCGAGTTTAGCAAACTCAATTTGGAGAACATCAAGAAATCGGCGGAGGATCCGCTCGGACCGGAAGGATCTTGGTGGCAGGATGCCGACGACCCGTGGCAGTGCTTAGCCACGTGCATGGAAATCAACAAAGCGACCAATTCTAAAGACCCCGCCAAGTACATGTGTAACCTGCCCGTTCATCAAGACGGATCTTGCAACGGTTTGCAACATTACGCGGCGTTGGGTAGAGATTTCGCGGGTGGTCGGGCGGTCAATTTGGTGCCAGCCGATCGCGGTGCAGATGTTTACACCGGTATTGCGAATGTTCTACGAGGCATCGTTCAAAAAGACATCGAAAATTGCGATTATAAGGACGAGCAATCCGTGGAACGAATGAAGTTGGCAAAACTTCTCATCGATCAAGTCGATCGAAAACTCGTCAAGCAAACGGTCATGACATCTGTCTATGGCGTCACTTTTGTTGGCGCTCGCATGCAAATCCAATCTCGCTTGAAAGAACGCGTCGGGTTCGAAAACGAAAGCGTCCGGTACCGAGTTGCATCGTACGCTGCGAAACGAACTTTAGACGCTTTGAACGACATGTTCCAAAACGCTCGAGAAGTCATGGGATGGCTCACGCACTGCGCCTCAGTCGTTACGAAAATTAACGCTCCGGTTCAGTGGACCACTCCGCTCGGTCTTCCGGTCCTTCAACCGTATCGAAACAAGACGCAAAAGTCTGTTCGTACGCTGCTACAAACCTTTGTCCTCCGCTCCGAAGACGAGAAGCAAAAAGTGAACAAATCGAAACAGCGATCGGCGTTCCCCCCGAACTACATCCATTCCATTGATTCTACACACATGATGATGACGGCTCTAGAGTGTTCTCGAGCAAACATCACGTTTGCCGGCGTGCATGACTCGTTCTGGACCCATGCCGGCGACGTCCCGGTCATGTCTCGAATCCTTCGCGAAAAGTTCATCGAGCTGCACAAAGCGCCTCTGTTGGACAACTTGTACGAGGAGTTGAAATCGACGTATCCCGAAGTCGCCGGCGAGTTCTTACCGCCACCTGAGTACGGAGATTTGGACATCGAAACCGTCAGAGATTCCACATATTTCTTCAGTTGAAGTATTATTAGTAGTAATAGTTTCAAATAGTTATGCAGTAGTAATGGTAGTGCACCGGCAGTAGCATCGCGATGATATCAGAGAGAGCGAAAACGTGTTTTAAAGAAAGAAAGAACCTCCTCCTCCCGCACACGCACAAAAGTTCCCCACATAAACTTTCTCTCTGTGCTCTAAAAAAATCAGCGATGAACAGAGAAGCCTCGGACCCGAAACTCTCGGGCGAAACTGCCTACGGGGAAACGAAGTATCTCTGGATGAACGTTAAGGTTTTGTCCATC
>Ga0255769_10002001_pt1 | contig 22480 bp, 22 predicted proteins | sample 041ome_9_FD_179637 | JGI IMG/M metagenome (GOLD analysis project Ga0255769, IMG submission 179637) | Coastal salt marsh microbial communities from the Groves Creek Marsh, Skidaway Island, Georgia - 041413US metaG (version 2) | ecosystem: Environmental > Aquatic > Marine > Intertidal zone > Salt... | reverse complement strand
AATATTAAAATTTTAGGCTATGAGCCATAATAATTTTAAAAAAGACTAAATAACTTATTATTGATAATTGATATTTATCTGATATTAACAATATATGTTGGCCTCGTAGCTCATCTGGATAGAGCGCAAGATTCCTAATCTTGAGGTAACAGGTTCGAGTCCTGTCGAGGTCACCATAATTTTTATTAAACAAAAAAAGTACCAATTTATCTAACAAGTTTAGATTAAGTATAGGTAACTGATTGTATTTATAAATCTAATCCTTATATTTATTAAATATCTCCAATATGATCACAATCCTGTAATAATTGGAAAGCCAAAAAGAATAAGAGAAAAATGGATTTTTTTAATGATATTGACATTTCCTTTTTACAAACAAAAAGGGGAGTTATTAGATATAGAAAAGCAGGAATTGGTCCCCCTTTATTAATGTTACACGGTAATCCGCAAACACATGTTATGTGGCATAAAGTAGTTCCAAGTTTAGTTGATAATTACACTGTAATTTGTCCAGATATTCCAGGGTATGGAAAATCATTTAAGCCTAAATTGTCCGAAAAACATGAAGAATATTCTAAAGTCAACATGGCAAAAGATATAAACGAGTTCATGAGTTTATTAAAATTTAACTCTTTTTATTTAATCGCTCATGACAGAGGAGCAAGGATTGCTCATCGTTTAGCTTTAGACTTTCCAAATAAAATTTTAAAAATGATTTTGTTAGATATCATCCCAACTATTGAACATTTTGAAAGAGCAAATATGGATTTTGCTATGGGCTATTATCACTGGTTTTGGTTAGCTCAAAGAAATCCAATTCCTGAGTCAGTAATACAAAGGGCTCCTGAGGAATGGTTTTTTGCCCATACTTCAAGAGAGAAAAAAGATAAAGACTTTTTTGCACCCAGTGCATTAAGCGATTATCTTGAATGTGTAAAAAACCCTGAAACCATTGAAGCTATATGTGAAGACTATAGAGCGGCAGCTACTATAGACATTGAAGATGACAAAATTAGTAGAAAAAATAAACTTCAAATTAACATTCCAACCATGATCTTGTGGGGTAAGAAAGGCAAAATAGAGCAATGGTATAATCCACTTTCTATTTGGAAGAAATATTGTTCTGCTGAATTACGGGGTTATGGTATTAACACTGGTCACTATCTTGCAGAAGAAGACCCTGAAGAAATAATAAAGTGTGTTAGAAGTTTTTTAGTATAAAAATTTTAGAGGAATTGAGTTTAGGATGACTGATATGAATTGCACCTTACCAGTTTGGGATCTTTCAGAGATTTATAAAGATATTAAAGATCCTAAAATTAAGACTGATTTGAAGAAAATCAAAAAATCATCTGATAATTTTTTAAATAAGTGGAAAGGTAAAATAAAAGACTTAAATTCATCAGACTTTCTTTTATGTATAGAAACTTATCAGGAAATTTGTGAAAATATTCATAGAGTTGGAACACATAGTAATCTTATATTTGCAACCAATATGGAAAACCCTGAAGTTTCAAGATATAATTCTTCAGTATCTGACGAATTTACTGAGATATTCTCCTCATTAATATTTTTTACATTAGAATTGTCAAAAGTAGATGATAAGACGATTAACGCTTGGATGAGTGACAATAAATCAAATAAATGGAAGCCATACCTAACAGTTTTAAGAAAAAGAAACCCTTATCTTTTAGACCCTTTAGTAGAAGAAATATTGATAGAAAAATCTGCTACTGGAAGGTCTGCTTGGGTAAGGCTTTTTGACGAAACATCAGCATCTCTACGTTTCCCTTTTAAAGAAAAAGAATTAAGTGAAGCTGAAATTTTAAATCTTTTATCTGATTCTGATCCAAATAATAGAAAAATAGCTGGGAAATCATTGTCTAATATTTTAGATAAAAATAAACGAATTTTTAGTATGATCTTAAATGTAATTTCCCGTGATAGATACATTGAAGATAATAAAAGAGGTTTTAAAAACATAGTTTCGTCCAGAAATCTAGATAATGATGTTGAAGATGAGGTTGTGGACGCTTTGGTTAATACTGTTGACAAAGCTATGCCTAAACTTACTCATAGATACTATAAATGGAAAGCAAAAGAATTCGGGAAAAGTAAACTAGACTGGTGGGATAGAAATGCACCACTACCCCATACATCTGAAACTTCTATAGAATGGGATAAAGCTAAAAATATTGTTCTTGATTCCTTTGCTTCCTTCCATCCCGAAATGAGTGATATTGCAGGGCTATTCTTTAAAAACGGTTGGATTGACGCAAGAGTTCGTCAAGGAAAAGCTTCAGGCGCTTTTGCTCATCCTTCAGTTCCATCTCTTCATCCATATATTTTAGTAAATTATCAAGGTAAAATTAGAGATGTAATGACTTTAGCTCATGAACTCGGTCATGGTGTTCATCAAATTTTAGCAGCTAAAAATGGATTACTTATGGCTGAAACACCATTAACTCTTGCGGAAACAGCATCTGTTTTTGGCGAGATGTTAGTTTTCAGAAAACTATTAGATGAGAGTCCAACAGAACAAAAAAAACAACTTCTAGCAGGTAAGATAGAAGACATGTTAAATACGGTCGTAAGACAAATAGGTTTTCATCAGTTTGAAGTTAAGTTTCATGAAGCAAGAATAAAATCAGAATTAACTCCAGATGAAATCAGTGATATTTGGATGGAAACTCAGTCTCATGCAGTTGGTCCATCAATAAACCTTAATAATGATTATAGAGTTTTATGGGGATACATTCCTCACTTTGTTCATACACCGTTTTACGTATATGCATATGCCTTTGGAGATAGTTTGGTTAATGCTCTTTGGCAATCTTATCAAGTGAGTAATAAGCAAGATTTCTCAAAAAAATATATTGAAATGTTAACTGCTGGAGGAACAAAAAGTCATAATGAATTATTAAAACCTTTCAAGTTAAGCGCATATGAAAGTAGTTTTTGGGATCAAGGAGTTTCTATGATTACTGGTTTAATGGACGAGTTGGAACAATTAAATCTTTAATAATTTTATGGGAAAATTAAATTTAAATGAATGAAAAAAATGATTTATATGACGAGATAAGTTCGTCAATGACGGGTGGCAGGATTAGGAGGTACGCAAAAGTTACTACTGCCATGGGAGGTTTGGCAGCTAGACTTGCTGGCGAAAAATATCTTGGAATAAAAATAGATAAAAAACAACATGCTTCTGATTTAAGGGCAGCTCTAGGGGGTTTAAAAGGTCCTTTGATGAAAGTAGCTCAAATACTAGCAACAATACCCGACGCTTTACCAAAAGAGTATGTCCATGAGTTGTCTCATCTTCAAGCTGACGCACCTTCAATGGGATGGCTATTTGTAAAAAGGAGAATGAAGGCAGAATTAGGTGAGAATTGGTTAAGTTTTTTTAAAGAGTTTGATAAAAAAGCTTCTGCTGCTGCTTCATTAGGTCAAGTTCATTTTGCAGAAGATAAAGATGGGCAGCAGTTAGCATGTAAATTACAATACCCTGATATGCAATCAGCGGTTCAAGCAGACTTAAAACAATTAAAATTGATTTTTTCATTGTACGAAAAATATGATTCTGCGATTTCTACTAAAGCTATACATGAGGAATTGTCGGAGCGATTGAAAGAAGAACTTAGTTATTCTCATGAAATCAAAAATTTGAAGCTTTATAGACACATGTTGTCTGATTTGAAAGAGGTTACATTACCAAAGCCTATTGAGCGTTTGTCTACAAAAAGATTATTGACCATGACCCGTATAGAAGGTCTTAAAATAATGAAATTTATTTCAGACAATTCAGATATTGAAATACGTAATAAAGTTGCTCTTAATATGTTTAAGGCTTGGTATATCCCATTTTATAAATTTGGTGTTATCCATGGAGATCCTCATTTAGGTAATTATACGATACGACCAGATGGAGGTGTAAATTTAATGGATTTTGGATGTATTAGAATTTTTAGGCCTGATTTTGTAACAGGAGTTATTGAATTATATCAAGCATTAAGAGATGGAGATGAAGAAAAAGCAGTTAATGCATACAAAAGTTGGGGTTTTGAAAATCCATCTAAGGAGCTCATTAATGTTCTTAATATATGGGCAAATTTCATTTATCAGCCACTATTAGAAGATAAGGTAAGGTTAATAAATCCAAGTGAATCTGGTCAATATGGTAGAGAAACGGCAGAAAAGGTACATGAAGAATTAAAAAAAATAGGTGGTGTAAAACCTCCAAGAGAATTTGTATTAATGGATAGGGCCGCTGTCGGTTTAGGATCAGTCTTTATGCATTTAAAGGCAGAAATTAATTGGTATAGAGTTTTTCATGAACTTGTTGGTAATTTTGATGAAAAGCAATTATCAGATAGGCAAAATAATGCTTTAAATATTTCTGGTTTATTACCAAATTAATCAGCTGATATTTTGCAAGATTGAATCTATAGATTTTTTTGCATCACCATATACCATTCTTGAATTATCTTTGAAAAACAAAGGGTTTTCAATTCCAGAATATCCTCTACCTTGACCTCTTTTTGATATAAATACCTGTTTAGCTTTCCATACTTCTAATACAGGCATGCCTGCAATAGGGCTGTTAGGGTCTTCTTGAGCTGCGGGATTAACTATATCATTTGCGCCTAATATCATTACAACATCTGTCTCGGGAAAATCAGAATTTATCTCATCCATTTCTAGAACAATATCATAAGGAACCTTAGCTTCTGCAAGAAGAACATTCATATGTCCAGGAAGACGTCCTGCAACAGGATGAATACCAAATCTTACTTCTTTTTTCTTTGCTCTAAGCCTAGATGTTAATTCTGAGACTGCACTTTGTGCTTGAGCTACTGCCATTCCATATCCTGGAACTATAATTATTTTATCAGCTTCATTAAGTGCATTTGCAACTGATTCTATATCAATTGCTTTCATTTCTCCTTCTATATCCATAGTAGGCCCTGTACTGTCTCCCCATCCTCCTAAAATAACAGAAAGAAAATTTCTATTCATTGCTTTACACATTATATATGAAAGTATAGCTCCAGAAGATCCAACAAGAGCTCCAGTGACAATTAATAAGTCATTCCCAAGCATAAAACCAGTAGCTGCCGCTGCCCAGCCTGAATATGAGTTCAACATAGAAACAACTACTGGCATGTCGGCGCCACCTATTGCAAGAACTAGGTGAGCACCAATGATGAATGCAATGACTGTCATGAGTATTAATGTCCAGTTTCCACTATGACTCAGAAACATGTAACCAAGAACAAAACATCCACATAACATGATAATATTTAAAGCATGTCTACCAGGTAAAATTAGAGCTTTCCCAGTAATTAATTCAGATAATTTACCGAAAGCAACAATAGAACCTGTGAATGTTATAGCTCCTATAAAAACACCAATAAAAACTTCAATATTATGTATCATAAGTTGTGAGCTGGACATTTCTGAATGAGGAAGTAAGGCTGAATTAATTCCTATAAATACAGCGGCTAGCCCAACAAAAGAGTGAAGTGCGGCAACAAGCTGAGGCATTCCTGTCATCTGAACTTTATTGGCTACAATCGCACCTATTATTGAACCAATTACTATTGCTCCAATTAGCCAAGTTAGCCATTCAGTTATAAATACTTTACTGCCGAAGATAGTAGCAATTACAGCTATACCCATTCCTACGATACCGTACCAAACGGCTCTTTTTGCTTTTTCTTGATTGCTCAATCCACCTAAAGCTAGAATGAAAAGGACGCTAGCAGTAATATATGATGCAGTTAGTAAACCAGTAGTCATTTTTTAATCCTTTAGCTTCTTTGAAACATTGCAAGCATTCGTTTAGTCACCATAAACCCGCCAACAATATTGATAGTAGCTATAAAAACAGAAACTAATGCTAAAATACTAACAATATCATTGTCTGTTTTCATTTGTAACAATGCTCCAATTATTATTATGCTTGAAATTGCATTAGTTACAGCCATTAGAGGGGTATGAAGTGAGTGAGACACATTCCAAATTACTTGGTAACCAACAAAACAAGATAATATAAAAACAATGAAATGTTGCATGAATTCAGAAGGTGCATATAGGCCAATAAACCAAGTTAAAATTGCTCCAATGATTAAAAGGATTATTTGTGTTCTTCCGGAGGCTTTTTCGGCTTTTATTTTCTCTTTTTCTATTTCCTCAGGTGTCTTTTGGATTGCTTTTTCAACATGTTTAGCTATTGCAGCAACTTTAGGTTTTGGCGGTGGGTAGGTTATTTCCCCTTTATGCACGACTGTTGCTCCTCGAATGACATCGTCATCCATGTTGGTGAAAGGGACACCATTTTTTTCGGGGGTCAGATCATCAATCATATGACGGATGTTTGTTGAATATAAGGTAGAAGATTGAGTGGCCATCCTGCTTGGTAAGTCAGTGTAACCAATGATTTTAACTTTATTCTTTGTCTCAATCATTTTATTTGGGACAGTGAGTTCACAATTACCACCTTGCTCTGCAGCTAAATCAACAATAACTGAACCAGGCTTCATTAAATCAACCATTTCCTTAGGCCAAAGTTTTGGAGCAGGCATTCCGGGTATTAAAGCTGTTGTAACAACTATATCAATTTCAGGTGCTTGTTTTCTAAATAGTTCCATTTCTTTTTCTATAAATTCTTTAGAAGCTGGTTTTGCATAGCCACCTTCTCCACTTCCATCAGATGCAAAGTCTAACATTAAAAACTCAGCACCCATTGATTCAATTTGCTCAGCTACTTCAGGTCTGACGTCAAATGCTCTTACAATAGCACCCATTGATTGAGCTGTTCCAATCGCAGCTAATCCCGCTACTCCAGCACCAATTACAAGAATTTTAGCTGGAGGCACCTTACCAGCCGCAGTTATTTGGCCAGTAAAAAATCTTCCAAATTGGTTTCCTGCTTCTATTATAGCTCTATATCCAGCTATATTTGCCATAGAGGATAAGGCATCCATTTTCTGAGCTCTACTAATTCTTGGGATCATATCCATCGCTTGGACGGTTACTTTCTTTTTGCTGAGAGAATCAAGCAAAGATTTGTTTTGTCCAGGCCATATAAAACTTATAATGTGCTGATTAGTTTGTATTTTTGAAACTTCAGACTTTTCTGGACCCCTAACCTTTAAAATTATATCAGCGTCATTCCATAGTTGGACTGAGTTTTTAACAATTTTTACACCTACATCCCTATAATCTTTGTCTGAAAAGTTAGAAGATAATCCAGCACCTGTTTCGATAATACAGGTATAACCAAGTTTTTGTATTTGTTTTGCACTTTCAGGTGTCATGGCGACCCTAGCTTCGCCTTTAAATATTTCTTTGGGACTCCCGACTATCATTTAAATAACTCCGTTAATAAAAACATTCTGATGATAACAAATTAATATATTTATACAAAAAAAAACCGCTAATATAATTAAGCGGTTTGGTTTCAAATATTTAGAAATCTAATAATTATTAATATCCTTCTCTTTCTAGTCTTTTTCTCATGAGCTTCCTTACTCTTCTTGTACTTTCGGCCATCTCTCTAGCTCTTCTTTCTGAAGGTTTTTCATAGGCTCTTCTATTTTTCATTTCTCTAAACATGCCTTCTCTTTGCATCTTCTTTTTTAACACTCTAAGAGCTTGATCTACATTATTGTCACGAACAGACACATACATATTTTAAAACCTATAATTATTAGCAAAATAGCCAAATACCACAATACATTACACGTTTGCAAGTAATTTAATTAATTTCATCATTTAATTGAATTTAGAATTTAGATAAACTAGTTATATAGCATAATAAATAAAAGTGCTGGTTTTATGGAAAAAGATCAATCTGAGAATAAGGAATTAAAAATCAAGCTAGTCAAGGCTATGACTACCCATGTTCCATTTGACGGCTGGACGTGGTCTGCACTTGAGCAAGGTGCAATTGATATACGTTTTAAACCAAAATTAACAGCCCCAGATCGTATGAAAATATATTCTGATTTGTTTATAAATGGGCCAATTGACTTTATAGAGACTTTTTCAGAAATTATAGATGATGAAATGGAAAAAAATTATGAACTATTAGTTTCTAAACCAGAAAGAATTCCTCAAAAAATTAAAACTATTATTTTAATTAGACTTAATATATCTCAAAAATTTAAAGAGGCAGTTAGGTCCTCTCTTGCATTGACTGCTATTCCAAAAAATTCAAAAAAATCTATTAAAATGTTGTATAGGACTTGCCACAAAATTTGGAGAATGGCCGGCGATCAATCCACAGACTTCTCATTTTATACAAAAAGAGCTTCATTAGCAGCAGTTTATTCTTCTACTTTACTTTTTTGGTTAAATGATACTTCAAGCGAACAAAATAAAACAGCAGAGTTTTTAGATAGAAGACTATATGATATTTCCCAAATTTCTAATTTAAAAAAACCCTTTTCAGTTATTAAGAAACTTTCCAAAAATATCAATAATAGTAAAAAGGCCTTAGGTATTAAATCTTTCTTTGATATTTTAAAAAAGATAAATCAAATAAAAAAATCAAGTTTTAGTTAAACTCTTTAAATTCATAATATGCCAATAAAAATTCATGATAATTTACCTGCTAGGACTATTCTTCTCAATGAACTTGTTGATGTTATAGATAGTTCAAGTGCAGAAAAGCAAGATATTAGACCATTAAGGTTTTTATTATTAAACCTTATGCCTAAGAAACTTCAAACTGAAGTTCAGTTTGCAAGACTTATTGGCGCCTCTCCTCTTCAAATTGAACTGACCTTAATGACCACTAAAACTTATGCTCCTAAAAATACAAAAAAAGAACATTTAATAGAGTTTTACAAAACTCTAGATGAAATTAAGGGAAAATTTTATGATGTATTAATAATTACCGGAGCTCCAGTAGAAATAGTAAGTTTTGAAGATGTTCAATATTGGAATGAGTTAAAAAAAATAATTGAATGGTCATCAAAGAATGTTTTTAGAAGAATTGGTATATGTTGGGGGGCTCAAGCACTCCTACATGTACTTCACGGTATTGATAAACATACAATGGATGAAAAGTTATTTGGAGTATATGATCATAACTTAAATCAAGAAAAAAAATATCGACTTTTACAAGGTTTTATAGATAGGTTCCCAATGCCTGTGTCTCGCTATACTGAGACTAGAGACTATGAAGTCAAAAATGCTGGGCTAGAGATTTTAGCCTTTTCCAAAGAATCAGGTGTAGGAATGGTTAGATGTCCTAAAACAAAGGACTTATTTATTCTTAATCACCTAGAATATGATGCAATTACATTGAAAGAAGAATTTATTAGAGATAAATCAGAAAATATTAGTATGAAGATTCCTGAAAATTATTTTCCTGACAATGATGTGCTGAAAGATCCAATAAACAGATGGCGACCATATGCTTTTTTGCTATTTTCAAATTTCATAAATGAAGTTTATCAAGATGTGCCGTACTCTTTTTGTGAATTAGGAGTTAGGTAATTCTATGATTAATATGACCCATTTTGCGTCCTATCTTGGTTTCTTTTTTACCATATAAAAATGTAATATAATCCTGGTCATCATATAAATGATCAACTGTATCTTCAAAGTTACCTATTAGATTGAACATTTCCCATTTACCATTTGATTTTACATCTTTAACTGGTAGGCCACATATTGTTCTAACCAGAATATCGAATTGGCTATTATCACAACCATTTAAAGTCCAATGGAATGAGTTATGAGGCCTAGGTGCAATTTCATTAAAGATTATATTACCATCAAATAATTCAAAAAGTTCTACAGCTATAATACCGTAGAGGCCTAAATTTTGAGATAATTGTTTCGTTTTTGTTTTGAGTTCTTTTTCAGCATTTAAATCTAAAATAGCAGGTGCAATAGTTTTCTTTAATATACCGTTTTCGTGAAAATTCTCTGATATTGGAAAAAAACCATCTGACTCATCTGTACTTTTAAAATACATAATAGATATTTCTCTTTTAAATTCTAAAATTTCTTCCAAAACACATTCAACAGAACCAAGTTTTTCCCATATTTCGAATAAGTTAGAATTTTCATTAATTCTTATTTGTCCCTTGCCATCATATCCTAAAGAATTGGTTTTCAATATTCCTTTAAACCCCATTGATTTAGAAGCCATAATTAAATCATCTGTATTTTTAATCAAATACCATTTTGGTGTTCTAAACCCTGATTTTTCAGCCATTTCTTTTTCTTTGGATCTAATTTGTGCGCATCTGAAGACGACACTATTTGGAATGACTTTAGTTTTATTTGATAGTAGTTCTAATGATTTTGATGGTATATTCTCGAATTCTGAGGTTGCACAAACTACACTATTGGAAAATTCTACTAGTTTGTCGAAATCGTCCCAGTCACCGTGTGTAACTTTATTAACAACAGTCTCTGCGGGGTTATCACCTTTAGGACAATATAAATGAGTTTTATAACCACCCTTAGAGGCTGCCATGGCAATCATTTTGCCTAATTGCCCACCACCAAGAATGCCTAATATATTTTCTTTATTTGGGAGTATTGGTGAGTTAAATTTATTGATCATTTTGTTTAATTGGGGTTATAGGGACTTCATCAGTTTGTTTTTTTAACCATTTTATCAGTGAAGTATTAATATCAATGTTAGAAATTCCAAGTATTTTTGCCGCATAAATTCCTGCATTAATCGCCCCTGCTTTTCCTATTGACATTGTTGCCACAGGAACTCCAGCAGGCATTTGTACTATTGAAAGCAGGCTATCCATTCCCTTCAAAGCAGAGCTTTCGATAGGTACGCCTATTACAGGTAGTGTTGTATGAGAAGCTATCATTCCAGGTAAATGCGCAGCACCTCCTGCTCCTGCAATTATAACATTTATATTTTCATTTTTAGCATTTGTTGCAAATTCAAACATTCTCTCAGGTGTTCTATGGGCAGATATAATTTTTGTAATAACTGGAATTTTCAATTCGTTAAGAGTTCTTTCTGAGAATTTCATAGTTTCCCAATCACTTTGACTACCCATAACTAAGGCAACACAAGGGAGGGTTTTTTGATTTTTCATATTTAGTCTCTTTATAAAAAAATCACTAACTTTTTAAAATTTTTTATTAATTAAAAAGTTTTGATTTAGTGATCTATATTTATATTTTCACTGTTATCGTTTTCTATAGAGCCTCCTGACTTAATGATGGCTTCATCTAAATCTTCTTGGCTACATAAACTTAATAAAACTGGGTGCTTAGCAGTAATGTTTGAGATGTTCCAATGACTTCTAGTTCTAATCTTTTCAATAGTATCTTTTGTTGTCCCTATTAATTTCGAAATCTGATTGTTTTTTATCTCTGGGTGATTTTTAACAATCCATGCAATTGCATCTGGCTTGTCACCTCTTCTAGCAAGAGGAATATACTTAGGGCCTTTATTCTTTGATTTTGGCTCATATGATAAGGATGAAGCTTTTTTCAAAAATAAAGAGGGATCATTACAACATTTGTCTATTTCATCTTGGGTTAGTTGTCCGTTTTGAATTGGGTCAAAACCAATAATTCCCTGACCGACATCTCCGTCAGCGATTGCTTGCACCTCCAAAGCATGGAGATTACAAAATTCCGCAATTTGTTCAAAAGTCAGTGTAGTATTATCAATTAACCATACGGCTGTAGCTTTTGGCATTAAAAGAGAAGACATCATTAAACTCCATTTGTCTTTTTAAAGACAATATTATTACATACAACAAAATCGTTATATCTTGCATCAGTATAATTATAGATTTTCTGAAACATTTCAATTTCTAAGTTTAATTCTTGTTTTTGTCAATGTAAGAACATCACATTTTTTTGGGGAGAGGTATCATGTAACTAGGCAATATGATTTCTACCTTAGATCCTAAAAAATCACACTGCAGGGTCGGATCTTCTTCAAATGAATAAAGCTGAGATAATTTTATTTTCGCAATTCCATAAAAATGATTTTTAATTTTATTACGAGTTAGTGATATTAATTCTCCTATTTCGGTATTATTAAATAAAAACCTTTTATCTCTAATTTCCTCTAATTTTAAAGGAAGCTGTTTGTTATACTCAAATCTTATAGGAACATACTTTTTTTTAACCAGGCCCTTCCACTTGATTCTTGCATTTACCTCTTGACCAATAAAGCAACCTTTATCAAAACTAATGCCACCAAATAGGTCTAAATTAATTTCCAAAGGTAAGGCGATGTTTGGTTCAATTTCAGTAGGGCCTTCTAAAATACAGTTTTTAAATCTCAAAAAATCGTAAACATCTATATTACTGTTATTTTTTTTCAAATTTTTGTTTTCAGTATAAATTCTTTTTATACTTAGCTCAGAGAACCTTTTATCTAAAAACGTATTAGAAAAATTATTATCTTCATTAGTCACAATAACATTGTAGTCAGTAGTTAAAACTTCAATTTCTCTTCTTAAATTATACATATTGATTTTTTGAATTAATCCATTGAGTTGTTTTTTATCACATTCAATATTTATTGATGAATATTCACCGTTAGCTTCAGAAACATTAACACTAACCAAAATATCAAATAGAACACGACCTTGAGGTGATAACAATGCACTTGGGATTATTTCATGAGGATTAAGTTTTTTGAGATCTGAAGAAAGTATATTATTTAGAAATTCGATACATTTAGTACCCAAAACTTTAAAGACTTTCCTGTTTTCTAAAAAAACATTTATTTTATCCATATTTAATCTTTATTAATTTTGTTGATTGCGCTTACTACTGCTAAAATTGGAGCCACTGTAATACTTGTGTCAATTCCGCATCCAAAAATAGAGTCTTTTCCTTCATTACATTTAAGTTCTACATAAGCCGCAGATTCAGCTTTAGAAGTAGCGCTCCTAGTATTTTGTCCAAAGTCTTCCAAAGTGAATTTTAGATTAAAATTTTCTCTAATACCGTTCACAAAAGCAGAAATAGGTCCATTACCCTGAGATGAGAATTGAAAATTTTCTTTTTCAAATCGTACAGTAGCATTTATTATTTCTAGATTTGATTCTCTATTAGCTCCTTCAACTTTAAAATCAATGAGCTCATAAGGACCTTTAACTAAAAAATTTTCAGTAAAAGTTTTCCATATTATATCGCTTGTGATTTCACGACCTGTTTTATCTGCAATTTTTTGTACTTTTCCAGACAATTCTATTTCTGCCCCTTTAGGTAGCTTTATATGATAGTCACTTTCTAAGAGCCATGCTGTACCACCCTTGCCCGATTGGCTGTTAACTCTAATAATTGCTTCATAAGTTCTACCAATGTCTGCGGGGTCTATTGGTAAATAGGGAACAGCCCATTTCTTACTTTTAGTTTTTTCTAAACTGTCCATACCCTTTCTAATAGCATCTTGATGACTGCCTGAAAAAGCTGTGTGAACTAGAGATCCAGCATAAGGGTGTCTTTCGTGAACAGGAAGCCTATTACAAAATTCTGCCGTTTCAATCAGTTCATTAATTTTACTGAAATCTAAGTTTGGGTTTATGCCTTGGGTAACTAAATTAAGGCCCAAAGTAACTAAATCTACATTGCCGGTTCTTTCGCCATTACCAAACAAAGTACCTTCAACCCTGTCTGCGCCTGCCATTAATCCTAATTCTGTAGCAGCTATTGCAGTACCTCTATCATTATGAGGGTGAAGTGATAGTATTACTCTTTGCCTATCACTAAAATGATTTCCCATCCATTCAATTTGATCTGCGTGAACATTCGGAGTGGACATTTCAACAGTTGCGGGAAGATTTATAATGACAGGATTTTTTGAATCTGCATCCCAAACATCTAAAACTGCTTCGCATACTTCTAGAGCATATGCTAATTCGGTTCCAGTGAAGCTCTCAGGTGAGTACTGTAATCTAATATTTGAGTTATCTAACTTTGTAAGATTGTCGGCAATTATCTTAGCACCATCTGTTGCGATTTTTTTTACGCCTTCCATTGTTTCCCTGAAAACAACTTCTCTTTGTAAAGTGCTAGTAGAGTTATAAAGGTGTATAATTGCATTTTCACAACCTTTAAGACTTTTGATAGTTTTTAATATTAGAGGTTTTCTTGATTGTGTTAAAACCTGAACAGTAACATCCGAAGGTATATGTCCATTATCAATTAATTCTCTTACAAAATTAAAATCAGTCTCAGAGGCTGATGGAAAACCAATTTCAATTTCTTTGAACCCCATTTTAACTAATTGTTTAAACATTCGCATTTTTCTGATTGAATCCATTGGTTCAACCAAAGCTTGGTTGCCATCTCTAAGATCAACAGAACACCATATTGGAGCTTTTTTAATTATTTTATTAGGCCATTTCCTATTCTTAATTTTGACTGGCGGATATGGATCATATTTTGTATGGCTATTATTCATAATTCTTTACCTTAATTGTAATTGTATAACTTAATTTAATTAATTAACAAGTTTATCCCGGACTCCTCAGAGTACGGGATTCTTAATAAACTAAGAGTTTCTTTAGGCGTTGAATTATTTTTTTTAATCATAGTGAAACTTTATCAATTCTCATAATATTAAGTCAAGTTATTACAATAATATAAGTATTTTTAATATTGCCAAATACTATGTTTAAAACTACTTTGCATTGAAATAAATAATATAACAGATTATTAATTGTAGGTTTTTAATGAACGACATTAATCTAATAAGAAACTTTTCAATAATAGCTCATATTGATCACGGAAAATCAACTCTTGCTGATAGACTGATCCAAGAATGTAAAGGATTAGAAGACAGAGAGATGAAAGAACAAGTTCTTGATAATATGGACATTGAAAGAGAACGTGGAATTACTATTAAAGCACAAACTGTTAGGTTGCTTTACAAGCATACAGATAATAAAACTTACACACTAAATTTGATGGATACTCCTGGTCACGTAGATTTTGCATACGAAGTCTCTCGCTCTTTATCTGCATGTGAAGGATCGTTACTTGTTGTAGATTCATCTCAAGGTGTAGAAGCTCAAACTTTAGCTAACGTTTATCAAGCAATAGATGTAAATCATGAAATTGTAACTGTATTAAATAAAATAGATCTACCTGCTTCTGAACCTGAACGAATAAGAAAACAAATAGAAGATGTAATTGGATTGCCAGGTGATGAAGCAATTGAGGTTTCAGCAAAAACTGGACAAGGAATTAAAGAAGTTTTGTCAACTCTAGTCGAAAAACTTGCACCTCCGACTGGTAACCCTGATGCTCCTTTACAAGCATTACTTATAGATAGCTGGTATGATCCTTATCTTGGAGTTTTAACTTTAGTAAGAGTTGTAAATGGTACCCTTAAAAAGGGTCAAAAGATCCGCTTTATGTCAACCAAAGTATCTCATACAATAGAAAAACTAGGTATATTCACTCCTAAAATAGTGAATGTTGACCAGTTAGGCCCTGGTGAGGTTGGTTTTATCACAGCTTCTGTTAAGGCTGTAGCAGACTGCAAAGTAGGAGATACAATAACAGATGACCGGAATCCAGTTTTGACTATGTTACCTGGATTTAAACCTTCTGTACCAGTTGTGTTCTGTGGTCTTTTTCCAATGGATAATGCACAATTTTCAGATCTAAGAGAGGCACTAAGCAAACTCTCTCTCAATGATGCTTCATTTAGCTTTGAGGCAGAAACTTCAGCTGCATTAGGTTTTGGATTTAGATGTGGTTTCTTAGGTTTGTTACATATGGAAATTATAAGAGAAAGATTATCTAGAGAATTTGATTTAGATTTAATTTCTACAGCTCCCTCAGTTGTATATAAGGTTCAAAAAAGTGATAACACAAATCAGCTGCTTCATAACCCAGCAGATTTACCTGATATTAACCACATTAATTTCATAGAGGAACCATGGATTAAGGCAACTATTATGGTCCCTGATCAATATGTTGGTTCTGTTTTAACACTGTGTACTGAACGAAGAGGTGAACAAATAGATTTAACCTATGCTGGATCAAGAGCAATGATTGTTTACAAATTACCTCTTAACGAAGTAGTTTTTGATTTCTATGACAAACTAAAAAGTATGACATCAGGTTATGCTAGCTTTGACTACCAAATGGATGAATATAAGAAAGGTGATCTTGTAAGGGTGTCAATTTTGGTTAATGGAGATCCAGTAGATGCCTTAGCTATGATAAGTCATAGAGAGCAAGCTGAAACAAGAGGTAGAGCAATTTGTACTAGATTAAAAGATTTAATTCCAAGGCAATTGTTTAAAGTTGCCCTTCAGGCTGCAATAGGAGGGAAGGTTATAGCTAGGGAAACTATATCTGCTATGAGAAAAGATGTTACAGCAAAATGTTATGGTGGTGATATCACCCGTAAGAAAAAACTCTTGGAAAAACAAAAAGCCGGTAAAAAAAGAATGAGGCAATTTGGAAGTGTTGAAATACCACAAAATGCTTTTTTTGAGGCTCTCAAAATGGGTGATAATTAATTTTTTAATTTAATTGGTTGAGGGGAAGTTTTTTTCTTTTTTGATTTCCTTATCCCCAGAGTTATTAAAATAAAACTAATAAAAGCTAATATAGGTGCTGCCGGAAGTACTAATATTGAAGATATAAATGGGTGCCAAATAAATGCTGAGCAATTTAATATTTCTAATGCAGAACAGGGGTCTACATACCTACTAATTATGCTCTCTGTTAGTTGCAGGCTTCCAGGAGAAAAATAAAACCATAATTGACCTAATTGAGTTATTGTTAACTTATTCTCAATTTGAGAAACTATATCAAAGTAATTACTGATGAGAGTTAGTATAAAAGAACTTATACCTAGAAATATTAAAACCCTACCAATTATCAATTTAATACCCCAAATAATATTATCAATAATTTATAAGTTATAATTGTAATTTCAATAAAATAATAGTTTATATTCACTTGCTCCTTCAAAATTGTTAAGGTAAAGTTTGTTTTCTCCGGAGGGGTGGCCGAGCGGTTTAAGGCGCACGCCTGGAAAGCGTGTTGGGGTTAACGCCTCTCAAGGGTTCGAATCCCTTCCTCTCCGCCAATATATAAAAGTATAATAAAATCAATAACTTAAATAAACACAAATATTGATTGTACCCAGGAAGTACCCAATTTTTAAAGTGCTTATATTTTAAAAAAATTTATGTATTATATTTATTTAATTATATTGGATTTTAATTATGTTTAAATTTTTGCTGTCTTTGGCGTTTTACTTTTCATTTATTTTTATTTCTTACGCAGACCATGGTCCAAAAAAAATGTGGAAACGTCAAATAGTTCCCTTTTTTGATATGCATCAAACTAAAATGTTAGGCCCTTTTTCAATAAATATTCACAGTTATGGTGAAAAACAAAACCTTGATACTATTAATATAAAAAAGGAAAACTTTGATAATATTTTCAAAGACAAACTTAACTTGGCAGCATTGGTCAAAAAAAATAATGAGCTTGTTTATGCGAGGTTTAATAAAAAAAGACAGATTGACAGTAATACAATACTGCAGGGCATGTCTATGTCTAAGACAGCTCTTTCCACAGCTATTGGAACGTTACTTTGTAATGGTAGTATTGACTCACTTAATGATGAGTTAGGTAAGTATTCACCATCACTTGCTAAAACTCCATATGCAAAAATCTCAATTAAAAATACCTTACAAATGAATAGTGGGGTTGCTCCAATACAAAATGATTATAAGTTAAGAAGGAAAATGAACCAAATAGCAATGGGTATAGGTAAGCATGAAGGAAAAGCTGATATGCTCAAATCTATCTCAATATTAAAGGGAAATGCAAGAGAACAGGGTTCAAAGCATTTTTACTTTTCATCTGATTCATTTGCATTATCTATTATGATTTCAGATTTAGCAAATAAACCGGCTAGTCAAATTTTTTATGAAAATGCTTTCAAAAAATTTAGTTCAAACAAATTTATGCATTGGGTTTCAGACAAAAAAGGGGTTACAGTTTCTCAAGCTAGATTAACTATGACAGCAATAGATTGGTCTAACTTTGGTCAATTTGTTCATGACGAAATGAAGAATGATACTTGTTTAGGTAAATTTTATAAGGAAGGTATACAGACTTCAGTTGAAACACATAGAGAAGACGTGCGTTATGGGTATCAGTTTTGGGTTTATAATGTAAATGGTAGTCCTTCTTTGACCATGACTGGGCATGGTGGATTTTTTAATATCATAAATGCAGCAAAAAATTCTATTATAACTATTCTTTCTGTTGATGAAAAATATAAGTATGGCAATCTTTTTAGCAAAGGTATGATTTCTAAGTTAGCAAGTGAAATAAATTAAACCAGGTAAAATTTAATCCCTTCCTCTCCGCCATGAAGATAACTTTGTTATGTCATGCTATGTCATAAGTCTAGGCTGTGCCTTGATTATATTGCCCAGAACTCTTTTTCATATTCCAGTGTAATTCATCGTTAACCAATCCACTTTGTGGACCAATTTGTAGACTGAATAAAAATCATTCTATAATATCTAACTAAATCATACGGTTAAAATGGAATAATGTGGATGAATAAATTACGCCCGATTCATTTGAGACGTTCTTGGCTTTTTGTTGGTGCAGCTACTGAAAACCATATTGATGAAGCCAATAAGAGTCCTGCTGATGTTTGTATTCAAGAATTTGAAGATTTTTGTGTGCCAGAGCGAAGAGAATTCGCTAGAAAAATAATGCCTGAGGTGATTGCTACATGGAAGAAAAGTGGCAAAGTTGCTGCTGTGAGAATAAATCCCTTGGAAGACCCAGATGGAATTAAAGACTTAAGGGCTGCTATTTCTGCGAATGTTGATACTGTACTATTACCTAAAGCCAATTACTCCTATCAAATTGATAAACTAATTAAGCATATTAACGCCTTAGAAAAAGAATTTGGAAAAGAGATTAATTCTACTGAAATTGTACCTAATATTGAACAAGCAATTGGCTTAGAAAATGCTTTATCAATCTTAGAGAAAAAACCAAGAGTAGTAGCATCTTTAGTTGCATCAGAGGATATGAGTGTGAGCTTGAAATCTCCACGAAATAAAAATAGTAAAATTCTCAATTATGTTCGAGAACGTTTTCATGTGGCTTGTTGTGCAGCTAATGTTATTTCTATTGATATGCCATACACTTGGGCTGACAACGATGGTGTAAAAATGCAAGCAGAACTTGCTCGTGATATAGGAATGCTCTCAAAAAGTACGGTAAATGCAAGTCATTGTGAGATAATTAATAATATTTTTTCTCCTACAAAAGAACAATTAGAAAAAGCTAAATCGCATGTTGAAGTTTTTGAAAAGGCAAGAAAACTAGGGCAAGGTCAAGTAGACTTTGATGGTGTTAGAATAGAAATGCCAACTTATCTAAATGCATTAGAAGTTATTAAAAGATTTAATGAATTAAAAAGTTTTATTGCAGACTAAATTGTATATGAAATAAATAATAGATTAAAATAGTTTCCAATATCACATGATTAAAAAAACTTACTTTACTTTCCCCTAAGGGGATATTTTACTAAACAGTTATTCTTACTTTAATAAATTTATAAAATGAAAAGTACTATTATTTATATTTCTATATTTATAGCTGGTGTAGCTGCTACATTCTTCTATATGAAGCATGCAGGTAATAATCATAATTATACTGCAATGCATAATTCTCATCATGGTGCTCAATCAGCAAACAAACATAAGAAAGGTCATAATCATAAACACGATGAAGTGAATATGCCGGGTTTACAGGGCAAAGATACAACCGAACAAGAAGTTAACGACCTGAAGGAAATATTTCGTTCCCACAAAGGTATAATACGAGCTGTTTCTAATTTAGAAAGTGGCATTGTTACGATAACAGAAGCTGAAAACGAAACTTTAAGGGAAGCAATCGTTTCTCATGTGACAATGATGGTTACAAGGCTACAAGAGGGCAAAAATCCAGAAGTAATTATTCAATCCCCAACTTTGAATGCATTATTTGATGTTTATGAAGAAATTGACACAGACATCGAACTTACCAACATGGGTATAAAAGTAATTCAAACATCTACGAACCCTGAGGTCGTCAAGCTGCTTCAAAAACATGCTGCTGAGGTAAGTGACATGTCTAAAAGAGGGATGGTTGCGGTGCATGAAAGAATGATGAAAAAAAATCAGTAACGAAATTTTTAATAAACTTTAATACTTAAAAAAAGTTGTAGGCTAAATTGTAGACTAAATAATGATTACTCTATAAAATTTAAGTAAAACAGATGATTAAAATGGAATAACGAGGAGGTTGTCTCAGCCAAGATAAGGATATTTTATGAAATTATTTCATCAGTATTATTATCAACTATAACTGGATTTTCATAAAATTTTATATCAGGCGCTGAGAATCTTTCTGTAATCCATTTAACTCTATCTTCATCAAACCAACTTTTTGCATTTTCTAGATTATCAAAGCAATAAACACCACCTGCTAAATTCTTTGAAGTATCACATATATAATTTTTTCTAATTAAACCTGGAGTATCCTTATATAGAGGAGATGTTTCTAAAAATTTTTCTTTTAAAACCGTATCGTTTAATTCTTTATCTATTTCAAATGTAACAATTGCAATTATCATTATTAATATCCCCAACTATAAATTTGTTATTTAAATTCTTAAGAACTAAATTCGTGTATCACAATACCAAGACTACCCACTACTTTAGTTATAAATGTTAAAAATTTATATATAATAACTAATAACAATTTCATATTATAGATTAAATTAAAGAGCAAATGTCTAATAAATTTATTTAAAAAAATCTAGATGTGGGGTTTTGATTTAATTATTAGTGTACTCTCTGTAAAAAACACTTGCTTGGAATCCTGATTAATTAATTCTGTCTTATATTTTACAAAACCAATTTCTGGACGACTTTTTGAGATTTTACTATCTAAAATTTCCAATGTGCCAGTTAATGTGTCATCAGGTCGAACTGGATTTTTCCAAATCATTGCGTCGTGACCTGGAGAACCCATAATTGTCTCATATGTAAGAAACATTTCATGCATCATGCTTAACCAAATAAGAGCAGTTTGCCAACCGCTAGAAATTATGCCTCCAAAGACAGTCTTAGATGCTTCCTCTTCATCTAAGTGAAATGGAAATGGGTCGTATTTTTTTGCAAAATCAATAATTTCATCCTTGGTAATATTTTTTTTACCAAGATTAAAAATTTGCCCTTTAGTAAAGTCTTGTGCATAAAAAGGTTTTTTCATAATATTAACCTTAAAAGAGAATTTAACCTCAAAAATTTACAATAAAAGGCTTTATTTTTTTTGTAAAGCGCTGAGGAAATCGTTATTATTATTAAATAGCTCATCATTAAGGATATATAACTTATGTCTATTATAAGGCTTACAGTAAGAACATTTCAAAGTGTCGAGCATGCAAATATGTTCGTTGTAATGTCAGAAAAGATAGCAAGCGAATCACATAATACTGATTTAAAACTGAATATGAAAATAATTCAGAATGTTGACCAAAAAAATCAAGTTACGAGTATATGGGAATACGATGATGAAAAACACATGAAAGAGGTAAGAAGTTATCTTTCTCAATATAATAGTATTCCGAATTCATTATCACCTAAAGAAATTGCTTACCATGGTGAGGTCAAGGTATCAGCAAATAATAAAGAATAAGAGGTAATTAGAGACTTCATAAAAGTCTCTAATAAATTTAATCTATACTTAGAGAATTTTAATTATATTTCTCATATTGACTTTAGCAAAAGTCATTAGCTCTTTATAAGAACTGTGAGCTAATAACTCATCATAAGTTTTTTCAATTGCTTCCATAGATGGGTATCCTACACCAAGCAAGTAATTACCTACATTAGAGCCAGTTAATAAATTACCAAACCTTAAGGTAATAGCACCATTATCCTTAAAACAAGAAGCAGTATCATTTATGCAATTTAGAAATTTATCCTTATCAGACATTGCAGCCTCTGCTCTTGTTATCACAATATATTTGGGGTGTTCTATACTGTTTTCAAATTTTGTTGGTAGTGAAGTAGCTATGTTTCTTAAATACACATTAACTTTTCCACTATCCATAATTTCTTTAAATACAGGAGATTCAGATTGGAATTCCATAGCTTTTTGATAGCCATTTAATTCATCATAAAATTGAATAAAGATTAGACTTCCAGCATGCTCACCTGTTCCAATGGAACCAAAACGTGTGCCTTTAGCTCCTGCATTTGTAATTAAATCTTTTGAATGTTGAGACATTAGTTTAGTCATTGTTTCTCTATAACTAAAATCAACAGACGCTACTGTTAGTACAACGTAACCTGTATTACTCATTTTTCCCTCCAAGGTTGTTAAAATTTAATGGTAAGCATATACTGATTATATTTTTATTAGAGTCAGAATATTTCCTAAAAGCATTTACCCTAAACTA
>Ga0255769_10001997_pt1 | contig 22496 bp, 13 predicted proteins | sample 041ome_9_FD_179637 | JGI IMG/M metagenome (GOLD analysis project Ga0255769, IMG submission 179637) | Coastal salt marsh microbial communities from the Groves Creek Marsh, Skidaway Island, Georgia - 041413US metaG (version 2) | ecosystem: Environmental > Aquatic > Marine > Intertidal zone > Salt... | reverse complement strand
ATGAAAACGATGGCATCTTTACCCAATTTGAAAATCCTGATCCCAATGGGGATAAAAGCGCAGATGATGCCCAAGATACCGATGGCGACGGACTGCCCGACTATTACGATAACGACGATGACGGCGACGGCATCATTACCCCACTGGAAAATCCTGACCCTAATTTTGATGGAGATCCACAAGACGCGCAAGACAGCGACCTCGACGGCATTCCCGATTATATCGACAGTGATGATGATAACGATGGTATACCCACCCGCAATGAAATTGGAAGTGTTTCAGGGGAATATGCAGACTTTGACAATGACGGCATCCCTGACTATCTCGATACAGACGATGACAATGACGGCATCCCCACCCTGATCGAAATTAATCCCGATGCCACCGAGTTGGAAGACAAGCTGACCGATCTCGATGGAGATGGAATTCCCAATTACCTCGACACAGAAGACGATGGAGATGGCAAAAAATCAATAGACGAAGACCTGAACCTCAACGGAAATACCACCGATGACGACACAGATGGTGACGGTATTTTCGACGCCTATGAGTCCACACTTTTGGATTGCGATCAGGATGGGGTAAATGACGAAAAAGACGCCAATAACTGTGATCCTCACAACGATACCGATGAGGATGGATTCTCCAATATGGACGAACTCCGCTGTGGTTCTGATCCTAACGATGCTTCCAGCTATTGTCAAGATTTTGCTGCCATAGACCTTGAGATCGTTGACTTCTTTTCTCCTAATGGCGACGGTCAAAACGATCGTTGGATTGATGCTGCCTTCAATCGATACCCCAACAACCAGGTCTGGGTTTACTCCAGATCCGGTCAATTGGTATTTGAGCAAAGCAATTATCAGAACAACTGGGAGGGAGAATTCAATGGAGAACCCCTACCAGAAGGAAGCTACTATTACATCATCGATTTTAATGCCGATGGAAGTCCCGACTACCAAGGGTGGCTCTTTTTAACACGATAGCATCATGAAAAAATACACATTTCTCGCATGGATACTTCCCTTAGCACTCATTGCTCAGCAGGATGCCTATCTTTCGTTATATCAACTCAATATGCCCTTGATCAATCCCGCCTATTCGGGAGCAGAGGGAAATCATGTTTTTTCTTTGACCTCCAGAAACCAATGGAGTAACCTAGAAGGTAGTCCCAGAACCACAGCCTTTTCCTACAGCACCGCAGTCGGAAAAAATGTTGGTTTGGGAATTTCTATTTTGTCCGATGAGATTTTTATCGAAGAACAAACCACCCTTACCGCAGATTTCTCCTATCAATTGACGATGGCCAATGAGGCAGCACTCTATCTCGGGATCAAAGCGGGGGGGAACTCCTACAGTGCCGATCCCACGGCTTTGCGCGGATATGATAGTGATGCTGACCCCGTAAAAAGGCCACTTAGTCGATTCAACCCCAATCTCGGTGTTGGGTTTTTATATCAGGCTTCCAATTGGTGGGTTTCGGGAGCACTGCCCCGCTTGTTTAACGCCAGGCGACACGATGACGTTGTCATTCAAGCAAGGGACAGGATGCATACCTATTTTTATGCAGGAGCAGTTTTTTCGGTAAGCGATAAATTTTCCATCAAACCCAATATCATGTACCGCAATACCAAAAGCATCGGAGCAGTTACGGATCTTGGGGTCAAAGCGAGCTATAATAACACCTTTGATTTAGGTTTTTCTGTCAGGACGGGGGATATATTTTCCATACAAGCTCTTTTTAACATCAATGAAAACCTGACTTTGGGATACGCCTACGACACCTATGGAGCAGATCAACTCTCGGGACTCAACCTAAAAGCCCATGAGATTGCAATGCGATTCAAATTTGGGTCAAGCACAGAGGCGCCACAGCTTGAGGAGGTTCCAGAAGAATAGTCCCAACCCACCCCTACACAACATTACAACATAACACCACAAAAAAAACCAACATTACTAAAGGGGTTTAATAGCAAAAAGATCATAAATCTAATTTCTGCCATGGGAACCATCGCAAAACCCCTCAGGATTTTGGTTGTTCCCACAACCGCATTTAGGTTTTTGAATTTTCATAACAATTTTTAACTAATATCCCTACAATATTTGTACATACAAATAAAATATCCACTTTTTCATTCCCTCCAAGATGTTAGATTATGAATTTGATCAATCCAGCTTACGCTGGAGCTTTAGGGAAGAACATTTTTGCTTTACCTATATACAGTAGTGGTCTTTTTGCTAGAGGCACCCTCCTCAATTGCCTTTTCCTATTCTTCAGAGAGAGCAAACAATGTAGGGTTAGGATTTTCTGTGGTATCTGATAAAGTTTTTATAGAACAGCATACTTTTGCCTATGTAGATTTTTCATACAAGCTCGATATGGTATCTACTCAGCTATATTTGGGACTTAAAGCAGTAGGTAATTTCTACAGTGCTAACCCTAGAGGATTGATAACCTATACTTCTTCTGACCCAGCACAACAACAGCTCTTAAGGTTTAATCCAAATGTAGGAGCAGTAGCTATTCTAAAGGGAGAACTCTTTTGGGCTTTTTTTTCTATTCCCAGACTCTTCAATGTAAAAAGAGAAAATGATAATCTAGCTGTTACAGCAAAAGATAGAGGGCATTCTTATCTTGGCGGAGGAGTTAATCTTCCAATAGTAGCTGATTTTCTTGTGAAACCACCAGTGATGCTCAGAAAGGTAAAGGGATTACCTGTTACAACTGATTTTACTGGTATGCTGAGTTGGCAAAACCAATTTGATGTGGGAATATCATGCCGATCGAGCAGTGCTTTTTCATTACTATCAGTAGTCTCTCTTGGGGGATTTGATATAGGATATGCCATTGAAACACCAACAGTGATTTCGTTTCGCAACTTAATCTTAAAACCTACGAAATCGTCCTTAGAATCAATTTGGGTCAAGGAGATTAAACTGCTAAAACAGTTCCAGAGAGTCAGGATTAATTGCCATCCACATAACTCACACACCCATAAACAATCACCCCCCTTTAAAGACATCACTAAAAGCACTTTTAGATCAATGATGATAGCGAATTGCAATGGATTTGGATTGGCCCCAACCTTGTGGACATGGGGTTATATATAATATCAAGAGCCTAAACTTAACAGAAAAACCGTTCTACAAAACCCACCCCACTATCAGTTATTCAGATAGGCAGGAAAGTTTTTAGCTTATAAAATATTACAGCCGTACAAATACCGTACATAAATAATATAATAAATCCCTAAAACACTGTATTTAAGTATAATAGGGATTGTATAAGTGGAGTCGGCGGGATTGACAAGGTCTTTCCCTTGATTCCCGTTTAGGAAATGCATCCTATTGTCCTTACGTCCAAACGTTTTAAAACAAAAAAACCTACACCAGCAAGCTGAGTAGGTTGTTTTATTTTAATCCGTAAAACTGCGTTTCAAAGTGGAGTCGGCGGGAATCGAACCCGCGTCCAAACAAGTCACAACCAAGCTTTCTACAGGTTTAGTTCTCGTTTGTTTTTCGAGGCATCAGTGACCGAAAACCGCCCTAGATGCCCTTATCATCTTTATTGAAAAACACCACCGATGCTATGGTATTTCGATGTTGACATTTATGGTGCCTCAATACCGATCGCCGTCAACAAGGGCTATCGAGAGACATCCGGCTTCCCGACCTGGTCGGGACTAGGCAAAGACTTACTATAATTCAGTCAATTATGCAGCTAGAGCGTAGTTATTCTCGCCATTTAAAAAGTTGAAACATAAGATTTACGAGCTGTGTCTCAGCGCTCGACCTGCTTACTCCGTCATGGGAACCTGCTGTCAAAACCAGTCGACCCCAATGTTTCAATGAACACCCCTAAAGTGAAGGGCAAAGATACAAATTTCATGCCGTTTTGGTTTTGACAGTGAGGTTTTCTTACTTCATTAACTAGAAATCATACAACAATCGTCTGGTAAATGTTCTACCAATTCGTGGCATACCAGGTAAAGCTCTGAACTCATTATTGAATAAATTCACAGCCGACAAATGAATCTTTAAACCATTGTTGAAATTATAACCTGCCATAACATCAAATACCGAAAGGGCATCAATACGACCGGGGAAAGTAGTTTGATTGGATTTGTATGCCTGATTCCACTGGTAGGAAACACTTCCAACTATTCCTTTTTCAGGCTGATAGCTCATTCCCCAACGAATTTTATTTTGTGGAAAATTTAGATCTCCGGGTTCTCCAGAGGAACGGTTGAACCATGTATAATTGAAGTAAGTAGTAAATATGTCTGAAAAATAGTACTTAGAATGGGTTTCAAATCCCCAATTGGTATTGATTTTATCGCGAAAGAAGTTGTATGAAAATTCTTTCAGAATAGTAATGCTATAAAAAATAAAGTTATTAACACTACAACGTTATAGTGATCATGAAATTAAAATTATTTTTTTCATCAAACAATTCATCATAAATTGGGCGCTTAAATAAAAAATATGAAGCAAAAATTAGCAAACTTTTCATCGATTTTTTTATTCACTACAATTAGTATTTTAGTGTCTAACTTTTCGATGGCACAGCAAACAATCAGTGGATCTATTTCTGACGAAAATGGTCCTCTTCCAGGTGCGACCATTGTGGTTAAAGGAACAACCAACGGAACGCAAACAGATTTTGATGGAAATTTCACCTTGTCCGATGTATCGGAGGGGGATAGTCTCGAGTTCAGCTATGTGGGTTACGAGACCAAAGAATTGGTTTATGAACAAGACACCAACTTTCAGATTGTCTTGATTGAAGACACCAAAGCCTTGGACGAGGTTGTGGTGGTTGGGTATGGTACCCAAAAAAAATCGAGCTTGACTGGATCGGTAGTCAAAGTGGACGGTGAGCAGCTTACCCAAGTATCGGTCGCCAACAGCACCGAGCTTTTGGCAGGAAGGGTAGCTGGGGTCATCACCAAGCAGACCACGGGTATTCCGGGTAATGACGGTACGACTCTAAACATCCGTGGATTTGGATCCCCACTTATTCTTGTTGATGGAATCGAAATGACTTTGGGCAGAATAGACCCCAATGACATTGAATCCATCAATACCCTTAAAGACGCATCGGCAGCCATCTACGGCGCTAGAGCTGGAAATGGGGTCATTTTGATCACCACCAAAAGGGGGCGTGAGGGAAAGCCACAAATTTCCTATACCGGTACCATGAGTTTCCAACAACCTGTTGTTTGGAGAAACAATGTCAATGCAGGGCAATTTGTTGAAATGCAAAATGAGGGAGGAGCTGCCAGTTATACCCCAGAGCAAATTCAGTCGTACAAGAACGGTGACCCTGGTTTTGAATCCTATGATTGGGAAAGAACTGTTTTTCGAACTTGGGCACCCATGGACCAACACAGCCTCACAGCCAGTGGTGGATCGGATAAATTGAAATTCTTTACCTCTATCGGTAGCTTATATCAAGGAGGTTCTTTTAGATCAGGAGATTTGAACTACGGAAGAACCAACGTTCGTTCTAATGTCGATTTCAATATCAATGAAAATTTAACCGTTGGTTTGGATTTGAGTTACAGGAAAGACAAGCGTTCTGAACCTGGAATGCCACTGAATAATATCTACAATGCCTTTAAGGTTTCTGAACCCATTTTACCCCCCGTCATTCCTGGGCGTCCTGAAGTGGCGGCCAACAGTGGAGGTGGCTTCGGCAACCGTGCAGGCTATGGGGGAAGTCAGAGAAGTTTGTCTGGCTTTGTGGATCGATTTGGTGAAGTTTTCAATGGAAGAATTCAGATGGAATACAAAATCCCTCAACTTACTGGACTTGCTGTAAAAGGAACTTTGACCTATATGTCTGATAATTTACAAACCAAAGATTTGGACAAGCGGATGCCTGTTTATCAATACAACAATGAAAGTGGAGAAGTTACTCAAGTGGGACAGGCTGGAAGCGACAACCTGAGTGAATCCTTGCGACAATTCAAAAGAGTGTATCCTACCATTTCCATTAGTTATGAAAATGAATTTGGAGATCACGAGGTCAAAGGTCTATTGTTGACGGAAACCATAGATGAGGAAACCATCAACTTTTCTGCCTCAAGAAGGGACTTGTTGACCACAGATCTTCCTTTCCTTAACTTGGGGAGTGAACTGGGAATCCAAAACTCTGGAAACGCACTTGAGTTTGGCCGTTCCAGTGTCGTGGGCCGTGTCAATTATGGATATAAAAACAAATATTTCTTAGAATCTAGTTTTCGTTATGACGCCTCCAGCAACTTTGCAGAAGACTCTCGATGGGGTTTCTTCCCTAGTGTTTCTGCCGCTTGGAGATTGTCTGAAGAGGATTTTCTTAAGGATGTTGAAGCCATCAACAGCCTAAAAGTTCGATTGTCTTACAGTGAAACGGGTAATGACAATATTGGTTTATTTCGATACCTTGAAGCTTTCTCCATTCAGGAGGCAAATAATTCATATGCTTCGGGACCTTACCTTTTTGGAAACTCAGGATTGAGTACGGCTATTGCCACTACCGGTTTGGCCAATCCTAACGTGACTTGGAGAGAGTTGACCACCTATAACTTTGGAATCGATGCCCAACTTTTCAATGGTCTTTTGGGGGTTGAGTTGGATATTTTTTACAGAGATCAGAAAGGAATCTTTGCCACCCCTTTAGCAGACTTCCCCAGTACCTTTGGAGCGACCTTGCCGCAGGAAAATCAAAACTCCACCAGCAACCGAGGATTTGACTTGGTGTTGACCCACAAAAACAAGATTGGAGAACTCTCCTATGACTTAGGTCTGTCTTTGGGTTTTGCGCGTGAAAGATACGAGTATTGGCCAGTGGATCGTGATATCAGAGCCTATGCCGAAGATGAAACAGAATTAAACGATCCTGCTTTTATCAAAAGGTTCAATTTGATACAATTAAATAGTGGAAATTGGGTGAACAGAAACATAGGATACAAAACCGATGGTATCTTTATGTCTCAGGAAGAAATTGATAACCATCCGGTTGATCAATCATTATTGGCTGGAGGAACTGGCAACTCCCGTGTTATCCCTGGAGACATTCGTTATGTTGACCTCAATGGTGATAATTATATCGACTGGAGAGATCAAGATGAGATTGGAAAAGGAGGTCTGCCCGATATGGTCTATGGAATCAATTTCAGTGCTTCGTATAAGAATTTTTCTTTGAGCATGTTATTCCAAGGTGCGACAGGATTTAACTTTACCTTTGGGAATGAAATCAGAAACATTCTGATCAATAATGTTATTCCCTATAAGTTTCAATACGATTACCGATGGACACCGGATCCTAACAATCCTGGGGTCAATATCAATCCCAACGCAAAGTTACCGGCCAGTACGGCAGCCAATGCCAATGCTAACAACACTCAAGTTTCCGATTTTTGGGTACAAGACGGAACCTATTTACGTCTTAAAAATCTCAATATTGGTTATGAGATCCCCAGCAAAATCAAAGACATGATTGGAGTAAACAACTTCAGAGTTTTTGTATCAGGATCTAATTTGATTACTTGGAATAATCTTGGTATTTACAAGGGTGCATTTGATTCAGAGGGGCCCACTACTCAGAATGGATCTACATATCCCTTGATAAGGACCTTGTCGTATGGAATTAACATATCACTTTAAAAAAATGAATATGAAACTTAAATACTTTTTATATCTAACACTTACAGTCACTTTTTTAGGCTGTGAAGACGTTTTGAACAAAGAACCATTGGATCGAATTTCCGAGGTGGCAGTATGGCAAGACGAAAAATTGGCTGATGCCTATTTGACCGATGTTTATGCTCGAGCTAAATTCAGACATTTAAACAGTGATCATACTGGCTTTGGCTTAATCGCTGGTATGGCAGACGAAATGATTCAGTTTGCACCTTGGCAACAACCCAATGCTGCCATTGCTACTCCCATGAACTCAGAAACGCTTTTTGCGCCACTCAATTATTGGAGATACAATGAGATCAGAAAACTCAATATTTTTATCGATAGGGTGGGTTCATCTGAAAATTTCGAGGCGGATTACAAAACCAAAAGATTGGCAGAGGCCAGATGGTTGCGTGCCTATTTTTACTTTAATATGGCCGTTCGATATGGCGGAGTCCCCTTGATTACGGTTGCTCAAGGTCTTGACGATGATGAAGAAACCTTATTTGTCTCTAGAAATACGGAGAAGGAAGTTTATGATTTTGTTGATGCAGAAATGACCGCAATTTTTGCTGATTTACCCGACTCTCATGAGGGAGAACTAGGAAGAGTCAGTAAATGGGCAGTAAAAGCACTACAAAGCCGATCCAATCTCTATGCCGCTAGTATTGCCCGTTTTGGTCAAGTACAATTGAACGGTGTCGTTGGCATTCCCAGTAGTGATGAAAACACCTATTGGCAAAAATCCTATAATGCTTCCAAAGAGTTGATCGACAACAGTCCTCATTCTCTGTACAATGCTTATCCCGATGATCCAATGTACAATCACAAACAGTTATTTGTGGACGAAATCGAAAACAATCCTGAAGTGATTTTCACGGAACGTTATGATGCCGCCTCTTCTTTCGGTACAGGTCTTTCTGTTACTGCTGTTCATGCAGATTTTGCTTTCGCTTGGAATTCAAACTTCAGACCCTATCTTGATATTGCAGAAAAATTTGAATTTCAAGATGGTACCTCTGGAGCCATTCCTCGCGATCAATATGCTGCAAAAGAATGGACTATGGATGAGTTGTTTCACAACAGAGACCCTCGCTTCAAAGCTGCTTTCCTATACAATGAATCAGATTTTTGGGGAAAGAAAGCATATTTCCACGAAAAAAGTATCGTTGATGGCAAAGAAGTAAAAAGCGGAATTTTACCAGATGGTACGCCTGCCAAAGCATCTAACAGGGCGTTTGAACCTCGACCCAAGCCCCTACGTCAAGGGTTTTTGCTTAGAAAATTTTTAGATGAAAGCCCTGGACAACAGCAAGAAGGAGGTCAATCCAGTGAAGATTACCATATCTTTAGATTGGGAGAAACTTATCTCAACTTGGCTGAGGCCGCTTTTTATTTAGGAAAAACTGATGAGGCATTGGCAGCCATCAACACTATCAGAACCCGTGCTGGGATGCCCCCCAAAGCCAACATCACGGAAGAAGTCATCCGAAATGAGAGAGCCGTGGAGTTGGTTTTTGAAGAACACCGTTTTTGGGATCTTCGCCGTTGGAGAATTGCAGAGCAAGTATTAAATGGAACCATGTTAAAAGGTTTATCATTTATCTACAACCACGACACCAAAAAATATAAAATAGCAGTCAAAAATGCGATAAGAAGTCCTAGGGAGTTCCTTTCACACCACTACTATTATCCATTGACACTTGCGAAACTCTCCGATAACCCCAATTTGGTAGAGAATCCTGGTTATTAATTAACATGATGGAAAAATCGAAATTTTTAGTTTTCCATCTGATATTAATCTTATTGTTATCTTGCAAGCCTGAGGGGGCGTTGGCCACTACCAATACCTCCCCTCAGGCTTACTATTTTGATGCCCAATTGGGAAACGACGCTAACAATGGCTTGTCTGCCAAACAACCCTTTGTCAGTTTAAATAAACTATCTGAAATCAACCTCAAATCGGGAGACAGCATACGCTTGGCTAATGGTAGCTCCTTCAGGGGACAGCTTTCCATTTTAGGATTTACAGGAGCGGATGGACTTAATATCAGTAATTATCAACCACCAGGTTCTTCAAGTCAACAACTGCCAAGAATTGATGCAGCGGGCTACGACAGTGGCATTTACATCAAAAACTCCTCTAACATCAGTATTTCAAACCTCAGTATTACCGCCAATGGGGGAGGCATCAAGAGCAATCACGGTGCTAATACAGAAGGGATGCGTTGTGGAATATTGGTTCACATACAATCCAATAGCGTTTTTAATAACCTCAATATTGAAAATGTTGAAATCGAAGAGGTTTACTACGAAGCCCCTGGCTTTAGCCGTGATAAAGACGAAGTGACCACACCCAATGGAACTCAAAGTTATGGATGGGGCATACGGTTTTTAAATACCAGTACAAGTGGCCAATTGACCCATATCTCTGTTTCCAATTGCAACATAAAAAAAGTCAGTCACAGTGGAATTCGGTTCAATAACAGCAGCCAATTAAAGTTTGAGGACATCCAGATCCACAACAACCGTCTAAACAACATTGGAGGCCCCGGAATGGTATTGCTGAAATGTGAAAACGCCGTGGTGACGGAAAACCACATCAGCTACTCCGGTAGCACAGACGATTCCAGAAACTGGGGTAGAGGCAGTGGATTGTGGACTTGGGGGTCTTCCAAAATACTAATCGATCAAAACACTTTCAGCCATGCCAATGGGCCAGCCGACTCTGCTGGCTGCCATATTGACTTTAATTGCAATGATATCATTGTACAAAGGAATTTAAGTTGGTCCAATGCCGGTGGCTTTATAGAGGTATTGGGGAACAACTACAACTGTGCCTATCGTTACAACCTCAGCATCAATGATGGTTACAGAGTCAAGGGTGTTGGAAATAATTTTCAAGAAGGAAAGACCTTTTGGTTGAGTGGATATGCCGGTAAAAACAACTCCAGAACCGGGCCTTTCAATACCTATATTTACAATAATACCATCTATACCAAGGCTTCTATTGTTTCGAAAATTGCGGTAGATAAGGTTTCCCATGGTGTACTCATAGCCAATAATATATTTCATGTGGAGGGTGACAGCCAATTGGTTTTGGGGGATCAATACCGACCGGATCAAGGTGGGGAAGGCACCATCGATAATGTCACTTTTACCAACAATATTTTTCTAAAAAGAGACTATTGGCCTGAAGAGGCTTTGATCCAACCTAATGCGCTTTTAGAGGGAGATGTGATGTTCCTTAAAAAAGGGGGGACATTCATCCAAGATTATACCCCTACCAATACCGCTTTGGTAAGAAATAAGGGCATTGCCATCACAACAATCGAAGGAGACGAAAAAGGATTGTACCTCGATTTTGCTATCGATCAAGACCTATTGGGCAATCCCATTGAGGGATTACCCGATCTTGGCGCCATAGAAATGGATTAATTCAAAGAAATACGGAACCCTAGGCCTGCAGCCAGTTGACCGTTGTTTGGATTTTGGATCAGCGCAGGGCGAAAGCTGTGAAGCCCGACTTTATTCCTGTCCCTATACGCTAGGTTATTGACTTTGGCCACCTTTACCGCATCGGTTATAGACCAAACCCAAATGCCTAATGAGGCAAAAAGTCCGATGTAGGTTCCCGATCCAAATTCAACATTGCTACTATTACCAGACCCTAAGACAGTAACGCTTTCCCGGGTGATGCTTCCCAGTGTAATTGCAGTAGAAGCAATATATCCCGCAAAGAACAACAGGCCACGTCCTGTTTCACCAGCCACCACCTGTCCCAGTCCGGGAAGCAAAAATGAAGCGACTCCAGCAATGGTGGGATCATAGCGGTCGCCTGGTTGATGGGAATAATCGTGTGCGTTGTAGTTGAGTTTGTTAACGCTGTACTGCCCAAAAAGGGGAGCGCAGAGCAATGTTAAAAAAAATGTAATGAGTAGTAGGTTTTTCATAAGTGATAAAATTTAGGAGTTCCCAATTTAAGTCTTTTGGGGATGATTATCCTAAAAAAGCGTTGGGCTGTGGAATAGTGCTAATTCTTTATGAAATTCCTAAGTAAGAAATTTACTACAAGTGGTTGATAAAAGCTTTTAAATCCGCCAATCGACCCAATAGCCCTTCTAAGTATTGGATGTCTAACATATTGGCTCCATCACTTTTGGCAGAAGCAGGGTCGAAATGAGTTTCCAAAAAAAGGCCATCTACGCCCGTAGCAATCCCTGCGCGGGCGATGGTTTCGATGCTCTCGGGCCGTCCTCCAGTTACGCCACTGCTTTGATTGGGTTGCTGTAGCGAATGGGTAACGTCTAAGACGGTGGGAGCGTATTGTTTCATCACTGGAATGCCCCTAAAGTCCACAATCAGGTCTTGATAACCAAACTGGGTGCCGCGGTCGGTAATCCAGGTATTTTCATTGCCACTGTCTTTAACCTTTTGTACCGCAAATTGCATGCTCTCCGGACTCATAAACTGTCCTTTTTTTAGGTTCACAAACTTATTGGTTTTGGCAGCTGCCACCAATAAATCCGTCTGGCGAACCAAAAAAGCAGGGATTTGCAATACATCCACATAGGCTGCTGCCTTTTCGGCATCTTGTTCGTTGTGGATGTCTGTAAGTGTGGGGAGGTCAAAACTTTGTCCTACTTTTTCCAAAATCTTCAAGGCTTTTTCATCACCAATACCTGTAAAACTGTCCAGTCGGCTGCGGTTGGCTTTTTTAAAACTGCCCTTGAAAATGTAGGGAATAGAAAGGGCGTCGGTTACCGTTTTGATCTTTTCGGCAATTCGCATGGCCATTTCCTCTCCTTCAATGGCACAAGGCCCAGCAATCAAAAAAAATTGTTGCTTTTCGTTGGAACCGATTTTGGGGAGAGCTGCTAGTGACATATTTCTTAATGAATTGAATGGATTAGGTTTTGGCAATGACTTCAAATACTTTACCGTCTTCACATTTGAAAATCTTTCCAGGAAATTTTACGATCATCTGATAATCGTGCGTGGCCATCAGTAGGGTCATTCCTTTTTGGTGGAGTGACTTAAAAAGCTGCATGATCTCTTGACTGGTTTGAGGGTCTAAGTTTCCTGTCGGTTCATCGGCAATGATCAATTTGGGATCATTGAGCAAGGCACGGGCAATGGCGATTCTTTGTTGCTCACCTCCTGAAAGCTCAAAGGGAAATTTTTTCTTGTTTACGGCAATGCCTACCATCTCCAGTACCTCATCAATTCTTTGATCAATTTCCTTTTTATCACGCCAACCCGTGGCTTTGAGTACAAATTTGAGATTGTCTTCTATATTCCGATCTGGGAGTAACTTAAAATCTTGGAAAACTACCCCCAAACTTCTTCTTAGGTTTGGAATTTGCTTGTTTTTCAGTCGGGTAAGATCAAAATCACCCACATAGCCCAAGCCGGATTCCAATGCCAAATCCCCATAGATTGTCTTGATCAAACTGCTCTTGCCACTTCCGGTTCGGCCGATCAAAAAAACAATACTCCCCTCGGGTACATCAATAGATACATCGGTCAAAATGTCCCTACCCCCTTGCTTGATGGTTGCATCGCTGAATGAAACAATATTTTTGGACATACCGCTTTAAATGTTTTCCAAATGTAAAGGGTTTTGATTGGCTAATAAAATTTGTTGATAAATTATACGTAAGTAAAAAATACTGCGTTTATAATAAAAAAGGTTTCTCTTTAAATTTGATAATGCTAAAAGCAAAAAAAAATAGCTTATTGCCCTTATTGTTGTTTTTTTTGACTTCACCCGTTTGGTCTCAACTTTTTGACAACACCCTACTAAAAATCAATGCTTCCGACCGCTATTATCAAGGAGATTATCCCAGTGTTGATCAGGCATTTGCATTGTATGAAGATTTCAACCTCAACCATGAAGAAAGGGAGCAGATTGATTATTTCAAAATGGTAACTGCCCTGAGGCTCAATGATCCTGCTGCGGTTAAACTCATTGAAATTTTTCAAGCCAAATATCCCAATTCTGGGGTCTTAAAAACCGTTTATCTAGATTTGGCCAATTACTATTTCAACAATGAAAAATATTCCTATGCATTCAAGTGGTTTGCCAAGGTAAAAGAGGCAGACGTTCCCCGACCCGAATTGCCTAAATTTTTCTTTAACAAAGGCTATACGCTTTTCATTAAAAATCAATACCCTCAAGCCAAAGCACTGCTTGAAAATGTAAAATCTGATCTCGAATACGAATCCGACGCCCACTATTACTTGGGTCACATTGCCTATCAATTGGAAGATTATGCTTCGGCATCCAACTCATTTACTCGCGTATCCAATAAAGACCAACAAGAAGCGCTTGGGTATTTTAAAGTAGAGATGAATTTTAAGTTGGGTCGATTTGAAAAAGCCATTGAACTGGGAGAAAAGGAAATTCAAAAGGTACACGCTGAAAATTTCTCTGAGCTTTCAAAAATTATTGGAGAGAGTTATTTCAATACCCAACAATACGATCAAGCAATAAAGTACTTGAAGGATTATGGGGGTAAAAATGGCAAATGGACCCATACCGACTTTTACCAATTGGGATATGCCTATTACGAAACGGGAAATTACAGTCAAGCCATTGAACAATTCAGTAAAATTATAGGTAAAAAAGACAAATTGGCACAAAATGCCTATTACTATTTGGCAGAGTGTTACCTTAAAAAAGAACGAAAACCCTCGGCGCTCAATGCCTACAGAAGCGCTGCCTCGATGAATTTCAATCCCGACATCACACAAACGGCATTGCTGAATTATGCCCGTCTGAGTTATGAAATTGGCAATCCTTACGAAAAGGTACCGCAAGTCATTATTCGCTATTTGGAAACCTATCCCAAAACTTCAAATGAGCAAGAACTCACTTCTTTGCTTTTAAGCTCCTACACCAACAGCGGTGACTACGATGGGGTGATCTCCATCCTCACCTCTCAAAACGAATACAAAGACGATCGCCTGTTACAACGAGTAACCTTTCTCAAGGCCATACAACTGTTCAATGCGGGAGATTATACCCAAGCAGAGGAATATTTTAGTAAAGCTGTCAAAAACGATCAGACGGGTGTCATCACTTCCCAATCACAATTCTGGTTGGCGCAGACCCATTACGAACTCAATCGATTTGAAGATGCTGTGGATGGTTTTTTCCTTTTTGAGAATAATGTGCCCCACAGACAAATGATTTATAATTTGGAATACCATTACCACCTCGGATACACCTATTTTAAGATGGCCGATTATGAATTGGCTTTGGCAGCTTTCAACAAAGTCATCGAAAACCAGCAGTATTATCCCAGAGGAAAAATTCGGGATGTCTATTTGCGAATGGGGGATAGTGAATTTGCACTGAATCGATTTTGGCCGGCCATGGAGCAATACAATAAAAGCATCAATATGTCTCCAGCTCAGTCGGATTATGCACTCTATCAAAAGTCCATCAGTTATGGTTTTGTCGATCGGAACAACCAAAAGATCAAGACCCTCCAAGAATTGATCAGAAAGTATCCCGCCTCCCCGTATGGAGACGATGCCTACTTCGAATTGAGCAGTGCCTATGCGGTGTCCAACGCTTTTGATACGGCCATCAACACCTATGACGAAATGATTGGGCTTTTCCCCAAAAGCCCTTATATTCCAAACGCAAGGCTCAATAAGGGTCTCATTCTTTACAATCAAGAGGAGTTGGTTGCTGCGGAAAAAGAGCTCAAAGACGTGGTCATTCGTTTTCCCAAAGATGCTGTGGCGGAACAGGCCTTAGGCACGCTAAAAGAAATTGCAGTTGATCTCGATAAAGTTCCTCAATTCACCCAGTGGCTGAGGGACTTAAACATTGATGCTTTTTCTGAGAATGAGTTGGAAAAGACAGCTTTTTTGGCAGCAGAAAAACAGTTTTTAAATGATAGAAAAAAACAAGCCAAAAAATCCTTTCAATCTTATCTTGACATTTACCCTGATGGATTCCACGCCCTGAATGCTCATTTTGTCCTTGCAGAAATACATTATGAGGAAAATGACTACGACCCTGCACTGATGCATTACCAAAAGCTGATCGATGAAAAACCCAATGAGTATTTTGAGCAAGCATTGGTTCGGGCCACCCAGTTATTGGTAAAACAAGAGCGGCCTGACGTTGCTGCCCCCCTTTGGAAACAATTGGAAGAAGAAGCTGTTTATGCTGAGAACAAACGCTACGCCATGTTCAACCTGATGCGGTTTTATTACGAATCGAAAGCATTCGAGCAGGCGCAATCGAAAGCGGAATCTGTTTTGGAATTGACCAACTTGGAAGTCAAAGTGAAGTGGGATGCCTACGAAATTTTGGCGCAGACTTCCATGAAATTGGGGGATGCTTCAAAAGCGCAAAAAGCTTTTAAGGAATTAGAAAAAGCACCCATTGATGCCTTAGCGGCAGAAGCCTATTATTTTCGTGCACACCAATATCATTTAAACAATGAATTTGCCAAATCCAATGAGGTCATTGCACTTTTGTCTCAAAAATTCAGCAGTCAACCCTTCTGGGCATCAAAAAGTTTACTTCTGATGGCGAAAAACTTCTATGCCTTAGAAGATGCTTTTCAAGCCACTTATATTTTGGAGTCGTTAACAGAAAACTACCAACAATTCCCTGAAATTTCTGAGGAAGGTCAATCCCTACTTGAAAAGATAAAAAGCGAACAGTCAGAGCAAAATGCCAGTTTGTCACAACAAAACACCCAGAATGAGATTCAACCTTAAACATGTCTGTATTTGGATGATACTGTCCTGTTCATTTTTTGCGTTTGCCCAAGATGAGGAAAAAGATGATTTGGGTACCCAAGAAATTACTGTCGTAAAATCCTACAGCCCCAGTCTTAAAAACGTGTTTAAAATCAGGTCCAATCCCTCTATTGATGATTCATTGGTTCAAAAAAAACAAAAAGTGAATTACAGCTTTGAAACCATACCAGTACTTTCCACTTTTATTCCCAACAAGGCCAGTCCATTAAAACTCCAAAGGCAAGAACCTTCTATTTACCAAAACGCTTATGTGTCGGCTGGTTTTGGAAACCAGTCCCATCCACAGTTAGGGTTTTCTTCAATGGTTCCTTTGGATCGCACCCAATCCATTGGTTTTAAATTCGTTCATTCCTCTTTGGCAGGGATTGAGGGAACCATTCTCAATAGTGATCAAAACAGAACCACTTTGGACTTTATTCATCAATACAAGCAAAACAATATGCGAGTGGATTCAGATCTCCGATACGACCGGCAAGGACACAACTTTTTTGGAATTGATGATCTGAGTAATATTCCTACTTTTAGAAGTGAAGTAGTCGATCCCTCCCAAAACTTAAACTACCTCTCCATCCGCTCCCGCTGGCAGTGGTATGAGGAAATATTTAGCACCGTAAACTTTGATACCCATGTAACTACAGACTCATATGACAGTTCGGAGTACATTATAAAAACCAATGCTTTGATTAACATTCCCATATGGGATCAGTTCATTGAGATTATTCCAGAGATAGAATGGGTTAATACCAGCTTTGTTAGGGGCTATTATAATGAGGGTGCCGTGGATTCCAAAAAAGGTTTGTCTCAAGTACAACTCCGTTTTTCAAGCGATGGTAGAAAGCTCAAGTTCAAGCTTGGGGCAGGGGGCTATTACCCGTTGGGAACATTTGAGGAAACCGCGCAATTTTATATTTATCCCAAGGCGGAAATATCCTACACCACTACCAACGGAAAATGGATTCCTTTTCTAAAATATGAGGGAAGTTATGATTTGAATAGTTTTACCTCTTTTTCTCTTGAAAATCCCTACGTAGCCCCTACTTTGGAAATTGAATCAACCCAATTAAATCACTGGGGCGTCATAGGTTTTAAAGCCTATGCCGGTTCCGGTTTGTCATTTACTTTTGACACTTCGTATAGTCAGTCCGACAATTTTCCATTATTCAGGCGTTTGCCCTACGATGAAAGCAACAAGGACGTTGGCTATCGATTGGGGAATACCTATCAAATCATTTACGACAGCATAGAAAAAATGGGTATGAAGACTCAAATCGATCTCCGTTTTAGCGAATACAATAAGTTGAGCTTACAGACCGGCTTTTACGAATATAAAAGAGAAGGGGGTAAAAAAGTTTGGAATCTCCCTTCCCTCACTATAGATTTAAATGCCAACTTCAGGTTGGGCAAAAAGCTATTTTTTCAATTGGGAGGACATTATATTGGTGCTCGGGATTCGGTGCAAAATATATTGGTTCATCAGGCAGAGAGTGAACCAGCTTTTGAAACTATAGCCTCACTGAGCGGGGTATTTTCAATTGCATCTTCCATCACATGGAAAATCAATTCCCGATGGGATTTGTTTTATGAAAACAACCTGATTCTTGGGGATCAAACTTCCCGTTGGGCTTATTATCAAAACCAAAGCCAGCTTCATTTGGGCGGTATTCGATATAAATTTGATATTAACCTCTAGTGAATTTCAATCCAGAGAGAAAATATTTTAGTAGTTGCATTTTTAGTTTAATTTTGTCAGAATATTTCGGCGGATGATAAAAATTTCACCCTATTTATTTTTAGTCTTTTTAACCCTACTGGGTTGTGGTAAACAGGTCGATTTATTGGTACACAATGCCAATATCTATACCGTAAACCAAAATTTTGATCAAGCCACTGCTTTTGTGGTAAAGGATGGAAAATTTATTGAAGTAGGAGGGGAGGAATTGGTTGATAAATATCGACCTGCCAATACTGTTGATGCCCAGGGGCTTCCTGTATTCCCTGGATTTATTGATGCCCACTGTCACCTGTTGGGGCTGGGGCTGAATCAATTTAAAGTAGATCTAAAAAACACAAGAAGTATAGCCGAAGTCATTCAAAAATTAAAAGATCACCAATCCACCTATGCTCAAAAAGTAATCGTTGGCAGTGGCTGGGATCAAAATTTATGGAGCGATCAATCCTTACCCGATAACAGTAAACTCAATGAAGCTTTTCCTGATACTCCTGTTTTATTAGAACGCATAGATGGTCATGCCTATTGGGTCAACCAGAAAGCCATTGAAATGGCAGGAATCGATTCGTCGACCGAAATAGAGGGCGGACATTTAGTCAAGCACAAAGGCAAGCTCACTGGCGTTTTGATAGACAATGCGTTTGAATTGTTGGATAAAATATTACCCAAATATTCTAGAGAAGAAAAAACGCAAGCGTTGATCCGCGCTCAAAACCTGTGTTTTGAAAATGGATTAACCACGGTTGACCCAGCGGGAATTCATTACAAAGACATAAATCTGATTGATAGTTTACAACGTACGGGTGATATCAAGCTCAGGGTCTATGCCATGATCGACAACGACCCCGAGAGCTTCGATCATTATATGCGCACCGGCGTTGTAAAGACAGATCTTTTGAACGTTCGTTCTTTCAAGATTTATGTAGATGGGGCGTTGGGATCACGCGGGGCAGCCCTCAAAGAAGATTACAGTGATCAAAAGGGACATAGGGGTTTGCTATTGATTTCCAAAGACTCCCTTAGAAATATAGCCAATTTGCTTTTGGAAAAATCTTTCCAATTGAACACCCATGCCATAGGAGACGCTGCCAACCAAATGGTATTGGAAGTTTACAATGAAGTTTTAGAACAAGCCAAAGACCCCCGATGGAGAATAGAACACGTTCAAGTGGTTGCCCCAGAAGATTTTCAGAGATTCAACCCCAAGATCATACCTTCTGTCCAGCCACTTCATGCCACGAGTGACAGGAATTGGGCTCAAGACCGATTGGGTTTTGATCGGTTGAAGGGTGCCTACGCATATAAGGATCTATTGGATTGGTCGGGTATGCTGGCATTGGGGACAGACTTTCCAGTCGAAAGTGTAAGTCCTTTAAGAACTTTTTACGCCGCGGTAACTCGAAAATCCCCCGAAGCCAGAAGTTTTGAACCTCCCTTTCAAGCCAAAAATGCTTTGTCCCGTTATGAGGCGCTATTAGGAATGACCCGTTGGGCTGCCCATGCCAATTTTGAAGAAAACGAAAAAGGAAGTATTGAGGTAGGAAAATTCGCCGATTTTGTCATATTGGATCAAGACATCATGAAGGTAGAGGCAAAGAAAATTATTCAAACCAGGATTGTAGCCACCATCCTCAATGGAAAAATCGTTTTCTCCAACCGATTGTGATTTCATTGTCTTTTCATTTTTAACTTTTGGCTGAAAAAACTCTTTAAATATTTATTATTTTAACAAATATACATTCTTTAGTTTATAAAATATATCATTTTCTTTATTTGAGTTTTTTATCTGAAATTATTGGGTAATTTTGATTAAAATTTTAAATAATGTGTGGAATTGTATGTGCTTTTGATTTAAAGCAAGACGCCGAGTTCTTGAGGTCTCAGATTTTAGAAATGTCAAAACGTGTTCGGCATAGGGGCCCAGACTGGAGTGGAATTTACAGTAGTGAAAATGCCATTTTGGCTCATGAAAGGTTAGCCATTGTTGATCCTGCTTCGGGAAAACAACCGCTATACAATGAAGACGGGACCATTGTACTGGCTGCCAATGGCGAAATATACAACCACCTTGCATTGAGGGAGCAGTTCGATGGGAAATACCCATTCAAAACTCAGTCCGATTGTGAAATCATTTTGGCCCTTTACCAAGAAAAGGGAGCTGCTTTTTTAGATGATCTAAACGGGATTTTTGCTTTTGCTATTTACGACAGTACAAACGACAGTTATCTTATTGCAAGAGACCATATGGGCATTATTCCCCTATACATTGGATGGGATAAGGAAGGTACTTTCTATGTAGCCTCCGAATTAAAAGCCTTGGAAGGAGTTTGTTCTAAAATAGAATTGTTTCCTCCGGGTCACTATTGGTATAGTAAAGACCCAGCCCCAACCCAATGGTACAAAAGGGATTGGATGGACTACGATAATGTAAAAGACAATCCCACAAGTATTGAAGACCTTCATGATGCCCTATCCAATGCGGTTCACCGCCAACTGATGAGTGATGTTCCCTATGGCGTATTGTTGTCGGGAGGATTGGACTCCTCCATTACCTCTGCATTGGCAAAAAAGTTTTCTTCCAAAAGAGTAGAATCAAATGACACCCAAGAGGCATGGTGGCCCCAATTGCATTCCTTTTCAGTTGGGTTAGAGGGATCACCTGATTTGGCTGCTGCCAGGAAAGTATCGGAACACATTGGTTCCATCCACCACGAGGTGGTCTTTACCATTCAGGAAGGATTGGATGCCATAAGAGATGTCATTTACCATCTGGAAACCTACGACATCACCACCGTTAGGGCCTCTACTCCCATGTTTCTCATGGCGAGGAGCATCAAATCCCACGGGATCAAAATGGTTTTGTCTGGAGAAGGCGCGGACGAGTTGTTCGGTGGTTATCTGTATTTTCACAAAGCCCCCTCCGCAGAGGAATTTCACAAAGAAACGGTTAGGAAGTTGGACAAACTCCATCAATACGACTGCCTTAGGGCCAACAAATCCCTTGCTGCTTGGGGGATAGAGGGTAGGGTTCCTTTCTTAGACAAGGAGTTCATCGATGTTGCCATGCAGATCAATCCACAAGATAAGATGATCAACCAAGAGCGCATGGAAAAATGGGTGGTTCGCAAAGCTTTTGAAGATTACCTTCCAGAAAGTGTTGCTTGGCGACAAAAAGAGCAATTTTCTGATGGGGTAGGCTACAGTTGGATCGATACGCTCAAAGAGGTCGTAGAAGCATCGGTGAGCGATGAACAAATGGAAAATGCCCACTACCGATTTCCATCCCAAACTCCACAGAATAAAGAAGAATTTTATTACCGAAGTATTTTTGAGGAACACTTCCCAAGTGAAGCGGCCGCATTGACCGTTCCCTCGCTTCCATCGGTGGCTTGTAGCACCCCTATCGCATTGGAATGGGATGAGGCTTTTAAGAACCAAAATGATCCCAGTGGAAGGGCGATTAGCAAGGTCCATGAGGATGCCTATAAGGATTGATTTTTCAATGAATACCCCTGTTAATTTAATGTAAATTTCTTCACATTTTGTGTTGATAACTTAGTAGGCTAACGCTAGCTTTAGCCTACGATTTCACTGGCTTTTTCACTAAATTTGTTAGAGTTCGAAAGAACAAATAAACTAAGCAAATTTTTATGAGCGAAGCCAATCAAAATCCCAATTATTCTGCTGATAGTATTCAGGCGCTCGAGGGGATGGAGCATGTAAGAATGAGACCCTCGATGTATATCGGGGATGTTGGCGTTCGAGGACTCCACCACCTGGTCTATGAAGTCGTCGATAATTCAATTGATGAAGCCCTAGCCGGCCACTGTGATACCATCTCTGTAACCATCAACGAAGACAATTCCATCACTACCGAAGACAACGGACGTGGTATTCCAGTTGGGATTCATAAAAAAGAAGGGGTTTCTGCACTGGAGGTCGTGATGACCAAGATCGGTGCCGGGGGAAAATTCGACAAAGATTCCTATAAAGTTTCCGGAGGTCTACACGGTGTGGGGGTTTCCTGTGTCAATGCCCTATCCGAACAGCTTAAAGCTACGGTTTACAGGGAGGGCAAGGTCTGGGAACAAATTTACGAGAGAGGCAAACCTTTGGCGCCCGCAGCCGCTGTTGGAGATTCTAATAAAAACGGTACAGTGGTAACTTTCAAACCCGATCCTCAGATCTTCCAGCAGGTACTTGAATACAACTACGATACCCTTGCTCAGCGGATGAGAGAGCTCTCTTTCCTTAATAAGGGCATCACCATCAACTTAACAGACAAAAGAAGAAAAGATTTAGATGGGAA